>ERZ1106941.3281-NODE-3281-length-9720-cov-3.171754_pt1 | contig 9720 bp, 11 predicted proteins | sample MGYA00403670_ERZ1106941 | MGnify/ENA primary metagenome ERZ1106941 (study PRJEB35170, sample SAMEA104062400) | human gut metagenome | biome: human gut; feature: human-associated habitat; material: faeces | place: Denmark | collected 2012-06-04 ... | reverse complement strand
CCCGCCGCAACGGCATCAAGATTGGTCTTCTGAAACTGCGCATGATCCGTCCCTTCCCGGCTGAGCAGGTGGCGACGGTTCTGGCAGGCAGAAAGGCCTATGGTGTCATTGATCGCAACGTGTCCTTCGGCTGGAACACCGGCATCACCTACGAAGAGGTTTGCGCGGCCATGTACCGTGCCAACAGCTTCGTTCCGAACATTGCCTTTATTGCCGGTCTGGGCGGCGAGGATGTGACCGGAAAACACATTGACTGTGCCATCAAGATGATTGTTGAACAAGCCGGTAAGACTGAGTGTCATCCGACAATCTGGCTGAACCGGAAGGACATGGGTATCTGAAGAAGGGGGGAACTACCATGAATGTCATTGATAAACTGGCAACTTATGAGGACCAGATTTCTCCTGGTATCTCCGCCTGCGTTGGCTGCAACATCGAGCTGACTCTGCGCACCTGCATGAAGGTTCTGGGGCCCAACACGATCTTTGCGATCCCTCCCGGGTGTATGGGCGGTGTCGGCGTTGTGGGTTGGGACAAGCAGTCCGGTGCCAAAACTCCGGTGTTTTTCCCGCTGCTGGACAATGTGGCATCCATGCTGGCTGGCATTAAGCTGCACTATGAACACATTGGCCGCCATGTCAACGTGGTCGCCTTCGCTGGCGATGGCGCCTCTGTGGACGCCGGTATGCAGTGCCTCTCCGGCGCGGCGGAACGTGGAGACAAGCTGATCTATATCTGCTACGATAACGAGGGCTATATGAACACTGGCTATCAGCGTAGCGGCTCCACCTCCAAGGGCGCATGGACTTCCACTACGCCTGTCATCGACGGCCACGGCGGCAAGAAACAGAACAAGAAGGATTTTCCCATGATCATGGCCATGCATGACATCCCCTATATGGCCACCATGAGCCCTGCTTACATCCCGGATATGGTTAAGAAGCTGGAGAAGGCCATGCAGGTGGATAACGGCCTTGCGTATCTACATGTTTACAATCCCTGCGTCACCGGCTGGGGCTGTAAGTCCGACGAAAGTATCGAGGTGGCCCGCTTGGCTATCGAGACGAACTTCGCCCCGCTCTATGAGGTGGAAAACGGCAAGTTCTCCATGTCTGTCGTCGTAAAGAATCCGAAACCCGTGAGGGAGTTCGTGACCCGGTTTAAAAAGTTCCGTCACCTGACTGACGAGGATATCGAGGGACTTCAGCAGCTGACCGACGTCCGTTACGCAAGACTCCAGAAACTTTGCCAGGAGTAAGGTTTCAAACAACAGCATGCGAGGAAACGTTCAGGTAAGCACGCAAACATGTACCGTAGCGGTTCTACCCGCTAACGGAGAGTTTTTGTGCGCCTGAGCATATAAAGGAGAGCTGATTATGAAGATTCATTTTGTGGATCAGCAGTGGCTGGGCCCTGAAACGAAGAAGATTGAACAGGAAGCCTTTGAAAAGGCGGGCATGGAGATTGAATTTCATGACTGGGGCACGGAGGATGAGATTATCGCCGGGGCACAGGACGCTGACGCAGTCATGGTGGTGGCAGTCCCAATGTCTCGCCGAGTGATTGAGGCATTGCCTAAGCTGAAGTTCATCGGTCGGTGCGGCATCGGCTACGATTCTGTGGATTTAGACGCTGCGACAGAGCGCGGGATTCCTGTGTGCAACGTGCCAGACTACTGTGCGTATGAGGTGGCGTCCCAATCCTTCCTACTGGCTCTAACGCTGAAAAAGCACTTGCTGGATTTCGTGGCCCGGGGAAGGGCCGGCGCCTACGGACAGGGAGAAGGCCATATCGTACACCGTCTGTCTGATCAGGTGTTTGGCCAGATCGGTTTCGGTCGTATCGCCCGGGAGCAGGCTAAGATGGTTCGGGGCATGGGTATGGAGATACTGGTGTACGATCCTTTCCTCAAGGAGATCCAGATGGATGGTATCCGCCTTTGTAGCACGCTTGAAGAAGTCCTGCGCAACTCTGACATCGTCTCCATCAACACGGTACTCAATCCAGGCACTTATCACATGATTGGCATGAAAGAACTAAAGCAGATGAAGAAGGACTCTGTGATCGTGAATGTTTCCCGCGGAGCCATCATCAATACTGATGATTTACTGACGGCGCTACGGGAGGGAACGATTGGTGGCGCTGGCCTGGATGTCATTGAAGGCGAGCCTCTGCCCCCTAAGCATCCTGCCCACCAGATTCAGAACCTAATTTATACGCCGCATGTGGCAATGTATTCGGAAGAGGCGATGATCGATCTGCACCACAAGCTGACGCGGCAGGCGCTGGACGTTCTGTCCGGCAAGTGGACGGTGAATATTGTGAACCCAAAGGTCAGAGACGTGAAGGAGTTTCAGACTTAAGTTTTTTGACTGAACTGCTTGTATCAGTTACAAAAAGGGAGGACAAATATGAAAAAGAAAATGAAAAAGGCCATTTCGCTTGCACTTGCCACGATGATGAGCATACGCCTTTTGACTGCCTGCGGTAGTCAGAACAATACGCCCTCTTCTAATACCTCTTCCGGAGCTGAGAATGATGCCGGGAAAAAAATTGAAGTAAAGATTGCGCATGCGGGCACAGAAGACTCCCTCATGCACAAGGCTTGGGTAGTAGCTGCTGACTACATGGAAGCCAACGGCAATTTTGAGTGCAATATTTACCCCAACGGCACCTTGGGCTCTGATGTGGACTTGGCCCAGGCGGTTCAGGGCGGCGACATTCAAATGTCCGCCTGCTCCACCTCTAACCTGACCTCTTTCAACCAGGATTTGGAAGTTTTCTCTCTACCCTTCGCGTTTCCCAATGAGGAGACCGCGTATGCAGTCTTGGATGGAGATTTCGGCACTAAGATGCTTGACTCCATGGAAAATGCATGTGGTCTCAAGGGCTTAGGCTATTTTGAGAGTTGCACCTACCGTGAGTTGAGTTCCAACAAGGAAGTTCATACCCCTGCTGATTTGAAGGGTATGAAAGTGCGTGTGATGCAGAGCAATCTGCACATCGCTATTTGGGAGAGTCTGGGTGCCATTCCCTCTGCCATCGCCTTCGGCGAGCTCTATACAGCCTTGTCCCAGGGCACGGTGGATGCCCAGGATAACCCTTTGGAACTGGTGATTTCTCAGAAGTTCTATGAGGTTCAGAAGTACATCACCCTTACCAATCACATCTTCCAGGTAGGCATGGCCACCTGCAACCCCGCATGGTTCAACAGCCTTTCTGCTGAGGATCAGCAGGTTGTGATGGATGCTATCCGCGCCGGTGTGGAGTTCCAGCGCAAAGAAGCAGCGGCTCAGAAGGAAAATTACATTACCACGCTGGAGGATGCCGGCTTGACCGTGATCACGCTGACCGACGCAGAACTGGCGGAGTTTCAGGCCCTTATGGGCAGTGCGGAAGATGTCATTGCTACCAATGTTGGCGCTGACCTTGTCGCTGAACTGAAGGATTCCATCAAGGCCGTATCTTAATGTACTGAGAGTGTGTTTCAATGGAGGAGGCGGAGCAGACCGAGATGGCAGAAACTGCATTTGCTACGCCTCTTTGTGCTGAGAAAGGGAAGTAAATGAAGAAAGTATTGTATTATTTAGATCATTACTTTGAAGAGGCGATACTTTCCTGTTTTGTGGCATACTTTGTGTTTGCCACAGCGCTGCAGGTTTTCGCACGTCTCGTGCTGAAAGTCTCCATGCCTTGGACAGAGGAAACCTCCCGCTATACGTTGATCTGGATGACATTTCTGGGGAGTTCTTTTGCGGCGAAGAAAGGAACCCATATCCGTGTCGATATCCTAGAAACGTCCATTCATAAGGGTCGCGGCATAGTCCGTGTGATTTCTTACGCCATCTTTCTGGTGTTCACTGTGGTCATGACGGTAGTGGGAATCCAGATCTGTGTTGATCTCTTGGCCATGCCGCAGTACAGCACGGTACTGCACATCCCCATGTTGTATATTTATCTAGCGCTCCCAGTGGGTATGGGGCTGACGACTTTCCGGGTTTTGCAGAAGATGTGGTGCCAGAGCGTTGCAAAAAAGAAGGGAGGTGAATGGAAATGACGGCTACAGTCGGGCTCCTGTTTTTAGTGTTTTTCTGTCTGCTGGCAATTGGCGTCCCGGTGCTGGCTTCCATTGGCTTGGGTGTGATTGCCAATAGCTTGATGGGCGGCGTGGTATCCTTGGCTTACATTGTCCGCAATATGGTACAGGCGCTGGATTCCTTCACGGTTCTGGCGGTACCTCTCTTTATCCTGGCCGGTGAGATCATGGGACAGGGCGGTATTTCCAAAAAGCTGTTCAATTTTGCCAATGCCTGTATGGGTAGATTCACCGGTGGCGTCCCCATGGCAACAGTGCTCACCTGTATGTTATTTGGTGCTATCTCCGGCTCCGGCCAGGCTACATTTGCGGCGGTAGGTAGTATCATGATCCCAGCCATGGAAGAACAGGGATATGATAAGACGTTTGTAACTGGCGTGACAGCTGCCTCCGGTGGCCTGGGTGTCTTAATCCCTCCCAGCCTACCTATGGTGATGTTTGCCATTACGGTAGGAACGGTCAGTATTGACTCCATGCTGACGGCGGGTATCATTCCAGGGGTCTTGTGCGGTACCGCCCTGATGATCTATTGTTACATTTATTGTAAGCGGCATCCGGTGAAGATCCATTGCCAGCAAGAGACAATGGGGATTTTTGAGAGCATCAAGGATGGCTTCTGGGCGCTCATGACGCCAGTGGTGATTTTAGGTGGTATTTATAGCGGACTCTTTACCGCCACAGAAGCCGCCGCAGTAGCTTGCGTGTATGCCTTGATCGTGTCCCTGTTCATCTACCGGACGGTCACTATCAAACAGCTCCCGGGCATCCTGTTGCGTGCTGCTGGACTCAACGCACCGATCCTAATTATCGTGGCGGCAGCCACTGTTCTGGGCCGGGCTTTGGCCATTCAGAATGTGCCAGAAGCCCTTGCAGCTGCAATCCTTTCCATCACTAACAGCAAGTGGATGATTATGTTGCTGCTGAATATCCTGCTATTGGTTGTCGGAATGTTGATGGAGACTCTGTCCGCTATCACTATCCTGGCACCGATTCTGATGCCGGTGGCGATGGGCGTCGGTGTGGATCCCATTCACTTTGGTGTCATTATGGTGGCAAACCTAGCTATTGGCTTTATTACCCCGCCGGTGGGCACGAATCTCTACACTGCGGCATCCATTACCGGGATTCCAGTGAAGAATCTTTGCAAAGCCATTATTGGGCCTGTGATCGCACTGCTGATCGCTCAACTTTTCCTGGTCTTAATCCCGCAGTTGTCCACTTTCCTGCCAGGACTGCTTTAACGGATGAAGATTAGGTGTGAAACTGGATTTGGCGCAGAAAGAATGTACCAGCGCAAGTGAAATTCTGACGGTTCAGATGACAAATAATACTTAGCACTTCCTGCCAATCGAGCGGCAGAGTCCCGATTTAAGGACTCTGCCGCTTGTCATGCCATCGGATGGTATTTTCCAGTGTGGCCCGATTTTATAGGACTTGCAGATAGCCGTCCCGCTTTTTTCGGCACCTGCAAGGTGGTCTCATCTGTGTGCAACACCTGCTCTTTGCAGAGTCGTTCGTGCAGAACACCGTAGATACCGAACTGCCTCATCAATGAGTTCGGCCTTCGGAGTCAGCAGTCAATCAGGCCCTCATGAATGTAGCGCAGGAATGCCCTGTGCAAATGTCTACCACACGCAATCATCGAGCCGAATGCGGGGCTGAGGCCGCATCAGGGTAAAACTGCTATACAGAAAATCAAAAGCCTTTCAAATGAGAGGCCTGCATTGCCGTCCTAAGATTCTTTCAGCCAGGTAACATACTCTTCCAGGGACATCTTACCGCTGTCACACTCTTTTTTTCTCTGGCGCGTTCGCCCCAGGCGTATAGTTTTTCCGGCAGGCTTTTCCCGGACTTCGTCCAGGCAAACCGCTTTTTGTGTTCCCAGCAGTATATCTTGAAGATATCGTCCGTATCTTTTTCCCGTGTCCACGATGAAAGCAATATTTATATGAAGGCATCTGTGGACGGGCTAGTATACATCCATCAAAACCACTGGAAAGACAATCAAGCGCCCAAGAATGTGAAAAAAGAAGGATTCCGGGGGAAAGAGCAATCGAAGTTCGGTGATGAGTACTCGGAACCGTTCAACACGATTTACCTTGCCCGCCAGGATAATACAGCGGTAACGATTGAAGTTTTAGAAAGGGATGGGACTTCCGGGGATGATACTATGGGTATTCTAACTGCCACACCTGCGCTAGTGGAGACTGTTGTATGGACAAATCAGCTTCCCTCGACAGGAGAAGCAGGGGTATCTGCTATTGTAGAAACTCGATAGTCAAGATCATGAAAATGGTTTTAGCTTCCGCACTAGTTACCTTCGAAAGGGTGCAACCCCAGCAAAAGAAACACCCGGCTATGGGGAGAAAAAGAGCTTATAGCGAAGAGCGAGGTAAAGAAGAAAAAGTCCCCGAGTTGACGTGAGCAAAGGTTTGCCGACTAAACTCACGCCAACCAGAAACTCATTCATGACAAGATGTAAAGCTGCCAATTTGAAAAGACTCGCAATTGATAGATTCGGCCCGTTTACGGGCAGTAGGGCAAGTGATGCGAGTGAAAACTTTTTCGACGCGCCTTGAGACACCTGCCGGTATTATGCCCTGATAGGGCTTACACAAGCCTTCGGCTTAGCCGGAGGTTTTGACTATCGCATCAATGCAAGCTATGTCATAAATTCGTTCCGAGAAATCTTACCTGCATCGCAGGCAGCTCTCATCTCTCTGAATTTCCTGCTCCAGGCATAGAATTCCTCCGCAGGAAGTGTTCCGGCTTTCATTCTGGCAAACCGTTTCTTGTACTCCCAACCCTGGAATACATCGTCACCTTTTTTGCTGAGCGTCCACTGGGCGATAGCCCCCACCTCCTTGTAGGTGCGGCCTCGGCTGTCAAAGGGGCGGCTGCAATACTCTACCGTAGCGCGGCCCGTCATAGCAAAATATCTTCCGCAGTTTTTGCACACCCGCATCTCCCCCCCGTTTGACGCACTCGCGGAGATGATAGGCGATCAAATCATACATGGAACCAGGCTCCAATACTTCTGTGAACACCTCTTCGTTGACCAGTTCAAAGCTGACAGGCTGCGGATAAAAGCGGAACGCACCCTCTCCAGCGGCCGTATAATATGCGGCCATTCGCTGTGGAACCACGTCTGTGCCGGTGTCTATATCCAAAACGTCCTTGAATAGGTCGGTGATCTGTGACTGCATAAGCCGCAGTGTCTCAGGCAGATCATACAGATATTTTCGAGGAAGGATATCTTCCGTATACTGCTCACGCCGCCAGAGTTCATACTCGCTAAGGAAAGTACTTCCAGGACTACATCGTGACTGCGATGTACGAGCGTACCAACGTGGAAGAAACCGCCGTGCTGGTCAACTAAGGCCGCAGGGCAAGTGTATGACGTGGGGCAGAAATATTTCAGGAAGGGTGGTGAAGGTGATCCATACCCAGACCGGCAAACATTTCGACATCCCTATTAAAAAGGAAAGCCGCCGAAACTGCTGCAACAGTCCGGCGGCGCGCCACGTTTCGAAAAACGCAGACCCCATCTGCAAACAGTCTAACAGAGAGACATTCGGAACACAAGAAAAACCAGGGGGTCAACCCTAAGAAAGGAGGCTTTTATGAGCCAAAAAGAGAAATTCGCCCTTTACCTGACGCCGGAGATGAAGGCGCGGCTGGAGCGGCATTATATGGAAGACGGCAGTTGCAGTCTCACCGGATTTATCGAGAACGCCATCAACTTCTATCTGGACTATCTCAGTGCCAACAACGCCGGACTGTTTCTCCCGTCCTCAGTGCAGTCTTATCTGGATGGACGGCAGGATCAGCTAGAGCAGCGGGACGGTGATGATGGATGATGGCGAGACTGATCGTCAAAAGTCCGTATATCCAGTGTGGCAAACAAAACGCCAGAGGGTATCTCTGCTACATTACGACGCGGGAATGGGTGTGGAGATCATCCCGGATGACCGTCCGCCCACCCCGGCTCATCACCCTGGCCTTGGAGGAACACTGGAAGCAGGTGCAGCAGACGGATGGTTACCTGAAGCACATCGCAACGCGGCCCCGTGCGGAGCGCTTGGGAGATCACGGTCTGTTCAGTGATGCGGACTATGTGAGTCTCAGCGCTGCCATGCCTGAACTGGAGCACGACACCGGCAACGTCTGGACCCATATCCTTTCGCTGTACCGGGAAGACGCGGAACGTCTTGGCTACAACAATGCGCAGGCAGGGTAGGCCCTGCTCCGTGCTCACCGCAATGACATTGCGGCAACTACGCACATCCCGCCTCAGGATTTCCGGTGATACGCGGCGTTCCATGATGAGGGGCATCATCCCCACGTTCACATGATGGCGTGGTCGGTGAAACCGGGGCAGGCACATCTGGACAAAGACAGCATCCGGCAGATTAAGTCCCCGCTCACCAACGACATCTTCCAACAAGAGCTTCTGGCAGACCAGCCGCCGTACAACTTTGAAAACGAAGATGAACAGCGGGCCTGTGAGCTGGCAGGAAGGGAGAGATGATGGATGGGGAAGAAACGTGTCAACGGCGAGGGCAGCAGTCGTAAATGGAAGGATGGCCGGTGGGAGGGATTCTACACGGCCTCCTATGACCCGGAGACTGGGAAGCAGAAAATTAAGAATGTACTGGGGAAGACTCAGGCGAAGGTCAAGGAGAAGCCGAAAAAGGCCATCGCGGACAGTCAGCGGCTGGACATGAACCGCAGCGGTACCCATACGGTGAACAGCTGGGGGCAGATGTGATGCGAGGTCTATGCCGAGTCCCGGCTTTGGGAGAACACCAAGGACTACTATCTGAACTACATCAATAACCACATCATCCCCCAACTGGAGGACACAAGCTGGACAAGCTTACCACGATCCAAATCCAGAAGTTCTACAACGCTCTCCAGAAGAACGGGCGAGTACAGCGGAGCACATCGAACTGAAAAACAAAGGCCTGAGCGTCCGGGTAGCCCACGGCATCCATACCTTGCTGAACAACTGCCTGGAGCAGGCGGTGGCAGAGCGGCTGATCCTGGTGAACCCCGCCAGGGGCTGCAAACTGCCGAAGATGGAAAAGCGGGAGATAAAGGTCCTGCCGGAAGAGAAGATCCGACCCTATCTGATGGAGGCGGACAAGCGGGGATTACTGGCTCCTTTCTATCTGGAGCTGACCACCGGCCTGCGGCGGGGAGAACTGCTGGCCCTGCAATGGGATGACCTGAATCTGGAGACCGGAGAACTACAAGTCACCAAGCAGGTCTACCGGACAAAGGAGGACGGGCTCCTGATTTCCAAGCCCAAAACGAAATCCTCCATCCGCACGGTCAGCCTGCCTCCGACGCTTCTGAACATTCTGAAAGAGTACAAGGAGAGCGTAAACTCCCGGTAGATGTTCCCCGCGCCGGTGAAGGAGGACTCGCCTCTGGACCCGGCCTACATCAGAACGCGGCTACACCTCATCCTGGAACACGCCCAGTGTAAGCAAATTCGTTTCCATGATTTACGGCATACCTTTGCCACCATCGCTCTTGGAAACGGGATGGATGTGAAGACCCTCTCTGCCATGCCGGGCCATGTTTCGGCGGCCACCACGCTGGACATCTACACCCAC
>ERZ1106941.3272-NODE-3272-length-9763-cov-2.872476_pt1 | contig 9763 bp, 5 predicted proteins | sample MGYA00403670_ERZ1106941 | MGnify/ENA primary metagenome ERZ1106941 (study PRJEB35170, sample SAMEA104062400) | human gut metagenome | biome: human gut; feature: human-associated habitat; material: faeces | place: Denmark | collected 2012-06-04 ... | reverse complement strand
CGCAACAACGTTGCGTGATGAATATTTCAGAGATTTGGACAAAGGTAAAAATCCGATAATACCAAAACACTATTTTCCTAATGACGATCCTACAAAAAAACCGATCGTCCGTTGGCGTTCTCACGCTAATTTGTTATTCTCAAATTGGCTCAATTACTTTGTATATCAAATCACACCTTATGATATTGACAGCATAAACTAAAAAGTCTGACCCAGACTTTTTAGTTTATTGATATTATTTAATTTCTTTCAGCATTTAATATAAATTGTACATTCTTAACTTCTATTGAATTAAGATTACTGTCATCATCACTGTAATTATAATTCGGATTAATTGAATACCAAGACTTACCGCTGAAATATTTGCTGTATTCTTCCGTTTGGAATTTACGTCCGTGACGGGCATATATTTCGTTTCTCGCAAGTGCAAGGTCGTGCTTTGACATTCCCTTAATATCATCATTTGTAAGAAGTTTTGTACCCGAATTAGCAAGTATATAGTCACCTGCATAATTCGTTATATTCGTAATTTCATATACAGTATTTCCGTTATACGTTTCCGACGTCGGTACAGCCGTTATCGTGTAAGGCTTGCCGTTTATCTGTTCCGTTGTACTACCGGCTGAAACAGTTGCGTAATATTTAACATTATTCGTTACAAATGTCATTAAATATTTTCCGGCATTTGAGTCATATATAACTTCACCGCCTGTACTTAGCTGTGAAGAAATGTTTGAAGATGAAACTCCGCTGTTTTGTGCAGATGATGTATTTGACGATGAGCCTGTACCGCTTGAACCTTTTCCTTTAGATGATGTACTTGATGAGCCGTTTGAAGTATTACTCTTAGATGTCGTGCCGCTTGACGATGTACTTCCTCTCCTTGAGGCTGATGTACCACTGCCTGTATTACCCGTTGCAGACCACGATTGGCTGTTTGATGATGTACTGTTTTCATCTCTCGGAGATGTTTCCATTGACAACTCAGGCGTCTGTACAGGTTCTTCACTTACCGCAGGTGTTGCAATTACACTCGGTGTTGACACAACTGCCACTGACGGTGCAGGTGTTTCCTCTATTTTGTTTCCGCCGTTGACGTTAGACACAAGATAATACACACCTATTCCGGCAGCAGCAACTGCAAGAGCACAAATTGCACCGATAAGCACAATACGATTACGTCTTTGTCTTTTTCTTTTTTCATTACGGCGACGTTCGATTTCAGACAACTGTTGTTTCTTATCCTCCATCATTTTCTTTACCTGTTCACGACGTCTTCTTTCATTATCATCATAGATTTCATCACCTTCTGAATTTTCTTGTTCTTCAGAATTATCATTTTGTTCATCACCCAAATTTTCATTCAACTCGGCTTGATGTTCCTGATACGCATTTTCTATTTCATCTGTATTAATTACTTTTGTTTCTTCTGCCGCACTTGCATCTTCATTAACTTTTGTACCGCAAAATTCACATTCTTGAGCATCATCCGGTATCTGAGCTCCACATACTTTACATAGCATATATTCTACCCTCCGATTTCAATATTTCATACCTATTCAATTATCATTATATTATGTTCCTCATTTCAAGTCAATATCGTATTGTTTACAATAAAAAGACATTTTACGTCAACCATTTTAATTTTACCCAATTTTCCGAATTTTAACAAAAATAAGGACATCAATTTAGCTATTTGTACGATATGTTAAGCATATTATGTGTAAAGGAGGTTATGAGATATGTTTCTTGGCGGTTTATTTTTTGAATGGATACAGACTGTTTTAATACTTGCCGGATACGTTTCGGGTAATGCGACATTTCCAAAGCCATTAAACAAAAGTGAAGAAAAGAAATATCTTGACTTGTATGCAAAAGGTGATGAAAGTGCAAAAAATGTACTTATCGAACACAATCTCAGACTTGTTGCACACATTGCAAAAAAGTATGCTGACGAAAAAAATCTTGAGGACCTTATATCTATCGGCACAATCGGTCTTATCAAAGGAATAAACACATTCAATCCCGAAAAAAATTCACGTCTGTCTACATATATTTCACGTTGTATTGAGAATGAAGTGCTTATGGTTATGCGTTCGTCAAAGAAACTTCAAAATGAAATTTCCATTGATGAAAGTATCGGCACAGACCGTGAGGGCAACAATATGACTTTTTCGGATATACTGACTTGCGATTCAACAGATATTGCCGACCTCATTTCCGGCAAACTTGAAGCTCAAAAACTGTACAACGCAATGAAAAAAATATTAGCCCCAACCGAAATAAATATTCTCTGTTGGCGATACGGACTCGGTAATCAGCCGAAGAAAACGCAAAAAGAAATTGCCGATATACTCGGCATAAGCCGCAGTTACGTCAGCAGAATAGAGAAAAAATGTCTTGAACGTCTTTTAGACGAATTAAAAGAATAAGGCTCTCCACATACTCGGAGAGCCTTATATATGAGTTCATTTTTTCAAAATCCTAACTGATTTTTTGACATCTGCAAATTTTTAGTCACCAAATGATATGCCTATTTCCTTTGCCGCCTCGATAATATCGCTGTCAACAGGGACTTTTTTAAGTTTTCCGGCAACCTCGCCAAGCGGCACAGGAACAATTTTTTCATTCTGCAATGCAACCATAAAGCCGTACTGTTCGTTCTTTATGAGTCTTGCGGCAGCCGCACCGAAACGTGTGCAAAGAAATCTGTCATATGCACAAGGGCTTCCGCCTCTTTGGAAGTGTCCCGGAACAGTTACTCTGATTTCGTGACCCGTAACTTCTTCAAGTTCCTTTGCAATCTTATAAGATATTGACGGATAAGGCATTGACGCACGAAGTGCTTTTAGCTCTTTCTTCTTCATCTTTGCCTCTTCTTTTGAAATTGCACCCTCTGCAACGGCAAGAATTGAAAATCTCTTTCCGGCTTGTTCTCTCTTTTCGATAACTTTGGCAATTTCGTTAATATCATAAGGAATTTCAGGCAACAGAATTATATCCGCACCGCCTGCGATACCTGCATACAAATTAAGCCAACCTACTTTATGTCCCATTACCTCAACAATAAAAATACGTCCGTGAGAAGTAGCTGTTGTATGAATGCAGTCTATCACTTCCGTTGCAATATCAACGGCACTTTGGAAACCGAAAGTCATTTCCGTACCCCAAACGTCATTGTCAATCGTCTTTGGCAGAGTAACTACATTGCACCCCTCTTCATGCAAAAGGTTTGCTGTTTTGTGTGTGCCATTACCACCCAAGATAACAAGACAATCCAGTTTCCACTTCTTATAATTGGACTTCATCGCCTCCACTTTGTCCAGGCCATTTTCATCCGGAGTGCGCATTTTCTTAAATGGCTGACGCGATGTGCCAATGATCGTGCCACCCTCCGTCAAAATACCAGAGAAATCTTTTGGTTCCATCTTGCGATAGTTGCCATAGATCAGACCCTTGTAGCCTTCCAAAACACCATAGATCTCTACATCCGGGCAGTTTTCATATAATGTCTTGGCAACACCCCGCATTGTTGCATTCAAGCTCTGGCAATCTCCACCACTTGTCAAAAATCCAATTCTTTTCATGGTTTTGCTCCTTTCCTGTTTCATGTACGCCCGTAATCTTCAAACGAGGAATTTCGAGCGTACATTTTATTTTAATTTCCAAATATCTTCATTGTACTGCGCAATCGTGCGGTCAGAAGAGAAAAATCCCGCTTTTGAAATATTCACGATCATTTTCTGTGCCCAAGCATCGCGATCCTCGTAATCCTTAAGCACCTGCTCTTTGACCTTAATATAATCTTTGAGATCAAGCAATGTCATAAACCAATCTTTGGTCACGATCTCCATATACAAACGGATCAAACTCTTCTTATTACCAATCGCAAACATCTCCTTGCTAATAATAAAGTCAACAAGTTTTGCAATTTCAGGATCTGCGTCATAGATCTTTTCTGCACTGTAAGCTGCCTTGTCATACAACGCAATGACATCTTCACTGGATTCACCAAAAATATAAATATTGTTATCGCCAACAAACTGATGGATCTCTACATTGGCACCATCTTCCGTACCAAGTGTGATCGCACCATTCAGCATGAATTTCATATTACCGGTTCCCGATGCTTCCTTAGATGCAAGTGAGATCTGCTCTGAAATATCTGCTGCCGGAATAACCTTCTCCGCATAAGTGACGTTATAATTCTCTAACATGACAACTTTCAGATACGGACTCACTTCCGGATCCTTACTGATCAACTCTGACAGGCAGAGGATCAAGTGAATAATATCCTTTGCGATCGTATAGGCAGGAGCCGCTTTGGCACCGAAGATCATAGTGATCGGCGTCTTTGGCTTATTCCCCGCCTTAATGTCCATATATTTGTAAATAATATACAATGCATTCATCTGCTGTCTCTTATATTCATGCAGGCGTTTGACCTGAACATCAAAGATGGAATGATCGTCGATCGTGATTCCCTCTTTATCCTGCAAATATTGCTTAAATTCTGTCTTCTTGGTCTGTTTCACATTCAAAAGAGTCTTGACAAATGCCGGATCATCTGCAAATTTCTGCAGGTTTTCCAATTCAGAAGCATCCTTTTTATAACCCTCACCGATCATATCCGTGATCAAAGATGTCAGTTCATGGTTACAATGCAGCAGCCAGCGGCGGAATGTGATACCGTTTGTCTTGTTATTGAACTTATTTGGATAAATATCCTTAAACGGCTTCAACTCACTCTTCTCTAAGATTTCCGTATGCAGTGCTGCAACACCATTTACACTAAATCCATAGTGAATATCGATATGTGCCATGTGCACGCGCTGATCCTTGTCAATGATCGCAACGCGTTCATCCCCATATTTTTCTTTGGCCTTAACATCCAGCATCTTGATAACCGGGATCAACTGCGGCACTACTTTCTCCAAATACCAAATCGGCCAAGTTTCCAGTGCCTCTGCCAATATCGTGTGGTTTGTGTATGCACACATCTTAGATACAATGTCGATTGCTTCGTCAATATTAATATCACGAAGTAACAGCAGACGGATCAACTCCGGAATAACCATCGTTGGGTGCGTGTCGTTAATCTGGACGACTGCATAATCAGCCAGATCATGAATGTTACTGCCCTTAGACACCGCCTCATCAATGATCAGCTGCGCTGCATTGCTGACCATAAAGTATTGCTGATAGATACGAAGCAGTTGTCCCTGATAGTCACTGTCATCCGGATACAAAAACAATGTAAGATTACGGCGGATATCCTCTTTATCGAAGTTAATTCCATCTCCTTCAACAATACTTTCATCTACAGTATCAAGATCAAATAATTTGAGTGTATTACACTGGTTATCATATCCTGTTACATCAATTTCATACATGACCGACTGCACTGTCTGCCCACCGAAAATAACCGGATAACTCACATTAGTACGTCGCAAGACACTCGGATCCGTAATCCACGGATTTGGCGTCTCTTTCTGCAAATTGTTTTCGAATTTCTGCTGAAAAAGTCCCAAATGATAATTCAAGCCGACACCGTCTCCCGGAAGGCCAAGTGTTGCGATCGAATCCAAAAAACATGCCGCCAAACGGCCTAATCCACCATTACCAAGAGATGGCTCATTCTCTATTTCCTCAATCTGTGCCAAACTCTTACCATGCTCTTTCAACGCATTGGCTACCTGATCGTAAATTCCTAAATTGATCAAATTGTTTGAGAGCAGCTTACCGATCAAAAACTCCGCTGAAATGTAATAAAGTTTCTTCTTACCCTGAATCTGACCCTTCTGCTTTGCGATATCTTTCGTTAACTGCAATAACCCTGCATAAATTTCTGCATCACTTTCTCTGGCTGCGATGCTTTGGATCTCATTCTCGTACATAATGTCCTCCATCCGTATTAAATTAACCATTTTCGCAATGTCCCACCCATCGGCAAAACACTCCGATGATATTTTACCACATTTTTTTTGAAAAGAATAGAAAAAAAGAGCAAAACATTTTGCTCTTTTTTCATCAAATAATATACCAGCGTTAACGTGGGAACATCAAGAAAAACAGGACTTTACGCAATTTACCGACACTGTTTCGAATAGCCTGTACGTATTCTCTCGTCTGTTTCCAAAACTTCTGCTGTTCCTCCGGCGATATATCATCGGGACTATAACCGCTGCGCCAGATCGTCTCGAAATACCATTGCCGCTGCTCTTGTGAAACTGCTCCCTGTAAATTGGTTTCTAAAAGCTTCTGCAGTCCCTGTTCACCAGAACCTTTTGGTACGGCATTTCCGGCAAGCCACAATGCATCCATCAGGTAAGAGATACTGCGTCCAACCGCAATTTTTCCCTTCTTCCTGCTCGCTGTCACGATCCTATGTTTTCGATTTTCCTGCCGCAGTCTAAAACACAACACGACAAAAATCACAAGCAAAACAAGCAAAATCAATACTATCTGCGGTACTGTCAAATGAACGGACCGCTTCTGTCCATTGTGATGATCCTTGGCGTTCTTTTCGCCCGACACATCTGCCTTTTGCTTTGATGTTGGAACAGGTGTCGGTTCCAGCGTCTCAAGCGGCTCTTCATCCGGTTCCTGTGTCATAGCTGCCGCTGTCTCCGTTGGCTCCGGTGTGGCACTCTGCGCTTCTGCCGGTGCCGCCGTTGCTGTCGCCTCTGCCGATTGGTCATCTCCTCCATTCCCTGCCGTAGACGGCGTCATATCCCACGGCATCCATCCAAAGTGTTCGCCATATGTCTCCGTCCAGGCATGTGCATCAGAATCAATCACCGTCGCTGTGTACTTTCCGTCTTTCCCTTTATGAAAACTCTTCTTAGAAAGCCGATAACCGGATACATATCTTGCAGGCACACCCAGATCACGAAGTAATATCGTTGCCGCTGTCGCATAATGCTCGCAGTAACCTTTCTTTTGTCCAAACAAAAAATATTCCGCATAGTCCTGTCCTGCCGGTACGCTGTCAAGCTTCAAGCTATAGGAAGTGTTTTCCGCCAAAAGCTCTGCAACACCATTTACCGCCCACAAAAGATCTCCTTCTTGGTCCGCTGAATAATAACCCTTAAAATATTTTTGGACAAGCTTTTTATATTTTTCTAACTCCGGTGCATTGTAGGATCCATAATGTCTCGAAGCATACTCCGTATATTTCTTTTCTATAGACTGTTCGATACTGCTGTACTCTAACGTATCATCCGAATCGTAATCGTCTTCGTACAAACTCGGATCATCAATTGAGGAAATATATGATTTCTGCTCCGTTTGTGACATTAGATAATAATCTGTCGTATAGGATTTCTTAGCCCGCTTGATCTCTCCATCTCCGATCAGTTTCACGACCGTGTCCGACGAGTTGCTGTCCCCCGTCTTCAAATTTGCAAAATACGGCAAAAACGCCTTGCCGCCAATGGGTGACATTCCATGATATTCCACTGTGATCTCGCCATTCTGTATCGCACTTTGCAGACTTTTGGAATAGGAAGCCTCCACTGCCAGAACTCCATAGTTCTGCCCCCAAAGGTATGTTTGCACATCTTCAAACTGTTCCTTAAACTCTTTGTCGTCTCCCGCAGACCATACACCATTATGATACGTCTCACCGGTAAAACCGCGAAAATACAGATCACTATCCGGTTCAAAGTCCAAGGTGACCGTCATAATCTTTTTGCCGGTGTAATGCGGTGCAGTATTGCTCATGATACCCTCGCCGCCAATGCCACCTTTGCTACGCACAAACTGTGCCGCCTGCTGGATCTTTTCGATCAACTGCTTCTCCAACTTCATCTCTTTACGCTGAAAAACAGCCGAATGCTTCAAAACCGGTTTCTCAATCTTATGTGTTACGACACCACCGACGCACATACTTATCGCCAGCAAAATACAGGCAGCAACTAACGCAGGCACGATGTTGTGCGGCATCATTTTGCGCCAATGTATTCGGACCATTTTGGTACGCGTTTTCGTACGCTTGCTCTGTTTCCGTATATACTCATATTGTCTGCGCAGCATATTCCGGACACGATCCCGCAAATTTTCTTGAATACTGGTAATATATCCTGACTTTCTGCGAAACATTTTACACAACAACAAAATTACCATGCCGGCAATTAACTGTATGATCGTATTTTTGCCCGGTGCCCTGCCACAGCACAAGCAACCGGAGATTGCCAGATAAACCGGCGTATACGCTAATATCTCCCAAGAAAGCTGCAGCATCATAAATGCCGCCAGATAACCGATCAAGATGCATCCAAAAATAAGCGCCATGTCTGCATGTCCATTCACTTTACGCAAGCTTTCTGCGATCAGCCCACTGCCTGTATAAGCAGAATATCTTTGATTGACCCTGTCTGCAAAATACATCGCACTGTTCATAAGCGCACGGTATTTTACCCAGACAAACAAAGCCAATACGCATAATATTGCAATATGACCGATCACCGCTGCTTTACGGCGATCTATCATAGAAACCACAGTAATTAACACGGCTGCGATTCCAAAAAACAGCACAGCTCTCTCTCTGTGAATCGACGCATCAAACGTCTGACTCAACATGCAAACCGTTCCGTTCATGATCAAAAACAACCCTGTAACAGCAAGCAGTCTAAGCAGCAACTGCGAGAGAAAACTTCTTTTACTCATCTCGTTTCCTCCCCTCTTGTTCCAAGGCAAATTCTGCAATCTCTTCGCCATCCAATGTCTGACACACTTTATCCGACAAGATCCACTCTGCCGATTGTGATTGTCCATATCTATCCTGATAGGCAGTTCGCATTTGATCAATATCTCTGCTGCCAACCAGCATATCTACACGCAGCAGCGCAATACAATCATTCAGATCACCTTCATCTTTTATTTTGCATCTTCCTACCGCATCCTCTAGGCAATACACCAAAATGTGTGCACAGCCTTTTTGCAACAGCTTAATGGATAGTGAAAACAAAAATGTGATATAAGCAAGAAGCTGTTCTGCATCTTTTACCGGTGCCAAATAAATAACCGGCATAATATTCTGCTCAGAAATAAATTCGTACACCATAATCTCATCCCGCTTCGCCGATAGTTTCCAATGTATATTGTGCATACGATCTCCCGGACGGTATTCTCGAATCTCTGATACTTCCGGTGGATTCTTTTCCATTGATGTACTGTCGTCTCCCTCTTGCTCCAAATGCTGTGTATGATATTTAACTCCCGCCGATATTCCTATTTCATGATAAACCGGCAAGACTGCCAGCACTTCACTTTGATCCAGATTGCGACGCGACACACCGATACTCGTAAATCCAAAGTAATCATAATGTCTCACAGATACCAACCGAAAATAAACACCTCCCGGATATGAAGGCGTCCACTCTCCGCGAATTCGTATCGGCTGTGCCGATCTGCGCTGCAGACCTCCCGGAAGCATGCAGTCTATAATGATCTCCCCTGTCGTATCGTTCAGCACGTGATATGCCTCTACGACAATACGAATACGACCAGATGGCAAAAAGCAGCGATTCTGTGCCAAAACTGCTAATGTCATTTGCTCGCCGGAGGCAACTGTTTCTGTGATTTTGTCAAAAGAAAACCGAAGTTTACGAAAAAAAAGTAAATGAAAACCTAACAAAAGCAGCAAAAAGCATACGATCCATACTGCACAATAGAGCATCCCCGTACTATGATAGATCAATGCCACATACACTACGACCCCTGCCGTAATGAGTCCCGTAATAAAATTTTTCATCCGTAC
>ERZ1106941.3270-NODE-3270-length-9767-cov-2.908052_pt1 | contig 9767 bp, 8 predicted proteins | sample MGYA00403670_ERZ1106941 | MGnify/ENA primary metagenome ERZ1106941 (study PRJEB35170, sample SAMEA104062400) | human gut metagenome | biome: human gut; feature: human-associated habitat; material: faeces | place: Denmark | collected 2012-06-04 ... | reverse complement strand
AAAGGACAAAAATTTGTCAAAAATAACAAAAATGCTAAAGAAAAATTGGGTAATTAACAGAAAATGGGTTGATTTGCCCAAAAAGGGGCCAAAATACTACGTTTGCAGTATTTTGTAATACACACAGGAACATTATGATAAATACATCTTCAATGGCAACACAGGAAGGGAAATGAGTACAAACGCTTTCATATATCATAGCTATCTTGCAGGTTGATCATGGTATCTCGGAGGGGAGACTTGCTGATCTGCCAAAGCGCTGTTTATAAAAGAAAACATTTCCCTGTGATGCATGGATGTAAAAAGAAGCAGTGTTTCAGATAGGAGGGATGTCGCGTTTCTTTCACGGACCCGGTTTGCAGAACCAGATATCGAAAAAAGAAGCAAGCAACATATATGGAAAGGGGAAAATCGTATGAAAAGAAACTTTTTGAGGAGAATTGCGCTCTTGCTTGTGCTATGTATGGCGCTTGGCCTGGCTGCCACTGGATGCGGCTTTGAGAGTGCGGAAGTTCCTGACAACAGTACCACTGATACAAGCGGGAATAGCACAGCGGTTCAAGGCGCTGTTGCAGATGACGCGCCATATCAGGACATTTACGCATACATTCAGACTCCTTCCGATAATCCGGATAAGGTTACAATCCGTTACGCTACCATGGCCTCAGAGGATACGCTTTATGGACAGGCATACACCCGCGGCTATGTCATGATGTTGAAATGGCTGAAGGATGCGCTGGGCGATCAGATTGAGGTGCAGTTTATTATGAACGGCAGCGTCGGTGGTACCGCAGACGCGGTGCTGGGCAACCTGCAAATGGGCAACATCGAGATGACGGACTTTACCACGACTTCCTGTGGAGAATTTTCTAAAGCGTATATGCCGCTGGACCTATTTTATCTAGTGAAGGATTTTGATGAGATGGGCGCACTGCTGGATGGTCCTGCGGGTGACATGATGAATGAGCAGTTTACCGCAGATACCAATTTGAAAAATCTCACCTATGGTATCCTGGGACCCCGCAATATGACGAACAGCAAGCATGCCATTACCGGCGTTGCCGATATGTCTGGCTTGAAGATGCGTGTACAGTCCAACCAGCTCCATATGATGGGAATGAAGGCGCTGGGAGCCAGTGCGACAAATGTTGCATTCTCTGAACTGTTCACTGCCATGCAGCAGGGCACTGTGGATGGTCAGGAAAACCCGCTTGATACCATTTTGCAGCACCGTTATTACGAGGTGCAGGACTATCTGACAATTACCAACCATTTGGTGGCTGTTGCAGGCCTGTTTGTCAATAATGACTGGTTTGAGGGTCTAGACCCTGAAATTCAGGCTGCGTTTGAAGAGGCTGCTCAAAAATCCGAAACCTATGCCCGCGAAGCCTGGCATGCAGAGAACGATGCCACGCTGGAGGAGCTGAAGGGCCTGATGGAAGTCAATGAGCTGGATGACGCTGCACTGAATGAGTTCCAGGAAGCAGCCAAGAGCGCCTGGACAGAGGCCGCCGCATACATTGGCGAGGAGTATTTTAACCAGTTCCTGGAGACCTCTGGTCTGAGTGTTGAATAAAAAATTGCGGCGATGCCAAGGGGGCGGGGCTTTGCGCCCCCCTTCCTGTTAAGTGAGGTGTTGTACATGAAAGAGAATAAAGCCCAGATGCGCGGCATCAAGTACCTGTGGCACAACCTGGAATACATTTTGGCTGCGGTGTTTTTCGTCATTATGTTAGTTGCCTTATTCATACAGGTGTTTTTTCGTTTTGTCCTGAACAATCCCATTGGCTGGACGGAGGAACTGGCTGTGACATGCTTTGTCATGATGGTTTATATTGGTTCAATTGGAGCCACCCGGAATGACGAGCATATGAAGATGGAAATGGTGATTAACCTGTTTGGTCCCAAGGGACGGCTGGTGATGCTGATCATTGGCGATGTGGTATTTGCTGTTGCCAACTTGATCCTGGCATACGGTATCTTCACAGTTTCCTTAAACTTGAAAAAGTATGGAATGACGACCGCGATGCTGCACATCCCCAAGTGGATTCCCTATATGGTGCTTCCGATCTGCTTTGTAACCATGGATTTTAAACTGCTGCAGAATATCGGCAAAAAAATAAAAAAGATCAAAGAGCTTGACAACCCGGAGTCCGCTTCCGTGAATAAGAGTGCGAATCAGGAGGGGGAGTGAGTATGGAAATTCTGATTTTGGTCCTTGTAGCGCTTGCCATGCTGGCAATTGGTGTCCCCATTGGTATCGCCCTTTGCTGCGGCCTCCTAGCGCTCTCCTTTTCCTATGGCACCATTGATGTCAGCTTTATTTCCCAGGCTATGTATACCGGGCAGGAGTCACTGCCAATTTTAGCGGTTCCCTGTTTCATGCTGGCTGGAGATCTGATGCTGCGGGGTGGGCTGACAGAGCGCCTGGTCAATATCGCAAAGACCTTTACTGGGCACACCGCGGGTGGCCTGGGAAATGTAACCGTGCTGGCTAGTATGTTCTTTGGCGCAATTTCCGGGTCGGCACCGGCCACTACCTCCGCTATCGGCGGAAATATGATCCCGGCCATGGAAAAAGAGTCTCATTATGATAAAGCTTACGCGACAGGGCTTGCCTCGGTCGCGGGCTCTCTTGGCATCATCATTCCGCCCAGCATTCCCTTTGTGGTATACGCCAGCGCTACATCCGCCTCTGTGGGTGACTTGTTCATTGCTGGGGTGGTTCCTGGTATTATTGCTGGGCTGGCCGCCTGCGGGCCATTAAGGACGGCTTTTGGGCTGTCATGATGCCGGTGATTATTTTGGGCGGCATTTATTCCGGCGTGTTTACACCTACCGAAGCATCTGTGGTATCGGTGGCCTACGGCATTATTGTTGGAATTTTCATCTATCGCAATTTGACCTGGAAAGATGTGTGGGAGCTCACGCTGCGGACTGCCACGAAAATCGGCGGATTCATGCTGGCCTACGCACCGGCTGCCTGTTTAGGCAGCACGCTGATTCTGCTGGGTGTTACCTCGAAGCTTTCTAATCTGCTGCTGGGGATCAGCCACAACATCTATATTATCCTTTTCATTGTGGTGATCATTCTGATGATCGGCGGGATGTTCCTGGACACGACTTCTAATATTGTGGTGTTTGGCCCCATCCTGTATGCGGTACTCAGCCCGTTGGGCGTCAATGTCATTCACCTCGGGGTGATCATGATTGTGTGCCTGGCGGTTGGCTTTGTAACGCCTCCTGTCTGCATGAATGTGTTTGTGGCGTCGAATATGACGGGACTTCCTGTGGAGAGAATTGTGAAGCCGGTGATTCCGCAGATTGTTGCTCTGTTCCTCGTTTGTGTGATGCTGGCCTTTGTCCCCGGACTGAGCCTGATCTTTGTGTGAGACTGTAGGCTTGGATCATCGAAAGAATCCCTTACAGTGCCGCATTCAAGCAGAACCGTGTTAAGCAAGTCATGACATGCGCCAGCTATAACTTGAAATTTTTGGAGTAGAATAAGGTGGAGGTAACAAATATGTCTGACAAAACAGTTTTGAATCAGCTCTTGGATCAGATTAATGTAGACACGATCTGGGAGCGTGCTTCCCATATCTGCGATACCTGGCCGGACCGGCTTCCCGGTACCCCGGGCGCCAAGGAGTATGCGGAATATGTTGCGGATTATTACAGGGAGACCGGCCTGGATGACGTAAAAATTCATGTGGGTATGGGCCTTTTGAAAAATCCTGGCCCTGCTGACGTCCGGCTGCGCATCGGCGGCCAAGAGGAGAAACTGGAGTGCAACGCCAACGCCCAGTGCGGCGATACGCCCGTAGGTGGTTTTTCCGGCGAACTGGTCTATGTGGGCCCCGGCGGTGAGGATGACTATGACGGCGTGGACGCCAAGGGCAAGGTGATATTGACAGAGCTCTCCTATGCGCCGCCACGCTCCGAGAAGATGCGCCTGGGCATGGTTCATGGCGCCATTGCCATGGTCATTATGAACTGGGGTCCGGAGACCAGCACCTCCGTGCCCTATGGCACCTCGAAATCCGTCTGGGGAAATCCCACGCCGGAGGACGAGCACTTTATGTATGAGACAATCCCGGTCTTCTCCATCTCCAAGGCGGAGGGCGTCCGGCTGCGCAAGCTGCTGGAGGCAGGCGAAAAAATTGATGTTTTCATGAATTATCAGCAAAAGCAGGGCTGGGACCCGCTCTATCTGCCCAGTGGTACTGTCAAGGCCCCGGACAACCAGTCCGGCGAGTTCATTCTCGTCGCCGGCCATATGGACTCCTGGCCTGTGGGGGCCTCCGACAATGCCGCCGGAAATGCCACTGCCATGGAACTGGCCCGCGTTTTAAACGCCAACCGGGACAAGCTCAGCCGGGATGTCCGCTTCCTCTTCTGGCAGGGGCACGAGGGCGGCCAGATGGAGGGGTCTACCTGGTACTGCGACAATCTGTGGGATGACCTGAATAAGCACTGTGTCATGTATGTCAACATCGACGCCATCGGCCTAGGCGATGGGGCCACCGTGCTGCACAGCGAGCCGGCCTTTGAGCTGTGGAACTGGATTCACGAGATGAACGAGTTTGCCATGCCGGGGTGGGAAAAGGACTACTGCTTCCCCTTCAAGAACGCGGACATGTCTTTCCTGGGAATCGGCGTGCCCTCCTGCTATAACTGGATTTACCACACACCAGAGCTCCGCACGGCCTGGGGCAACGCAACCTTGGGCCTGCCCTATCACAGCGCCGATGACACGATGGACACCCTGGACAAGAACGTGATGTACTACGGTGTCCGGGACGATGCGGCCTTTGTCTTTGACCTGGCTATGCGTAAGACGCTGCCCCAGGACTTCACCGTGATGGCTGCGGAGATCTCCAAGCGGATCAGCGAGATGAAGGAATATATCCAAGACATGCCCGAAGCACAGGAGGGACTGGATTTGGACAGCGCGCTGGCGATGTCCAGGACCTTTGAGGAGAAGGCCGCAGCTGTGGAAAAAATCCGCCTGGCACAAGAGGCCAGCGGCGAGCGCAACGACCGGCTGAACTACCTGCTGATGCGGATTTCTCGGGTGGTCATGCCCATGCTGACCACGGTGACGGGCCGGTTCGAACAGGACCGGTATGGCCTGACGGGGCTCAAGTACATCATTCCCAACAGTGTCTCCGTGCTGGAGTTATCCAAGCATGCGGAGGGCACTCACGAATTTTATTTGTGGTTGAACCGTGCCAGGAAGGAGCGCAACAAAATCACGGACGCGGTGGATATGGCGATTGACATCTGCGATCTGATCCTGTCCGGCCGGTAAGATCAAATTTTCTCCTTGTGTTGGACAGGGCCTGCCTGTTGTACATGGGCGGGCCCTTGTCCCGTTGGTGAGAGAGGAGCATACCATGGAATTAGCGGTAATTATTCCTGTTTTGGCGATGTCCGACGAAATGATTCGGGCACGGATTGAGCTTTTACGAGAAAAGGCCCTGCCTACAACCCAATTTCATATTTATCAGAGCCAACGGGGGCCTGGAGCAATTGAGTCCCGATGCGACCGGCAGCTGGCCGGAGATGAGGTCATGCGTCTGAGCTGTCAGGCGCAGCGGGATGGCTGTGCCGCGGCAATAGTCTGGTGTGCTGGGGACCCAGCCGTGGATGCTGCCCGGGAGCTGGTGGATATCCCGGTGATTGGAACCGGAGAGGCTGGGATGCTGTTCGCCTATCACCTGGCACAGAATTTCTGCCTGCTAACCGGCGACGAGGACTTGGCGGCAACCTCCTATGACGTGGCAGTCCGCTCTGGGCTGGGACGGCGCATGGTGTCGATCCGGGGCATCCAGATGTCGGTGGAGAAGCTCCGCACGGACCGGGAGGCGGCGCTTGAGAAGTTGGCGCAGGTGGCGGAGGAGGCTGTGAGGCAGGACGGGGCCCATGCTTTTGTGTTTGGCTGTCTGGCATTGACCGGGATGGGGGAGGCCCTCACTGAGCGGATCGGACTGCCGGTGGTGGATTCGGCACACTGCGCGGTGTCGCTGGCGGAGAGCCTTGTCAAGATGGGGCTGCGGTACAGCCGCCGCACCTATGCGGCGCCCCCGGTGCTGCCGGAGAACCTGCGCCTGTAAAAACAGCGTGGGACGGGCATGTGTGCCGTTAGGCGGCATGCGATGAGAAGCCGCCTGGCGGGCTGTACCCTTTCACGGCAAACAGAAATTAAAAAGCCGCTTCAGGATTCCCCCTGAAGCGGCTTTTTCTGCAGTTATCCAAGCATTTCTGCCACACAGATTCCCAGATATATCGTCATGAGGTCATTGGTGTCCTTGAAATCACAGTGAAGAAGCTCCTTAATTTTTTCCATTCGGTGGAGCAGCGTGTTCCGATGCACATAGAGCTCCTTAGCGGCTTGAGAGGCGTTAAACTGGTGGGCATAAAAGGCCTCTAGGGTTTTGAGAAATTCCGTACCGTTGGCACGGTCATATTCCGACAGCCCCACGATGGTGTTGAGATAGATGCGGCGGAGCTCAGCAGGAGGAAGCTGGTTAAGCAGATGGTAGATGGTGTTTGTGCTGGCAAAAAAAACGTTTCGGTCTGGAAAGACAGGAAGCATCAGATGAACAACATCTGCGCACTCTTTCAGAGCGTGAGGGATGCTGGAAACGCTTTGATGGCAGTGGCCAACCCCGATCCGAAGCTGTGTGAAGGCGCCCTCGCCAAGCTGGTCCTGGAAGGAGCGGATTAGGACTCTGGCCTGCGCCAAAAGCTCTGGATTGCTGACAGAGGCATCACAGAGCAGGAATAGGCAGCATTGGTGGGCATCCATGCATAGGAAGTGGGACTGAACCGGACCAGCACGGCGGCAAAGAGCCTCTGCCACCGTGTGCAGCGGGGCGGACAGGGATGAAGGGTCTGAAAAAGCGGCGTCTTTTGGGAAAAGAGCGATACAAAGGCGCTTTTTTTGATAGTCAAAGTGGTGGAGATGGCAGATATGAAGAATCTCCTCATCCGCTAGATCGGAAGCAGCATCTGTCAAAAGACTGAGAAAGCCGCCCTCACACTCGCCGGAGGAGAGCCGCTGGAGCCGTGTTTGCTCCAGTTTCAGAGAGATCAAAACGGCGGCGTGCTGCAAAGTGGTCAGCGCGCCTCGCAGAGAGTTGGCAGGGTCCTCTAAGAAGAAAAGACCGCCGTAGCCGCCCGGGAGAGTCACACAGAAAAACAGGTGCTGCCGGCCTGCGCAGGAGAGGGAGATGGTTTCACCGGAGGCGGGCATGGCAAAGGGATGAAACCGCTCCATACCCCGCAGCTCGGTACCGCTTGTATAAGCGGCGTCCAGACAGGTGCCGGAGCGGCTGAGCAAAAGGACAGACGTGCGGTATTGCTGGACAAGGCATTGGAGCATATGGGAGAGGCCGGCCCCAGAAAATAGGGCGTTGCTCAGAGCCATCAGCAGCCGCTGTTCGCTGCGTGCGCGATAGGAGCTCTGTAAAAAAAGCCGCTGAAAGACCACGCGGCTGATATCGGAAAAGGAATAGAAAAAGGGCAGTTCCAACAGCGGCAATCCCACCCGTTCCGCTTCCTGAAGCATGGCCTCCGGAATGGTTTGAAAGAAGCGGCGGGTCTTGATGCCAAGCGCGCTGCAGCCCACCTGATGCAGCTCCTGAACCAGCTGCCGCTGTAGTGACTCGTCGTCCATAAACAAATACCCGCTGCTCAAAACCAGCTCATTGGGTTTGATCCACTTGACAACATCCAGGTTATCCAGCACATTCACGCTGGAAATCGGCGTGTCCAGCTTGTCGCTGCAGGCGACACAGTGCAGATTTTCCAAAGAACTGCTCTCGATGAGCCAGCGGAGAGTAGTTGACATCAGGTTTCTTCTCCCTTCTATCATTTTCTTTAACCATAGCATAGGGTGCAAGTGGTTGTAAAGAGGCAGGGAGACATGGGACAGAGAAAAAGCAAGGATGGTGTGCATGTTGCACACCATCCTTGTGCAGATGGGGGAAAAAACGTGGAAAAAGAGCGATGGAATTGACAAGTGAGGGAAGCTTTTGTTTAATAAAGATCAGAAAACACTTGGAAATACCGGACAAAATTTTATCAAAATTTCCGCCAGCTCTATGGTGGGCATGATTAACAGAGAGGAGTATTCACATGGCATATCCGAAAGACTTGTTATCCACAAGAGCGATTGTAAAACCTGGGATGTACGCAGTAATTCCGAAAGACGGCTTAGTGAACAACGTTCTGCCCTGCCTGAATGGGTGCCGAACCAGTATTGTGGCATCGCCCAAAATGGGGGCCAGCTTTGTGATGTATATCTGCGATGTGCAGCCAGGCGGCGGAACCATCGGTTCCTTTGGAAACGCCCAGGGCGAAGAGGCATTTCTCTATGTGATCAGCGGTGCCGTGAAGGCCTCTGGCGAGGGCAGGGAGTTTTCTCTGGCAGCGGGAGGCTATCTCTTCACACCGCCGTCTGCGGGGCTGCAATTTAAAAATGAGAGTAGCGAGGCGGCGAAGGTCCTGCTTTATAAACAGCTGTATGTTCCCTGCGAAGGGTTTTTCCCCTATCTTTATTCTGGAAATGTCAATGACATCGCCTATCGGGATTACGAGGATATGGCGAATGTCCACATCAAAGACCTGCTTCCGGTGGAATTGAACTTTGATATGAACATGCACATTCTCTCCTTTGATCCGGGCGGGTGCCACCCTATCGTGGAGACTCATGTGCAGGAGCATGGCATGTATATCCTTCAGGGGGAGGGCATGTACCTGATGGACGATGTGTGGATGGGCATCAAAAAGGATGACTTCATCTGGTTTGGCGCATATGCAGCCCAGTGCGCGTATGGTGTTGGTACGGAGCCGTTCACCTATATCTACAGCAAAGACTGCAACCGCGATGTCGTGCTGTGACCGTCACGAGCCGCCGATCAAACTGGAGGCGGACCAGCGGCGGATGGAGCGCTGGATTGAGGAGATTGACCAATATAACGCCACACCGGGAAACGGAACGACCCGGCAGTACCTGACGGATGTGGAGTGGGAAGCACGGATGTATCTCCGGGGCGAGATGGAGCGGATCGGACTTGTAGTGGAAATGGACTGCATGGGGAACTTGATCGGGACGCTTCCCGGCACCGAGCCGGAACTGGCTCCCGTCTGGACCGGCTCCCACTTTGACACGGTTCTTCACGGCGGCCGCTTTGACGGCGTGGCCGGCGTGGTGGCCGGCATGGAGGCACTGAAGCTGATCGCGGACTCCGGCGCCGCCCACCGCAGGAATCTTGCCTGCGTTGCCTATGCGGCGGAGGAGCCGGCCCGCTTTGGAATCGGCTGCATCGGCAGCCGCGCGATGGCAGGTGCTCTATCCGTTCAAGACCTGAAGACGACCCGTGCGCTGGACGGCCCGTCCCTCTATGATGAACTGAGAGCCAGAGAATTGGCGGCGGATGATATTGAGAGCTGCCGCAAAAAGCCGGGAGATGTGTTCTGTGCGGTGGAGCTGCACATTGAGCAAAACAGCGTCCTGGAGACCTCTGGGGTGCGCCTTGGGGTTGTAAAGGCCATCTGCGCGGCGCTGAATTTTACGGTGACGGTTACGGGCACAGCGGCGCACGCCGGTGGGATGCCGATGGAGGGCCGGCGGGATGCCTTCGCAGCGGTAAGTGAGATGTCTCTGGCGCTGGAACGGATGACGCGGGAAAACCGGATGAGCGAGTACTGTACGGGGACCATCGGCTTTTTGCAGATCGAGCCCAACGCATCCAATATCA
>ERZ1106941.3266-NODE-3266-length-9777-cov-2.970376_pt1 | contig 9777 bp, 7 predicted proteins | sample MGYA00403670_ERZ1106941 | MGnify/ENA primary metagenome ERZ1106941 (study PRJEB35170, sample SAMEA104062400) | human gut metagenome | biome: human gut; feature: human-associated habitat; material: faeces | place: Denmark | collected 2012-06-04 ... | reverse complement strand
CGATCAAATGCACGCTGTTTTTCTCTGCCTGACGGTGGGCGCTGAGCGCTTCCGCTCCCTGTTCGATGAGCGCCGCCAGTTCCGGGCGCAGACCGACGCCGTCGTCGCGGACCTCAACATGCAGCTGATCCTGTCGCCGATGAATGGAAAGCGTCAGCTGTCCGGGCCCATCCTTGGGAATGATCCCGTGGAAAATCGCATTTTCAACAAGCGGCTGAAGGATATTCTTGGCGATCAGCTGTTCTTCCAAGCCGGGCTCAATATCGTAGACGACGCTGAATTTCTGCTTATAACGGTAATTTTGAATTGTGACATACGCTTCGATCACGGAACGTTCGCGGGCGATCGTATCCATCAACAGATCCTCATGCACCGCCATTCCATCCTGTAAAATCAAGATCAAGGCCCGCACCATGTCGACAACCTCCTGATTCCCGCCCCGGCGGGCCATCACGATCACGGAATTTAACGTATTATAGATGAAATGAGGATGAATCTTCGAGATCATCATGTCGAATTTTAACTTCTTGCGGATTTTTTCATCTTCCACTGCCTGATCCAGCAGCTGATGAATCCGGACAACCATTGTATTGAACGTATCGCCCAGCACTTCCAGCTCATCGTGGCTATGGATGTCAATCTGCGTTGTCAGATCACCGGATGCAAATTGATTCAAGCCGTCGGTCAGCGTGGTTAACGGGGCGGTGAACTGTTTGACGATGCGCGAAAGAATCAGTAAAAACAACAGAAAGATCAACAAGGAAAACAAGATGAAAAAGACGATCAGAAAGGAAGCCCGGCCGCGCAGCGCGGCATGCGGCCGGTAGGAAAGCAGCGTATAGGGCGTGCCCTCAACCGGACTGGTCAGGTAGTATCCGCTTCGGACCGGCTGAACGGCGGCGCTTGAGATGGCATTGACGGCGTCCAGTCGTTGTTCGTTGATTCCGGAAGGGGAGGAAATCAGAACGGTTTGTCCCTGCATCAGCGTCATCTCCTGCTGAGGCAGATTCCAGGCTGCGATCCGGGATTCTAACTGCCGCAGGTCCAGCAGAACCCACAGCTCGCCAATTTTCTGCTGAGGATGGGCGAGATCGGAAATCGGCGTATGATAAGCGGCCAGCCAGAGGGAATCAACGCCGGAATGAACTTGGAAGGCTTCCGTGAATCCAGCCGGACGAATTTCATCCGGCGATGTTTTCAGCGCGTCAAAGGTTTGATCGAGCGGGTAGAGATTCCATAAAACCTGATCCTCATGCAGAATCAGCGCACTGTGAAGCAAATCCTGAACCGACAGATAGCGGGTTAACAGCTCGGCGGCTTCTTCGCGTTGGAAATAGTCGGGATCTTCGGTATGGCAGAATTGCTGAAGCTGGGGGTCGGCCAGAAGATTCCGCGTGATGATCATCAGTTCCTGGACGGAGCTTTCCAGCTGCTGGGCGTTTTGTCGGAGTACCTGAGCGTCTTTTTTCAGGTTTTCCTGGGTCAGAATGTGCGCAAAATAATGATAGGAAACAAAGCTGGTCACGCCCGTCATGACCAGCACCAGCGTCCCCAGCGCCGCGGCCAGCTTGACGGAGAGCCGGGGCGGAAGCAGCGAAGCAAGCCGCCTGCGGAGAATCGAGGGCCTCATGCGTAAGGCTCCTTCAGAATATCACTGGGATAAACGTGGTATTTCTTATAGAAGACGATCGCGAAATACTGGCTGGAATGGAATCCGCATCGCTGCGCGACCTCATAGATTTTCAGATCGTTTTGCTTCAGCAGCCGCATCGCTTTCTGCAGCCGCAGCTCCAGCAGCGTCTGCGCCAACGTCTGACCGGTTTCTTTTTTCAGCAGCTTGCTTAAATATTCCCGGTTCATCTGCAGCGTCTGCGAGAGATCGTCGAGCACGTTTTCATCGGCGCAGTGTTCCTGTAAATAGTTCAGCATGAAACTGGTTTTGCGGCTGGTCTGCGCCTGAGTTTCTAAAGCTGGCAGCCAACGATGCACAAATGCGTTCAGCTCCTGAAAGGTGCTGATCGTTTTCCATTGGGAAAAATTGTCGTCAGCGAGAACGGCAGCCGGAAGCATTTTCTGCAGCTTCTGCAGCATCAGCTTGATCGCTAACAAGACCTGCGGCAGCGGCGGCCGATGCTGCGAAAGCGCGTCGAGAAACGCGGAAAGCACCGGACGCAGCGCGGCGAGGGTGTCGGTCTGGGTCAGCCGTACTTCCCAATCCGCGGCGTCGAAGGGATCAAAAGCCGGACATTCATGGAGTAAGGTAATCCGGCCGGGGGCAAAGTAGAACAGCTGCGTCTGCCGCTGGTTCATCAGACGATACAGCCGGCGCAGTTCCTGGCGGTCGGGGGCGATGGGACTGACAAAGAATCCGGCTGGAGTGAGTTTGTTTTCTAACGCTTCACGCAGCGCGGTGCAGAATTCATAAGGTACGCTGTCTCCCGGCTGATCCGCTTCCACGGCAAACCACAATTCCTGTGCGGATTGAGGAAAGACCAGAAAGGAACGGATTTTGCGCAGCGGAAGCAAAGCTTGCTGGACGGAGGCTAAAAAAACGTCCGTGGACAGTGTGTCCGCAGGATGACTCAATTCGTCCAGTGAAGGCAGATGCCGCAGGCAGACCAGACCGATTCCCTTGTGGGAAGCAAACGGTTCGGACGCGGAGTCCAATGTGTCTTCATCGTTGCCCCAAAGCAGCTGGCGGAAGCGGGTTTGCTCGTCCAGATAGCTGACAGCTTTGCGCTGCCTACGCTGTTCGCGCATTCCGCGCAGATTTTCAAGCAGCATCTCGGCGGTCAGCTCATGCTTGAGGATGTAATTGTAGACACCCAGCGAGACCGCTTCCCGCGCGTAATCAAAACGTGAAAAAGCGGTCAGCAGCAGCGTCTGCACCTGTGGATCGATCTGGCGCAGCCGGCGGATAAAATCCAGTCCGTTTAACCGCGGCATCTCGATATCGACGAAGACCAGATCCGCCGGGGTCTGCGCTAACGCCTGTTCCCCATTGCCGGCAGTTCCGATGATTTCAAAACCTTCCGCTTCCCAGGCGATTAATTCCCGCAGATCATCCAGAACCAGAAGATCGTCGTCGACCAGGAAAACACGGCATAAAGAAGACTCGGATTGATTCATAACACCCCTCTTTTTCTCTCATTGATTCAAGTGTATCATAGTTCAGGAATTCAGGCAAAAAACTGACCGATAACGTTTGGAAAGCAAAAAAGAACTGAAAAAAAACGCAGACAGGAAGCTGTCTGCGGAATCCAGTTTCGCTGTGTATCCGCTGGTTCTTTAATGATTCAAACGGATGCACCCTGTTCATTTTTACTGGAGCTCGGTATGGAATGCGATCGTTCCATCGGCTTGTTTATAAACGCGACAGCCAAACGGCATTTCCTCCGCCGCGGCATAGTCATGACCCGCCCTGCATGGCCAGCAGCAGATGACTTTCAGCGGTTCATCACCGGTATTGATCAGGCGGTGGGCCAGTTTCCCATTGATCATATGGACGCTGCCCGTGCTCACTTCCTCGCACCACGTCGTTCCACTTTCATCCATCAACATCAACAAACCACAGCCGGACTGTCCGACATAGATTTCATCGCATTCGCGGTCCTGATGCCAATGTCCGCGCGTCATGCAGCATTCGCCGTTGATCGTCACCGGATTTAAAACGGACAGACCCCAGTTCAAGCTTCCGCTTTGGATAACAGACGGTTCTAAAAGGTAGACCTGGTATAAAATCTGTTCCGGGTCCACGCCTTCTTTATTTGTGAAGAAGGCGGCATCCTTGAGCTTTTTGGCGGAAACAGCGATCGCTTTGCCGCTGAGCAGACCGTTGAAGTCATGGCGGGCAACAGGCTTTTCAATCTTCATGATCGATCCTCCTTGGATTTTTGTTAATTCTATTGTAACGGCAAAATCCGGCGTTCGTCAAAGTGTACCTCAAAATTGTGATTTAATCTATTGCTTTGAGGCTATGTATTGAACTCCGCGAGCACAGAAAACGACAGGCTTATAAAACAGGTCGTCGCTTTGTATAGAAAGGAGATAAAGCTTCGGCTATCCTGGCGAAAACTTTGGATTCCATCCCATTATTCCACACCAGACCAACGCGGTTTTCTTCAGATCCGATCAGCGGAATATAAATCAAGCCGCTTTCCTGATAATAGGCCTGATCAATAAAACTGATTCCCTGCCCTAACTCAATCAGCGGTACAGCCATGTCATAAGTATTGATCGGTGAAACGTGGAAATGAATATTCTTTTTCCGCAGCTCGCCTAACAAATTTGGAATCAGGCAGGTATCTTGCTGAATCGCATAAATATTCTCATTTTCCAAATCGGATAAGGTCAGGACTGGATGATCGGCCAGCCGGTGATGACGGGAAAGCATGACCTTCTTGTCACAGAGAAACATTTCCTTACGGTTTAATGATGAAGTTCGGAGCACCTCCAGATTCAAATTGATCATCAATAAATCAATGTCGCTATTGATCAAATCAGCAACGCTGCGCGATTGATCGCTGATAAGCGAAGTTTCAATTTGAACTCCAGGTATCGCTTCCGCCAACAGGCGGATCAGTTCCCGGTAAATATCACGATCCATCAAAACCATCGTAGGCGGAATACACAACCGAATTTTTTGTTTCAGCCGATAGGGCTGCATTATTTTTGTAAGAGAATGATACCATTGTTCTAATTTTTCAGCTTCTTTCAAAAAGACCTGGCCAGCTGGCGTCAGCTCAACCGCAATCGTTGACCGTAAAAACAAACGGGTATCCAACTCTTTTTCAAGCATTTGAATATGATGGGAGATCGCGGGTTGGGAAATAAATAATTCCCGGCTTGCTTTTGAAAAACTCAGATGCCTGGCAACGGAAAGAAAACAGGAGATTTGGCGTTCGTTCATCGTATCACCCCTATATCTTAATTATAAAGAAAGGTTATAAGCCTATCAAGGTTTACTATTTGTGAATGTGAACGTTATCATTTACACTAAAGTTATCAAGGAGGAATAGGAAAATGAAAAAAGGAATCAGCCGACGTGAATTTTTGAAGGGATCGGCAGCCGGAGCAGTTTCTCTTGCGGCAATGGGTTTGCTGGGCGGATGTGCACAGGAAAAAGAAGCACAGCCTGACGTCAATCCATCGCAACTGGAGAATACGGAAACCGGGGAATTGCCATGGTTGGGGAAAGCTCCGGAAATAGTGGAAAGTGAAATTGAAAAGACGATTGAAGTCGATGTCATCGTCGTTGGTGCGGGTCTGGCAGGTGTGGCTGCAACACGTTCTGCAGCCGAGGAAGGTGCAAGCGTCGCCGTGTTCGAAAAAGCGGCGGGAGCTCAGTGCAGGAGCGGGGAATTTGCGGTCATTAACGGATCTCTGGAAGCGCGCTGGGGACGCGATAATATGGATGTGGAAGAAATTGTTGATCATCATATGGAGGAATGTGGATATAAATGCAAGCGTTCCATTATGGATCGCTGGGCTAAGGAAGGGGCCGATGTTTTCAACTGGTTTATTGAGGCTAAACCGGATCTTTATATCTGCGATACGACACGCAGTGAAGTCCCGGATGAATTTGCATCCAGTTATTTAATTCCGATTTTCCATCCGCTGCCGGAGCATTATGATTACCATAAGGAAAAATTCCCAGTCTATCCGACCAGCGTTGAGTTGAAACCGGATCAGAAACCGGTCGTTGATGCTAATATGGAAAAAGCGCTGGCTTTGAATGTAACACCTTTCTTCGGTCATTTCGTTGAAAAACTGATTATGGAGGACGGCCGCTGCATCGGCGTCTTTGCCCGCAATGCGGAATCAGGGAAATATGTGAAAGCTGTCGCAGCTAAGGGTGTGATTTTATCAACCGGGGATTATGCCAGCAATAAAGATATTCTGAAATATTACTGTCCTGACGTTGTTGAGAATAACATTATGGAAATGTGGATGAATATGGATGTTGAAGGAAAACCAACGAACCAGGGCGACGGTCTGAAATTAGGAAAATGGGCTGGCGCCCGGATCCAGCAGGCTCATGCGCCAATGATTCATCATATGGGCGGCGGCGCCGGTGCGGACGGTGTCGGTGTTATGGGAATTGCGGGATTCCTGCAGCTGAATCGCGCCGGCAAACGATTTATGAATGAAGATATTCCGGGACAACAGTTGGAAAATCAGTTGGAATTGCAGCCGGGACAGTATGCCTACCAACTTCAATATATGCCAGCAGGCCATGGTGTCGCCTGCTACTACGATGAATCCGCACCGAAAAATAATGAGACCTATCGGAATTATAAGAATCAAGCCCAACTTGATCAGGCAGTCGCAGAAGGCCGCTGCTTTAAAGCTGATACCCTTGAGGAATTGTTGAGTATGCTGGAGATCGATCAGGACGAAGCCCTGAAGTCAATTGAGCGCTATAATGAATTGGCAAAGCAAGGCAAGGATGAGGATTTTGGCAAGCCTTCGCAGCGGCTGTTCGCGCTGGATCAGGCTCCTTTCTACGCCGATCGGTTTGATCTGGCTCCGATGCTGGTTTGTATCGGTGGCTTGGAGAGTGATGAAGAATGTCATACTTATGATGAAGACCGCAATATTATTCCGGGTCTGTATGTTGCCGGGAATATTCAGGGGAATCGTCTTACCGTACAATATCCGATCAGTTTAAAAGGCGTCAGCCATTCACTAGCTTTGTTCTATGGCTATGTTGCCGGAAAGAATGCCGTTCATCAGATCTGAAGCAAAAGAACCAGCACTGAAAGTGCTGGTTTTCCTATGGAAAATATTGCAAAAAGCAGCGACAGAGGAGGACTTGCTTTTTTTTAGAGCGCATGGTAAACTGAACGAGCTTAAGGTTAGAGCAAACTAACTCAAACAGAAAGAATCGATCCGACGTCGACTCTTTTCTTTTTCAATCGAAGTTAGTTTAAACTAACAACTATTTCTGAAAGGAGATCGCTATGCTTCAACGAGTTAGAAGTACGCTGCTTCTGGCGGCAGTTCTGGTTCTCTGTTCCGTGCTTTCGCTGTTTATCGGCGTGGTCAATTTCAGCGTGTCAGATGTGCTGAACGGGAACTGGGAAGCGCTGGAAATTCTGGTGCTGTCCCGCTTGCCGCGGCTGTTGGCGATTTTATGCACCGGAATGGGCATGAGCGTCGCGGGTCTGATCATGCAGCAGCTGTGTATGAATAAATTTGTTTCGCCCACGACCGGCGCGACGATTTCCTCCGCTCAGCTGGGAATTCTGTTCGCTTTTCTGTTCATGCCTGGCTCGACGCTGTGGGTGCGCGCGGGTTTTGCCTTCGTCAGCGCGATTGCGGGAACCTGGATCTTTGTGGCGTTTATCCAACGGATTCAGTTCAAGGACGTTGTGATGGTGCCGTTAGTCGGCATAATGTTCGGCAATGTGATCGGCGGAATCACGAACTATCTGGCGTATAAATATGAGATGACGCAGGCGCTCTCCTCGTGGCTGGTCGGACACTTTTCTCTGGTGATGAAGGGACGCTATGAGCTGGTCATTCTGGTTGTGCCGTTAGTTCTGGCGGCGTTTCTGTTTGCCAATCATTTCAATATCGTCGGCATGGGCAAGGACTTCTCGAAGAACCTCGGCGTGCCTTATAACGCCGTGTTGTTTCTGGGACTGACGATCGCCGCGATGATCACCGCCAGTATTGTCGTCGTGGCCGGCAGTATTTCCTACATCGGGCTGATCGTTCCCAATTTGGTGACGATGTTCAAGGGCGACAAGCTGCGCGGGACTTTGGCCGATACCGCGCTGTTCGGGGCGTTGTTTGTCCTGGTCTGCGACATGCTCGGCCGGGTGGTCATCGCTCCGTATGAGCTGCCGATCGAGCTGATCGTCGGGATTCTGGGCAGTCTGATCTTCATCGGTCTGCTCTGGATGCGGCTCAACGGGAAAGCCCGTATCATCAGAAAACCGGAAGGAGGCTGCAGGGGATGAAGCACAATGATGCCAATCAAATAAAAGCAGCAATTCTGATCACACTGGCGATTCTGGCGGTGATCGGTTATCTGACGTTCAATGTCAATCCGAAATATGTCGAATTCGCAATGCGCCTGCGCATGCCGAAATTGTTAGTTATGCTCATGACAGCTTTCTGTATTGGCGGCGCGTCGATTGTCTTTCAAACCTTGATTCAGAACACGATTGTGACACCCTGCCTGCTGGGGATGAACTCACTTTATGCCCTGATTCATACCGCGGTGGTGTTCTTTCTCGGCTCCGGCAGTTTGATCGCCCGACATCCGCAATTATCATTCCTCGTCGATCTGACGATCATGGGAGCGGCTGCGATCCTGATTTACGGGACGTTGTTTAAAAAGATGAAGCATCAGATTCTCTATGTGCTGCTGGCAGGCACAGTCATGTCGACATTTTTCTCCAGCATGCAGACGACGCTGACCCGGATCATGGATCCCAACGAATACGACGCGCTGTTAGGTTCGCTGGTCGCCAGTTTTTCCAACGTTAATTCCAGTCTGCTGGCGATCTCGGCCGTGTTGATCGGCTTGGTGATCTTCGCGCTGCGGAAGGAACTGAAGCTGCTCGATGTGATCGCGCTGGGAAAGAATCAGGCGATTAATCTGGGCGTGGATGTGGATAAAACAATCCGCCGGTTATTGCTGGGTGTGACGGTGCTGATCGCGATCGCCACGGCGCTGGTTGGCCCGATTTCTTTTTTGGGCTTGATCATCGCGAATCTGTCGCGGCAGCTGTTTAAGACGTACAAGCACACCTGGCTGATCTTCGGCTCGGCGGTGCTGGGAATGATCGTTCTGGTCGGCGGACAGCTGGTGGTCGAGCATGGCTTTTCTTACAGCATCCCGATCAGCGTGCTGATCACGATCGGCGGGGGTTTGTATTTTCTGATTCTGTTATTCGGCAAAGGGAGGCAGCGAATATGTTAATTCAGCAACTGACAAAACACTACGGCGCCAAGCGCGTTGTCGACGAAGTCAGCTTCGAGATTCCCAAGGGCAAGGTTCTGTCCCTGATCGGCCCTAACGGCGCAGGCAAATCAACGGTGATGGGGATGATTTCCCGGCTGGTCGCCAAGGATGCGGGGCTGGTGCATTTTGAAGGCAAGGATCTGGCTCAATGGAACAGCCGTGACTTGTCCAAGCGGCTGGCGATTCTGACGCAGTCCAACAACATTCAGATGAAGCTCACGGTGCGCGAGCTGGTCAGCTTCGGCCGTTTCCCTTATAGCCAGGGGCGGCTGCAGGAAGAAGACCGGCAGAAAGTGGACGAAGCGCTGGCCTACATGGAGCTGGAAGCGATCGCCGATCAATTTATTGACGAGCTGTCCGGCGGGCAGCGGCAGCGGGCGATGATCGCGATGGTGATCGCTCAGGATACCGATTATATTCTGTTGGACGAACCGACGAACAACCTCGACATCTACCATGCGTCGAACATGATGAAAATTGTGCGGCGGCTGTGCGATGAATTGGGAAAAACGGTGATTCTGGTCCTGCATGAAATCAACTACGCGGCGTTTTATTCAGATTATATCTGCGCGTTTGTGAACGGCAGAGTCGCGCAATTTGGAACCGTTGAAGACGTGATCACCAAGGAAAACCTTTCGGCGATCTATGGCGTGGACTTTGAGATCCAACAGGTCGCGGGCCGGCCGTTGTCAATCTATTATTAAAGAATTTGATTCGCAGGAAGGTCAGAGAAAAGTTGCCGCCGGACTTTGAATGAAGGTCAGTTGGCGGGGAAGTTCCCGCCTGATACACCCGATCAA
>ERZ1106941.3259-NODE-3259-length-9789-cov-7.177214_pt1 | contig 9789 bp, 7 predicted proteins | sample MGYA00403670_ERZ1106941 | MGnify/ENA primary metagenome ERZ1106941 (study PRJEB35170, sample SAMEA104062400) | human gut metagenome | biome: human gut; feature: human-associated habitat; material: faeces | place: Denmark | collected 2012-06-04 ... | reverse complement strand
CCTCCTTTACGGCGGCGCGGAAGGGCGAGATCCCCGTGACGCTGATTCTGGTGGTCATCTTCTACCTTGGCGGCGAGATCATGGACGGACTGTTCAAGCAGGACAACGTCTCCCAGATCGCCCACATCGTAGGCGGCCTGTGCGGCCTGGTGTTCGGCTTTACCGTGCGGCGGGGACGGAGGTAACGGATGTACATAGCCATTGGCATTGCGGCGGCGCTGTTTGCCGCCGACCGGATATTGAAATATCTGTCCCGGATGGGGAAGCTGAAATGGGAGCGTCGGTATGTGCGCCTGACCCATCTGGAGAACCGGGGGTTCTTTCTGGGGCTGGGACAGAAGCACGAGAAGCTGCTGCGCTGGCTGCCGCTGGGCGTATGGCTGGCGGCGGCAGCGTGTCTGCTGCCGGAGCTGGGCAAGCGGGCCTTCGCGGCACAGCTGGGCATTCTGTCGGTGCTGCTGGGCGGCATCAGCAACCAATGGGACCGGCTGCGGCGGGGCAGCGTGACGGACTATCTGCAATTCCCCCACCGAAAGGCCAAAAAACGGGCGCTGGTGTGGAACCTGGCGGACTTCATGCTTATCGGCGGTGTGGTGCTGACCGTGGCCGGACTGGTGAAAGAGCTTATCAAGAAATAAAAAACCGGGCCATGGCCACATTTTCATAAGTACAAATTGTGGCACAAGGGCGGCTGATGCGAAATGCCCCGTCGCAGGGATTTCCTGCGGCGGGGCATTTTTGACATCTTTAGGCAAAGAAATAAAACCACAGCTCTAACAAGGGAACGAAAAAATCTTTAACACGAGTAAAACCTCCTATTGCAATATGCTGGTAAAAGCTTGCTGGCCGTTTTACTAGAGCAATAGGAGGTTTAATGCGTTTTAAGAAAGACGAATACAAAAATTCCGCAAAGTAAACTAACTTTGCGGAGCATCTTGTGGTATAAATGTACTACACTTATTGGCAGAAGTCAACAGGAAAGTGCAATAATCGATTGATTAATGGAAGTTCTCCAACATTCGAATATTGTAGACAAATTTGAGATTGATAGGCAAAGGAGGATGACTATGCAGCATTGCAAAAGAGAGTATTGTAATGCAGGAACACGGCAGTGGTCGCAAAGAGGCATCTACATCCGCAAGGCATCTAAGGCCAAAAACTCAGAACAGATAATTATTAGGAGCAATGATTCACGCTACAGGGGTTATCCTAAAACTGAGAAGAATGCCATTCAGTAAAGAGGTGTGGTCACTATCCAAGAGGCCGTAACAGGCTTCTTGGCCGAAAAGGAAAACACTATAAAGCTCTCATCTTACCTGCGCTATGAGCAGATGCTGCGAAAGCATATTCTCCCATCGTTGGGCCGTGTATGTGTAGATCAGTTATCAACAAAAGCATTCACATCTTTTCTGCAGCAAAAACAGATAGATAGCGAGCTGTCACAGAAGACGTTGAAAGATATAGGCACATTATTGAAGGGCGTTTTAAAGTATGCAGAGACTACATTCAATTGCAGCAGTCCTGCACATGGTGCAAAACTCCCGAAGTATCGGCAAAATATGCCGGAAATCTTTTCGGATGCGGAGATAAACTCCATTGCCAATAGAGTACTTGATGTACCGAGTATCCTAGGAATAGCTATTTTGCTGACATTGAACAGTGGTTTGCGATTAGGAGAGTTGTGTGCGCTACGGTGGTCTGATATTGACTTTTCATCGGGAGTAATTTCTGTCCAGCGCACAGTACAGAGATTGACCGTAGATGGAGTGGGCAAATTGGTGATCCAGCCCCCTAAAAGTTTATCATCCCTACGACGGATACCCATTCCTGCAGATATGTTAGCGTTGCTGAAACAAGTGCGTCTTTCTAATTCAATAGACAGCTTTTTGATGACAGGCACGGACGCACCTATGGCCCCTCGCACCTGTCAATACCAGTACAAGTTGTTTTTAAAGGAATGTGGAATTCACTATCGAAATTTTCACATTCTGCGCCACACCTATGCAACTCGCTGTGTTGAACGGGGAATAGATGTAAAAAGTGTGAGCGAAATGCTCGGACACTCAGATATTAAGACGACTTTGAATCTGTACCATCACCCATCATTAGCCCATAAGTCACAGGCCGTACAAAACATCTGCTTTTTACCCGTACAAGAAACATTTATACCAACACAATTGATGGGTAGTGCGCTCATGCAGCGTTTATGAGCTGCGAGTTCCGCAAAGTTAGTTTACTTTGCGGAAGTGCGGCAGGAAGGCCATTACATTTCTGTATTATGCCTTAATATACCCTGCTGATACACATAAAAGCTTCATAGGCCCTGGGATGTCTTACAGCGGTTATCCGAACTGCGTTCTGTGCGCGGTCAGGTAATTGTATAAAAGGAACGGGAATAATAATCCCACGCGAACGGCACCGTGGGCGCAAGAATGCACCAAAACAGCAGTAGCTGTTGGACGAAAGTCCGCCATTGAGGGATGCCCCTTGAGAAGGTAGGTAGCAAACGAGGAGCAGCAGCTCCGTGGCGCGAGGCGGGAGACTTGTATGATTAGGGCCATTAGCGGTGGGCGGATTCTCCACGCGTTGTGACAGGAGTGCTTGTTGTGACAGCTATCATAGTTTGTTTACGCACTTCTATTTTGGGTGCTTGCCGCTTTTTTCAGTTTAGCTGAAAGAGGCGGCATTTGTCATCATTGAGGGGGAAAATATGTCAAACAGAGATCCACGCCAACGATTTGACTATCAAAATTGGTTAAATGGTCAGGTCGCCGAACGAGCTAAAGCCTCGCTGACAGCGCGGGATGCAGCGTTCGCCGAGAACAATGCCGGGGTGACTCGTGCGGCCCTAACGCAGTATCTAAATGTATGTGCCGCTGCGCTGGGGCATAGTCCCAGCCCCACAGAGATCGACGGTGGTGCGTTTATCGAGCAGCGATTCGGCAGCTGGGATAATGCCATGACAGCCGCAGGATTGCCCCGGCCAAAAACCACACCTAAACTTAACAACACACTGCGTTACCGCATGGAAAAAGAAAAGCTGCTGCCGCTGTTTCTTTCCGAACGCAAGGAGAAGAAGCGGCAGAAGCAGATCGAGAAGAACCTGCGGCAGGGCCAACTGGCCCACGAAAAGGCCGTGAAGCGCCGCGCCCAGCGGGAGGCAGCCGAGGCCGAGAAAGCCGCCGCCGAAAAAGACACCAACCCTTGTCAAGCCGAGACAGTCTGAACAGAGACTGTCAGCTTTCCATAGGGGCGGGAGGGGTTCGCCGACCCCTCCTGCCGTCCTCAAACTGTTACCCGGTAAGCACGTCATGATGGCACATGACGAGTTTATAAAATTTTTAAGGAGGAAAATGACATGAAGAAGAGAGTACTGTCTCTGCTGATGGCAGTCATGATGCTCGTAGCCCTTGTGGTTCCGGCATCTGCCACAACAGACACAAGCGGCACTGTGACGGTGTACGTCACCACGGGTATGTTTACCACAGGCGGTATAAATGAATACCCGGCTTATAAGGGCGGCACGATCTATTCAAACCCCAACTTTAGCATCATGGGATATGAACTTAACATCAATACTATCGCGACGGATTATGTCAGTTCTACGCAGCTGATTTACGAGGCTCCCGAATCTGCAACTACCCTGAAGACTCCGAACATTTTGGATGCCATCCTTGCGGCGTTCTTTGATGCGAACGTGGATATATTCTCCAACGTAGTCGCCGGGTGGGATGCAAATCCTGTTAGCGGACCTGCTGGTGGCTATATCAATGGCGTTAATCCCAACTACGCCGTATATGACAATCCCGATACCGAAACTATTAACGGCGTTGTCTACGACAAGTATAGCGGCCAAGGTTGGAATATTGCCTACGGCATGGGTCTGAATAATATCAGCGCGGCTGAGGTGTATGGTACAAATGTCGAACTGGTAAATGGTATGGTCATTATTTTCGACTTTAGCCCCTATACCATTTATGAGGTTCACACCGACAACTAAATAATCACAGCGGATAAGGAGATGGGGCGGGAAATCTGCCCCATCTCCCTATTAATGCAGAAGGGTATGTGTAATATGTCTACGAAAAAGAATTTTTTGGCAAGGGCGCAGGCATTGCTTTTAGCTGCCGTGTTGACACTCAGCTTGCTGCCGGTAAGTGCTTTTGCCGCAGAAAATGATCTGCCACAGGAGGTAACACCTTCAGTGGGGCAAAATGCCGAGGTCGAGTACATCGGCGAGGAACTGAACGTTTCCACAAGCAGTGAGGACTCCGCAGAAACAGGTGCGACAGATTCTCTTCCTTCTTCGGCCTACTCAAAGCAAGAAGACGCCGCGCCTACTACGGAAACATTAGCCCTGATGGAGGCGCAAAGCATTGAGGAGACACCTCCGTCCCCTCTCGAATTTTCTTTTTATGATGTCAGCACGACCAAGACGACCTCGCTAGAGTTGCGCCAAGCAGAGGACGGAACCTATACGCTCTATATTCCCGTGAGTGGTGTCGTAGATCGGAATCACTGCATAAAAATAATCGCGCCTGAGAGCTACACGGAAATTTTTTCGTTAAAATACGACAGTTATGTGCCGGGTGCGTATAAAATAGCCCCTTCTCCATGGGAAGCAAAATCTGAGGAAGGAATACTTACCGCCGAAGCCTATTCGGTTGGGAGTGCGCCTTCTTTGGGAGATACGGAATTGATGTTTTCACGGAGTATGCAGCTGTATGTTGATGGGGCGACCTACGATATATCTGTGCAGCCGTATTGTGATCTTGAAACAGTAGGGGTTGAAGAGAGCAAGCCCCTTCCCACATATCGTTCGAACATCGCACGTCCTTACAAAGAAATAGAACTGTTCAAGTATTATGCTACTGCTGTAACAGGCAAAGAAATAACTGTTAAGCCAAATGTAAACAGCAATGTCAGTGCTCTCCTTGATCCTATAGGTCATAATGGATGTGCGTTGGTGGATGGCGTCAAAACTAAAGCATACACCATCACCGAAAAGACCACCGTGACTATCGTGACGCGTGGTTCCGAAGAATGGGGCGTGGAGGGACGCACCTATACACTTCTGCTCGACCCGATTGAGAAAGATTATTTTCCGGAATTAACCTATAACGGCAAGACTCTAGCGAAACCAAACACCATGGTATCAACGAACATTGGTGAGAAGTATTCAATAACGGTAACGGCTTCTGCGCCGGACGCAGACCTTCAATGGAGGACTCTTAGCGGGAAAATCGTCAGCACAACCAATACGGTTGAAATAGACACATCAAATCCTGCAAATGGAATGCAAAACAAGCACATATTTGAGGCATCCGTTGTGGTGGATGGCTTAAAATATACCAGTACGGCGAGCTTTCTTGTCACGGTAAGGGGAAATAGTCTAAAGGATCCTGTTATCACGAGTCAGCCTGTCTCAGCGACATACGAAACGGGCAACAAGGCTTCTCCTTTGTGTGTCGTGGCGGAAGGATCTGCAGGCGGCAAACTTTCATATACATGGTACAAAAACACTAAATGCAGCACCGACGGGGCGGAGTCTGTCGAAAACAAAAGCAAAAACAAAAACGAATACATTCCCGACACAGGAGCGGGCGGCATATATTACTATTACTGCGTCGTGCAGGATACATATGGTACGGGCAAAAACAAAATCACCAGCAAGAAAGTGACCTCAGATATTGTACGGGTCGAAGTAACTGGCGGAATGCCGGAAGGCGTTACAGGAAGCGGAACCGAAAAAGATCCTTATATTCTTTCAACGGGCGCACAGTTGGCAGCGCTGCAAAACCTTGTAGCCAACGGGGATGGCAAGCCCTTCCGAAATACCTACTTCAAATTTGCAAATGATATTGAACTTCCGCAGGATTGGGAGCCGCTGGGCAGCCTGAAGGAAGGCGCTGCCCTTCCCGATCGGGGCGTCAATATCAATGCTTTCAGCGGGATCATAGACGGCGACGGGCATAAGATCATCATCCCAAAGGGCGGACTGCCTTTGATTGGATATGCACGGGATGCGGTCGTAAAAAACCTTAATATCTATGGTGAAGAAATCAATGGTTACGGCCTCTTAAACAGCTATGTGGTTGATTATGGGGACAACGGCGACTATAATGTTGGCGATGTTCCTGAAACCATTCGGATCGAGAATTGCCGCTTGCTAAAAGGCTCTTCCACCCTGAAGTCGGGCTTTATCGGGGGTTATGCGTCAGGCAAGAACTATGTGTATATCATTGATTGTACCATAGAGGAAGGTGTCACGATAGGATACACCGGGGCCGAAAGTGGTATTGGTTCATTTGGCGGTGAGTTCAATGGTATGCTCATAAACTGTACCAGTTCTGCCACGGTAAAGGGCAAGAACCGAGTTGGCGGCCTAGTCGGAAATAAAGGCCAGTCTATGGGCCTATTCCAAATTCAAAACTGCTCTTTTACCGGCGCTGTCATCGCTACTGGCAATTATGTCGGCGGCATTTTGGGTTCGGGATATAATGCCTGGTCTGCACCGAACTCGCCTTTGGCAACAGTCCGCAATTGCTTTGTCAGCGGCAGCATTACAGGCGCCGATAAAATCGGCGGTATCACCGGCGGTGAACCCGGTGTCGTACAAGCGTGGGGCAATGGTGCTGGTGATGTAGTCGATAATGTATTCTACGGTACGATCACAGCCACTGGCGAGGGGAAATTTGTTGGCGGCATCATTGGCTATATGCAGTCGCTGAATAAGTATAATTGGGTCAGCGACAACTATTATTGCGAAGATAGCGGTGCGGCTAAGGGTATTGGCGAGATCGCTATCGTTGATACCAGTGCCGAACACGAAACAGACAGCAACACCCGCTATGTGAATACCGCAATTGAAGTCCCTGATATTTTCGGTTTTGATCAAAGGGGTGGTTATAATCGTACTGATGACCCTGTAGGTAAAGACGCAGATAAACTGGTAAAGCGTGTCACGAAGGAAGACCTGACAAATGAAACCGTTGTTGCACTGCTCAACAGTTCTAAAACCAGCTTCCGCAACTGGATTCAAGGTGCGACCGGGCCGATTCTCCGCCAAGAGGCCGTTGCCTACGAGCTTGTTGTCGGAGGCGAAATCAAAAACCGGCACTATGTCGGCGATGCTCTGAATCTGTCCGGCCTTACGCTGACGGCCAAGTGGTCTGACGGTACGACTACCAATGTACCGCTGAATGATCCCGACCTCAAGATCACCGGCTACGACAGCAGCAAGCACGGTCAGCAGACGGTGACGCTCCAGTACGGCGCGGCTAAGGTAGAGATCGTCGTCACCGTGCTGTATAAAGAGCCGGAGGACATTACCGTGACCATCACCCTGCTGGGCGACAAGGCCCACGGCGACAACGGCCAGGTACACGGACTGTCCAAGGGCGGCCTGACCGCGTGGGTCAGCGGCCACAAGGTGGAAGTGACCACCAACATGACTGTGTGGGACGCGCTGCAGAAGCTGCCCGGCGTAACATGGGATAACCCCACCGGAAACTACATCAAGAGCGTGACCTACGGCGGTGTGACCATTGGCGAGTTCACTAACGGCAAGAACTCCGGCTGGATGTATACGCTGAACGGCAAGTACCCCATGCTGGGCGTCAGTGAGCAGTATCTGAAGAAGGGCGACGTCATCGTGTTCCACTACACGGATGACTACACGCTGGAGGCGGCGGACATGGGCCCCGCGCCGGAGGAGAAAAAGACCGCTGATGAGGTCATCGCCCTTATCAACGCCATCGGCGTGGTGGATCTGACCAAGGGCGATGTCATCGCCAAGGCACGCGCCGCGTATGACGCGCTTTCCGCGGCGGACAAGAAGCTGGTGACCAACTATCAGACGCTCCTGGACGCTGAGGCGGCCTACGCCAAGCTGGTGGCCGAGCTGGGCAAGAAGGCGGACAGCATCTACAAGACCACCGGCGACTATCTGGCAAAGCTGGGCACGCCCAGCGTGGGCAGCATCGGCGGCGAGTGGATGGCGCTGGGGTTGGCCCGCAGTGGTCGCACTGTCCCAGAGGGCTACTATGACGCTGTGGTCAAGTATGTCAAGGACAACATCGACAGCAACGGACGGCTGGACAAGAACAAGGCCACCGAAAACGCCCGCATTATCCTGGCGCTGACGGCCATCGGCAAGGATGTGACGAATGTGGACGGCCATGACCTGCTGGCCGGGCTGAATGAGATGTCCTACCTCTCCAAGCAGGGCATCAACGGTGCGATATTCACGCTGATCGCGCTGGACAGCCACAACTACACGCCTGCCGGCGATGTGACCCGCGACAAGCTGGTACAGGCTATTTTGGAAGCGCAGATCAGCAGTGACGGCGGCTGGAGCCTGGACGGCAAGAACGCCGATGTGGACATGACCGCCATGGCTATCCAGGCGCTGGCAGCCTACTACAAAAGCAACAGCAGCGCGAAGAAGGCTGTGGACAAGGGACTGAGCTGGCTCAGCTCCGTGCAGCAGAATGACGGCGGATTCACCAGCTGGGGCGCAGCCAACAGCGAATCCTGCGCGCAGGTCATCGTTGCGCTGACTGCACTGGGCATTGACCCGACCAAGGACAGTCGGTTCATCAAGAATGGTGTCAGCGTGCTGGACGCGCTGTGCAGCTTCGCGGTGAATGGCGGAGGATTCAAGCACCTCGCCACCGAGACAAGTGCCAACGGCATGGCGACGGAGCAGGGGTTTTATGCACTGGTGGCATATTACCGGCTACTGAACGGCCAGACCAGCCTGTATGACATGACGGATGTGAAACTGGAGGGCGTCAAGGCCGAAGAGCCGGTCGATGATACCGACAAGTCGGATGATACTGCCGACACGGATACACCTGTCGATACGGAGGTCGGAGAGGCCTCCAGTGGTGGACAGGTGGTGCTGTGGGTGGTCATCGGCGTGGTGGCTGTCGGTGGTATTGCCGCACTGGCGGTGACCAGCAAAAAACGGCATGGCAGAGATGCGGAGTAATTCTTGAATACACCAACGCAGGGGCGCGGAAGCGTCCCTGCGTAAGGTGCTTTTGTGAGGTTTTCAACATGAAAAAGAAGTCGTTTTGTTTGCTGCTCTTAACAGCGGTGCTGCTTTTTTGCGCCGCCTGCGGCCAAACACAAGTGGAGCAGCCGGAGGACACCGTCGATAAGGATCAGTACATGACCGAGCCTGTCCCGGAGGGAAAGCCCGACCCGGTAGAGCCGCAGGACACGACGATGGATACCACCGTAACGCACACCTGCACGTTTTCCATTTCCTGCGAGACAATTCTGGACAACATGGACAAGTGCGTGGAGAACAAGAAGTTTCTTGTGCCGGCGGACGGCATTGTTTTTCCTGCCACGGAGGTAGAGTTCAGCGAGGGCGAGAGTGTGTTCGATGTGCTCCAGCGCGTATGCCGTGACAACGCTATTCACATGGAATCCAACTGGACGCCCATGTATAACAGCGCGTATGTAGAGGGGATCAATAACCTATACGAGTTCGACGTGGGCAGTCTCTCTGGGTGGATGTATAACGTCAACGGCTGGTATCCCAACTACGGCTGTTCCCGATACCAGGTGAAGGACGGCGACGTCGTGGAGTGGCACTACACCTGCGACCTTGGGGAGGATCTCGGCAGTGGTATGGGCGGATAATGGAGGCGCCATGATATAGAGAACGCTGGTATAGGAAGCGGGAGTCCCAGAACGCATTGGCCTCTGGAGATATTCGAGAGGCCACCTGACCATGCGGTCAGACAAAACAGTATAGCGGAGAAAAAGCCAGGG
>ERZ1106941.3258-NODE-3258-length-9791-cov-7.509655_pt1 | contig 9791 bp, 8 predicted proteins | sample MGYA00403670_ERZ1106941 | MGnify/ENA primary metagenome ERZ1106941 (study PRJEB35170, sample SAMEA104062400) | human gut metagenome | biome: human gut; feature: human-associated habitat; material: faeces | place: Denmark | collected 2012-06-04 ... | reverse complement strand
GGCGCAAAGCACTTTCCTACTGCCAGCCCCAACGGGGCGGCGGTGGGAAAGTGCTTTTGTTACTTTCTCACAAGAAAGTAACAAAGAGGTTACCTAATCGGTACTTGTATGGTAAAATGACAGCAGTACGAAAACGGAAAAACAGGGCAGAGGAAAGGAAGGGTGAGAGGTATCGGAACAACGATTTCCGGCATGATGGGCCGGGGAAGCATCCGGCACAATAACCGGGAGTTCACGGCGGCCAATGTAGACCGGAACCGGTCGGGGTAGAACATCGTCTTTGTCAACGAGGATCTGAAGCAGGTCTATCACGAGCTGTTTGACGAGGCGCTGACGGAGTTCGCAAAAACCTTTCAGGAGCGCAACCCCCATCTCCGGGTGTTCAACATGGTGCTGCACATGGACGAGGCCACGCCGCACCTTCATGTAGACTATATCCCGGTGGCAACGGAGCAGACGCGGGGCCTGTCCGTGAGAGTATCCATGAAGCAGGCCCTCAAGCAGCAGGGCTTTACAGGGATTGGTCGGAAACAGACCGAGTGGAAGACTTGGATGGATCGGGAGAAGGACGCTCTGACGGAGATCGCCCAGCGGCACGAATTTGAAATCATTTCTCTCGGCAGCAACCGGCGGCACATGGACTTGCCGGAGTACCGGGCGGCGATCCAGGAGCAGACGGCGGCAGCCACACAGGAACTGACAGACCTGCAGGAGCAGAAGACGGAACTGAAGAGGGAAATCAAGTCGCTCTCCGGTGCTTCTGCGGCGCTGAAGGCTGCAGAACGGGTGCGGGTGGACTTCGACACCATCCGACCGGGAAAAACGCTCACAGGGGCTGTCAAGGGCGTTACGGTGGAGCAGATCAGGGATCTCAAGGCTGCGGCCATGTGCTGAATATGCTGGAGCGGCACCTGCCGAAACAGCTTCTTCACCTCGTCGATAAGGCGCGGGATCTGCTGCCGGAGCATCAGTCCTAAACGGCTTTGCCGGCAGCTTTCTGTCATTGGAAAGTTATATCCTGCTGACGGTTCTGTGGCTTGCCATTTTGATCGTATTGGGCTCATGGATCGTTTGTAAACGCAGCTCTTTTCAATGGCAAAGGATCATACTTCCCATATGTGGGCTCATTCTTGGTGCGGCGGGGATTGCCGGAATGCTTCATTGGTTTTCTCTTTACACAATTATTTCGACGGAGTTGAACATAGTAGCAGGTATAGGAATTGCAGCGGCCATCTGCGGGATTTTCACGGAACTCAGCTATGTTGTAAAGAGAAAAAATAGAGCATCAGTACTTACGATTGTTTTATGTGCATTGCAAATTATAGCTGCGTGGATACTCGGATTCTTAACAGTAGTATAAATTAACAGAAAACGGAGGGACGGACTTATCCAATATAGGTGAACAGAGAGTATTTGCGTCGAGTAGACGTAAAGCCGAATAAGAAAACGTGTTTGGATCGATTGAATCTTTCGCTGAAAGTACTGAGGCCTTCCCTCTCGGCACACGGATGACATTGGGCAAACGGAAAATTCCAGGAAAAGCAGGAATGTCTGGTGTTCTGTAGGAATGTCTGGTGTTCTACATTGAAATCCCTGCGCGCTTATGGTATAATATTCTTCACAGGCGCTGTGCCGTCGGATTTGAGGCAAACTGCGTACAAGCAGGCTGCCTTTTCTTTCATCCACCGGTTAGAGTAAGCTAACTTGTGCACGGAACTGGAAAGGTGGAATGGACCAATTTGCATAAAAGTGTCTAATCATGTGTCGGAGGAGGTGGTCTGGTATGCAAGAAGCACGATATGATTTTCTTCATGGGCAAACGGAGCGCAACGACTTTTTCACCCCCGTGATGCAGCAGCTTTGCGGTATTATGAAAGACAATCAGGTTGCTTTGCCAAGCGATATTGGAGAAGGATATTTCCGCTATATTTCACCGTGCCCCAATATCGAGATGTATATCTGCGATGTAATGTTTTACAGGGACACAGTATTGCGGGAGCAAGTGTATAAGGATTCTTTTTCCGTCATTTTCTCTCTTTCCGACGCATTGGAGTGGAAGGCTTCGGGCAGAAACCAAAAAACGTTGTTGGAAAAGGGAGATTGCTGCGTATACGGCAGCGGTCTGTTTGATGCGGAAAATATCTATGAGGCAGGACAGAGATATATAGGTGTCGGGCTGAACCTGCATCCCTGTCGGTTTCGCTCTGTGATGGATGGTTTGCAGAAGAAAAAGGCTTGCACCGCCTTTAGCGGGGGTAAAACTCCACCAAAACATAGAATCACCGCTACCATAGAAGCCACAATACGCCAGATATTGCAGTGTAACTACAATGATTGTGCAAAGTCATTGTATCAAGAAGGAAAGATACTGGAACTTGTTGCAGCCTTTGCGAACGAGATGATGGATCAGAATTCTGTTGCTGTGAAGGGGTCGTTGAGCTGGGCGGATAGCGAGACGTTACTTCGGGTCAGGCGACAGATAGATGAGGGATTTCTGGAACCCGTGACCATCGCGGAGCTCTCCAAACAGCACTTTATGTGTGAATCCAAACTTCGTGAGATATTTCGAAAGCACTATGGAATCACCATATATCAATATATGTTAAATCGCCGCATGGAGCACGCCTGCGAACTGTTGTCTGTGCCCGATGCTCAGGTGAAAGACATAGCAGGGTTGGTGGGGTACAGCAACATCAGCCATTTCAGCGACGCCTTCCGAAAAAAGTTTGGATGCACTCCGAGTGAATATAAGCGGAGCTTACCATTCTGAAACATAAGAGCAAAGACACAGGTGTATTCTCTTGTGGTTACTTGGATGGAAATTACAAAGATTGCATCTTCCCTTGAAAAACCAGAATAGTAGGCAGCACATTTCGAGGAAGATCTTGCCCAGTGGAAACTATATCATTTGAAATGTGAGTTGCTCAGCAGCGGCATACACATCGATGTTAGTGCTGGGCGGAATTAACCATTCGCGCGGGGCTGTAAACGAGCCTACGCATAAGTAAAACTTTGACCGCTGAAAAAGCAGAGCGGCGGGACAGATAAAGGCTGTCCCGCCGCTCGTGTTTTAAGGGCATATTGGCTTGATGAACCGGAAGTTACAGCGCCGCCTTTTTCCATTTTCTGATCTTAGTTCTAAAAGTTCCGAAAGGAGCAACAGTATTAACGTGAATGAACCTGTAAACTTCCCATACAGCTGCTTTTGTAGCATCATCAGCCCATTTTCTCATATGCGGCTTAAATAATTCATCCGCACTGAGCGAATCAATCATTGCGCAGATAGACTTGACATTTTCGTTCAGTTCGGCTTTCAACTCTTGAAGAGACAAATGAGCGTAGGTATCCGTGAACCACCGATACAGCTCGCCAAGTTGGTTCCATTTGAATTCGTCCGACGGCGTCTTTACTTGAAGCCCCTTCCTTTCATCTTCCTCCCATTTAAGAACCAATGTTGTCCAACCCACCTGATAGGCAAGGTTTTCTGCCGGGGTCCGGTCAACCTCATCAACCCTCTTATCTTTTAAGGCTTCTGGTATGCTATCAAACTCCGAAATATATTTTTCAAAAGTTTTATTGATTTCAGCTTTGAGTTCTTCTTTGCTTTTGTATACTCGCAAAAAAACACCTCCATAAATTCCGGTTTGTCTATTGAGCAATGATTCTGATTATAGCATAGCTTTATGAATTATTCTATTACTGCACTGAGCATCATGGCGCTTTAGGGGAAAGACATGGCGTTTTCGGGGGGATTTTTCCTTTCGCCGACTGTATAATGGTAGGCGGTTAGAAAAGGTTGACCCCACACGGTTAAAAGACTCAGCTGTTCTGTTATTTCGCTATGCGCGCCCGTTGGTTAGCTTACTCTAACTAAAGATTTATTACTCAGGAGGTCATCAGAATGAAAAAATCCGCAATGCTCATGTTGTGCCTTGTGCTTGTGTTTGCTCTTGCAGCCTGTGCTGGAACGGATACCACGCCGCAGGGATCGGTCTCGGATACCGTCACGGTAACGGATATGAAGGGCGAGGTTGCCATCCCGGCAAATCCACAGCGCATCGTTGATGTAGCTGGCTTGACAGAGGAACTTCTTATTCTGGATATGAAGGTAATTGCCTCGGCTAATACCAGCATGTTCGATGGGGTGTCTGTCCCCAAACATCTGACAACGCTTTTTGCCGAAAGAGGTATTGAGGTTGTCGGCAATTACTCCGGGTCTTCTTCTACCGGAGACCTGAACCTCGAAAAGATCGCGGAGTTAAAGCCTGATCTGATCATTATGAATATTCGCCATGAGAAGGTTTATGAACAACTCGCGGCTATTGCTCCCACGGTCATGATCGACGATGACATAAGCTATGTTAACTGGCGCGGAAGATTTAAGCAACTGGGGCAGTGGTTTGATAAAGAAGCAACCGTAGAAAAATGGCTTGCCGACTACGATGCCAAAGCTGCGGAGCTCGCGGCAAGAATCAGGGATATGATTGGGGACGAAACCTTTGCTGTATTGGAGGCCAATTCCGTTCATTTTGGTTCCTATTACATCTATCGCAGCGGCGGGCCGGGTGAGCTTGTCTACGATGAGCTGAAACTCACACCATCAGCCGGCGTACCGGAGAATGTCTGGGGTGAAGTGGTCGATGCGGAATACTTTTCCCTGATCGATGCAGATCACATCTTCTTCTTTAGCGACGACGGCAGAGCTGGAGACACGGGGAACCTTGCCGTGTGGAAGAATATGAAAGCGGTCAAAGCCGGCAACGTTTACTTTGGTATCAATGAGGATCAGTATAATATGGCTTTTACGGCGATGGGGAAGGAACTCTATTTGGAAAAACTCGCAAACGCGATTCTGAACCATGGAGACGTTGAGTAAGGAAACAGGCGCGGTTGCGGGAATATCGCAGAGACAAGTGAGATACAAACGCTCCGCGCCGGCTTTTCTGATTATTCTTGCCGCATTGGTGCTGCTGCTTGGGTTCTCAATGGTTCTCTCCGTCTGCACCGGCATTGCTGGCGGTAGCTTCAAGGTCTTTGCGGAAACGGTTATATACCCCGCCAAGGCTTCTGATGTTGGAATGATTATGTTGGAAATGCGTATGCCCAGGGCGCTGGCTGCCGGGCTGACAGGAATGGCCTTCGCTCTCTCCGGCGCTGTGATGCAGGGAATTACCAGAAACCCCCTGTCGGACGCCGGCCTTCTGGGGATCAATGCGGGAGCTGGTTTCTTTGTCGCGCTGTCCGCAATTCTGTTTCCCGCCGCATCAGACATCGTGAAAACATGCGCCGCCTTTGCCGGAGCCGCTCTTGCGGTATTCATGGTCTATGGTTTCGGCGCCGGCAAACATAGATCCGAATCTTTCCGGTTCATTCTGGCAGGCGCTGCTGTATCAGCCCTGCTTACCGCGTTGAGTCAGGCGGTTTCTCTGGCGTTTGGAATCGTGAAATCCCTTTCTTTCTGGAGCGCGGGCAGTTTGTCCGGTGTGACATGGCAAAGCTTGAAAATGCTATCCCCGGTGATCCTCTCAGCCGGTGCGCTTGGTTTGCTTTTATCGAGCCGGCTATCAGCTCTGGCACTGGGAGAAGATAGCGCCGCCAGCTTGGGTGTAAATGTCCGCACGGTCAGGCTTTTCGGTATGCTTGTGGTGTTGCTGCTTGCGGGAGCCAGTGTATCGCTCGTGGGAGGCATCGCATTTATCGGTCTTATCGTGCCGCATATATCCCGACTTCTTGTGGGCGGTGATTACCGCAGGCTGGTTCCCGTGTCTGCGCTCATGGGCGGCGTTGTGCTGGTGCTGTCGGATATTGCGGCGCGTATGATAAACGCCCCTTTTGATACGCCTGTCGGCGCACTGGTATCCATCCTCGGCGTGCCCGTCTTTTTTGCGCTTACTTTCAGGAAGGAGGGCATGGTCTTATGAAAAAGAAAACCAGGCAGATCCTTATCCTCAACGGTCTTCTTATCCTGATTGTGGCTGCGGCTATCTTATCCGTTAACAGTGGTTACGCAAGAATTCCCTTCTCGACTGCGGTTCACAGCATATTCCAACCGCATATGGAGGGAACCTCCGTAGTCGTAGCGCAGTTTCGCGTTCCGAGAATCGTCCTCGCCGTTCTATGTGGGATGGGTCTGGCACTTGCCGGATGCGTTATGCAGACTGTCACGGGTAATCCGTTGGCCGATCCGGGGATATTGGGCATAAACGCAGGGGCGGGATTTGCCGTTATGCTGTTCCTGACATTTTTCCCTGCACTGCATATACGTACCATGGCATACCAGCCGATATTTGCCATAGCGGGCGGGCTTTGCACAACGGGACTGCTGTATCTTTTTGCAAAGAGGAACGGAAAACTCCTCCCAATATATTTTCTGTTGGGCGGCATCGGTCTTGCGTCCCTATTTTCTTCTTTTATGCTGATCATGGCCGCGAACATGGACAACAGCAGCTATCAGCTCGTGGCAAGATGGCTTGCAGGAAATATTTGGGGAACGAGCTGGCATCAGGTTCTTGCCCTGTTGCCCTATATGCTCATACTGGTTCCTTTTCTTCTTACAAAGTCGAACATACTGGATATTCTGCTCTTAGGAGAGAATACGGCCATTTCTCTGGGGATAGCCGTAGAGAGGGAGATAAGGCTGCTCCTGATTGCATCGGTGGCTCTTACCTCTGCCTGCGTTGCCGTCAGCGGAGGGATCGGTTTTGTGGGACTGGTAGCGCCGCATATGGCACGAAGGCTGATCGGAGGCAGACACCACGCCCTCATGCCTACCTCCATGCTGCTGGGGGCGCTGTTGTTGCTTTTGGCAGACACGCTGGGACGGTCTGCCTTTCAGCCGAGGGAGATCCCGGTTGGTATCGTGATCTCCGTGCTTTCGGCTCCGTATTTTCTGTTCCTGCTCCGCAGGTATTTTTAAGGGAGGACGTCTATGCTTTCACGTATGCAGGCAAAGGGTTTGTCTGCCGGATATAACGGGGAGGCCGTCTTCAGGGGGCTTGACTTAAAAATCCCTGAAGGCAGCATAACCACCTTGATAGGCTCCAACGGCTCTGGAAAATCCACCATACTGAAGACACTGTGCCGAATCATTTCCCCGGATTCCGGCGCAGTATACCTTGATGGCGAAGCGATCCACGAAATGCCGACAAAGCGTGTTGCCCAGAGACTTGCGCTGCTGCCACAGGGAGCGCAAGCCCCTGCCGGCATCACAGTCGGCGACCTTGTGGAATACGGGCGTTTTCCTTACAGGTCGGCGCTAAGCGGTCTCGGCGAAAAGGATCGGGAGATCATTCAGTGGGCTCTTGCCAGTACAGGCATGAGTTCCCTTGAACATAGAGAAATGGAGAGGCTTTCGGGAGGTCAACAACAGCGGGCATGGATCGCCATGGCGTTGGCGCAGAAAACCGGATTGCTGTTTCTGGATGAACCCACGACCTATTTGGACATCTCGCACCAACTGGATATATTGTACCTTCTGCGCCGCCTCAACCGGGAAAATGGTGTTACCATCGTAATGGTTCTTCATGATTTAAATCATGCCATCATGTTTTCCGACTATTTGGTGGCGATCAAAGACGGGATGCTGCACAGCGCAGGTACGCCGCAAGAGGTTATTACCCAGCAGGCGTTGCGGGAAATCTTTGATGTAGAAGCGGAGGTCATTACACATCCGGTATTAAATGTTCCGGTATGCCTTCCCTTCAGGATAACGGAGCAGAACAAAAAAACAGGAGGTTCGAACACATGAAAAAAGGGGTGCAATCAGTGCTGTTCTCCGTGCTGGTGGGTGCGCTGCTGCTGTGCGCCGGATGCGGCAAATCGGGAGACATCTACACGGCGGGCGTTTATACGGCTTCCGCTGAAGGTTATTCCGGTCCGGTTACCGTAGAGGTAGAGTTTGACGGGAGCAGCATATTGTCTGTACATGTCCTATCTCACAGCGAAACAGTAAATATCTCAGACCGCGCAATAGATGAACTCCCTTCCCGGATCGTGGAGGCGCAGACCTGGGATGTGGATGCCGTTTCATCTGCAACATTTACCAGCGATGCCATTTGTGAAGCGGTCAGAGATTGCCTCGCGCAGGCGGCACTCCGATGAACCATTTGCGTTGTAAAGGATATTTTGCGGCGATAGAATGGGTGAGATGAAGGGCAAGTCAAAAAATCAGCCATAGCTGCTGTTTTAAGTGCTTTTCCAGCGAAGTGCCGCAGGTATTTCGCTGGAGATTCCATATATGGCTGTATGAACTCCCTTCTATGCGCAAAAGAATATCGCGAATCCTCCAAGCAAAGGTATATGTGTTTAGTATAAAATGTGTCACCCTCATTGACAAACCCAATATGCTCGGTTATAATATACCGGTAGTATATACCGGCGGTATATTTGGAGGATGGCAATGGAACGAGCGGAAACCCAAAAGAAGATCCTTGAGATTGGAAAAAAAGAATTTCTGGAAAAAGGTTTCAAGGACGCATCTCTGAATAAAATCGTCGCGGAAGCCGGCTTCACGAAGGGTGCCTTCTACGGCTACTACCCGGATAAGACCGCTCTGTTTGAAGACCTTGTGGGCGAGACCGCAAGCGAGCTGCTTACCCGCTTCAAGGCGGCACAGGATGATTATTTTGACCTCATCCCGGAAGGGAGAGCAAAAGACAGTCTGGAGCTTTCCACCCAACACCTGCACGAGCTTGTCGCGTTCATGTACGACCATTTCGACGAATTCAAGCTAATCCTCTGCCGGGCGGAGGGAACGGGCTATGCGGATTTCATCGAGGTGCTGGTAGAGCTGGAGGTCGATCGATCCGAAGAATACTACGCCCTCCTCAGAAAAAACGGTATGCTCTCCGGGAGCATGACTCGTCAGCTTCATCACATGATCACAAGAGCTTACTTTACGGCGGTGTGTGAAACCATCGTCCACGATATGCCGAGAGAGGAAGCCATGAAATACGTCGATGAACTGGCTATCTTTTTCCACTCCGGCTGGAGCGGACTTTTAAGGCTCGAATGAGCCTTAAAAAAATAACTGTCGGTTAGTTGCCTCTAACCGATGCGGCGCATCCTCCAACAAATCCATATATTTTAAGAAAGGAACACGGAATATGAGCAAACAGAAAAAAACAAAGCAGCCGCCGGTGCTGGGCAGGCTGCTGGAATACGCCGGAGGGCATAAGTGGCTGTCCGTCTTGGGCTGCGGGCTGTCCGGCGTTTCGGCGGCAGCCGGCATTTTCCCATTCGTCTTTGTCTGGTACGCGGCCCGTGGCATTTTAACGCCGGGAGGCGGCGTTTCGGCAGGGCTTGCCCGCTACGGCTGGTATGCGCTGGCGGCGGCGCTTCTGAGCGCGGCGATCTATTTCGCCGGGCTCATGTGTACGCACCTTGCGGCCTTCCGGGTGGCGACGAATATGCGAAAGGCGGCGGTCGCCCATCTCATTGACCTGCCTCTGGGGTACTTTAACGCTAATCTCACGGGGCGGCTTCGCAAGCAGATCGACGACAACGCGGCGCTGACAGAAACGCTCCTTGCCCACACCATCCCCGACGCGGTGGGCGGGATCGTAACGCCGATACTGGCGGTGGGACTGCTCTTCGTCTTTGACTGGCGCATGGGGCTTGCCTGCCTGATCCCCATGATTATCGGGCTTGTCTGCCTGATGACCATGATGACCGGGACAGGCATGAAGTTCTTTGAGGAATACCAGCGCGCCGGAGAGCGTATTTCCGCCGAGGCCACAGAGTATGTCCGGGGCATCCCGGTGGTGAAGGTGTTCCAGCAGACGGTTTACTCC
>ERZ1106941.3252-NODE-3252-length-9815-cov-2.749488_pt1 | contig 9815 bp, 8 predicted proteins | sample MGYA00403670_ERZ1106941 | MGnify/ENA primary metagenome ERZ1106941 (study PRJEB35170, sample SAMEA104062400) | human gut metagenome | biome: human gut; feature: human-associated habitat; material: faeces | place: Denmark | collected 2012-06-04 ... | reverse complement strand
ATGTAGCCGATGTGCGCATCGTCAGCCCGTTGCCGGACGAGGTAAATATCTACTTCGTGATCGAGGACGAGAACGGGCTGCGCGTCCCCAACAGCACGGAGCTGACGGCCATGGCGGTCTATCTGGATGACGAGACCATCCGCCCGCTGTGCGACAAGGTGACGGCGCTGGCCCCGGACGAGGTGGAATACGCCATCACCGTGAAATACTGGATTGCGGAAAGCGACCAGCGAAGCGTGAGCGAGATACAAAGCCGCATCGCGGCGGCGGTGGCGGACTTCCAGACATGGCAAAGAAAGCTGGGACGGGACATCAACCCCACGGAGCTAATTGCCCGGCTGCGGGAGGCGGGAGCTAAGCGAGTGACGCTGACGGCTCCGGCGGATACCGTGATCGAGGCGACGGAGCTGCCGAAATGCACCGGCGCGACTGTGACCTATGGAGGACTGGAGGATGATTAAGGGGCTGAAAGACGCGCAGATCACGGACGGCCTGCCGCGCGTCCTTGCGGAGCAGCCGTGGGTCAGGGCGCTGTCGCTGGCGATGCTGGAGCTGCACCGGAAAACGATGGACTACATCGACGCAAGCCAAGTCTATACCGCCATCGACACCGTGGCCGAGGAGGTGCTGGATGCGCTGGCCGTGAACTGGAAGATCGACTGGTACGACACAGGGTACGACATCGAGCAGAAGCGGCGCATCGTCAAGACGGCGCTGAACATCCGGCGAACAATGGGAACTGCGGGAGCTGCAAGAACGCAGGCCGACGCAATCTATCCGGGAACAAAGCTGGAGGAATGGTTTGAGTACGGCGGCACCCACGGAAAGTTCAGACTGCGGGTAAACATCACCACCGTGGAGGAGCGGCAGAAGTTCGCCGCCATGACTATCGAGGAGATCGAACGCAGGCTCGCCGCTGCCAAGAGGTTCAGCGCACATCTGGAGGAAGTGGAATATTACGATGCGGGCGGCACCGCAACGGCCTACGGCATCGCGGCTATGGCTGGCGCGGCGGTGGTTGACTTCGGAAGCGCATCGAAATTCTAAGTCAGGAGGAAACGAAAAGTGGCATGGAAAGGCGTTATCACCAACAGCGGCAGTGAGCTGCTGGCACAATGGACAGCGGGAAAGACGCTGACAATTACCCGCGCGGCGGCGGGAACGGGCCGTGTGAGTGAGGCGGCGATGCTGGCACAGACGGCGCTTGTGAGCGAAAAGCAGACGGCAAGCATCCTGTCCAACAAGACAACGGCGCAGGGGCAAAAGCTGCAACTGCAAGTTACCCCGCTGGCAACAGGTTACCCCCTGAACCAGCTCGGTATCTGGGCAAAGCTGGACAGCGGCGCGGCAAGGCTGATCGCCCTATTTCAGACGGATACGGACGCGGGCGTGGAAATCCCCAGCAAGACGGACGTGCCGGACTATGTGTACACATTCTACGGGCTGCTGGAGTTTACGGGCAGCGGCGGGACGCTGCAGGTGACCATCGACGCTTCGGCGCTGGTGACAGCAGAAAGCATGGCGGCTGCCATCAAGGCACACAACGAGGATGAAAACGCGCACGAGGGTATCCGTCAGGCCATTACGGACAAGCAGGACAAGATCACCGCCAGCGGTATCCTGAAAGGCGACGGCAAGGGCGGCGTTACGGCGCAGACGTTCGACACGGTGCCGACGGAGAACAGCGACAAGCTGCTGACCAGCGGTGCGGTGGCGGCGGCTCTTGCCAAAAAGGCGGGGCTGGGGACAGACGGAAAGGTGCCGGTCAGCCAGCTCCCTGTCAATACGCCGGGCGGCGTTGCGGGCATCGGAACGGACGGCAAGGTTGGCACCGGCCAGCTCCCTGTCAATACGCCGGGCGGCGTGGCAGGTCTCGGCGCGGACGGGAAGATGGACACCGATCAGCTCCCCATCAACGTGCCGAACGGCATCCCGACGCTGGGGGCAGACGGCAAGCTCAGCGCGGACAGTCTGCCGCAGGTAGGCATGACGGCGCAGATCGTTGTGACCGCGCCCACCGGCTCCACGGTGACGGCCACGCTGGGAACCAAGGTATACACCGCGACGGAGAGCGGCGGAAAATGGACGTTTGATGTGGAGGACTACGGAACATACACCATCAAGGCCACCAAGAACGGGCAGACTGCCACGGATACGGTGACGGTCTCCGTGGTGCAGCAGTACACGGCGACGCTATCCTACTTCACAGCGACCATCCGCGTGAGCATTGACAGCGGCTCCACCGTCACCTGCACCAAGGGAAGCAAGACGCAGAGCAAAACGGCATCTGCAACGGGGACGGTGGACTTCACCGTGACGGAAAGCGGCACCTACACCATCACCGCCACCAAGAACGGAGAGACGGCGGAGGATACCGCAACCATCACGGCGGACGGACAGACGGTAAATGTGAAGCTGGCCTATCGGCACATCTACGGCGTGGTGTGGGATGGAACCAGCACGACGGTGTGGAGCCGGACGGACGAGGCCGCCAGCTTCGTGAACCCGACCCCGTACCGGGCGGGGGCAACCAGTTACGGAAGCCCATTTGACAACCTGTACCCGTGGAGCGGGATGGTGCGCGTGACGGATGCGGTGGCCGGTGAGCTGGTGGCTATCCCGAAGTTCTGGTACAAGTGGACAAAGAGCGGGAACAGCCTGAAACTCCAGATCGCGGATAAGGAAACGGACGGCTTTCACGTCTCCCCCGCCCACGCCGACCGAGGGGACGGCAAGGGAGAGCGGGACATTGTGTACATTGGCCGCTATCACTGCAACACCAACAACTACAAGAGCCAGTCCGGCGTAAAACCGAAAGCGAATATCACACGCAGTACGGCCCGCACGAGCATCCACAATTTGGGGAGCAACATCTGGCAGAGCGACATTCAGATGCGCATGATGATCTGGATGCTGTACCTTGTGGAGTTCGCGGACTGGAACAGCCAGAAAACCATCGGCAAGGGCTGCGGCAACAACAGCGCAACGGAGAATATGGGCTATACGGATAGTATGCCCTATCACACCGGAACGACGCTTGCGAGCCGGGACAGCTATGGCCTCGGTACGCAGTATCGCTACATCGAGGGCCTGTGGGACAACGTGTATGACTGGGGCGACGGCTGCTACTACAACAGCAACGGCCTGAACATCATCAACACGCCCAGCAGCTTCAGCGACAACAGCGGCGGCACCGCCGTGGGCGTTCCGTCGAGCGGATGGCCCAGCGCCTTTACCGTGGCAACGGTGGCCGGTCTGGAATGGGTTATCTATCCCACGGCATCGGGCGGTAGTGAGACGACATATTCGGCGGATAGCTGGAGCTTCAATGCTTCCTACCCGTGTCTGTACTTCGGCGGTAACTATTACCAGAACGGGAACTTCGGGCTGTTCTACGTGTACTACACCAGCGCGTCCTACTCGGACGCGTACATCGGCTGCCGCCTCCAAAAACTCCCCTGACGGGGGAGTGCAGAGGGGGACGCATCCCCCTCTGCGTATCCTGCGGCCCGCAGGCCGCGCAAAAGGCTAACGGGTTTTCAGCCGCACAGGCGGCTTGAAAATACAGGGGATGACCGCGCACGCAGTCGGTGCCTTGCTTCTCGGTTCGGCGGATAACTGGAACTTCAATGCTTCCAACCCGTGTCTGTACTTCGGCGGTAACTATAACCAGAACGGGAACCACGGGCTGTTCTACGTGAACTACACCAGCGCGTCCAACTCGAACGCGAACATCGGCTGCCGCGTCCTTTTATGGACTGGCTACCCACCTCCACACCCGGCAACGCAAAGACCCGCGCCGGGGCGCGGACATCCTCGGCACCCCTTGGTGCAGATAAGCCATCAGGACACGGTTTAGTACACTTCCACAACCCGTGGAGGCGATGGAAAGACCGTGAGGCTAAAAGGAGGAAAACATTCCTGATGAAACGAGCAAACAACCTATTTCCAAAGCTGGTATCGGAAGAAAACCTGCGGCTGGCGATCTTCGCCGTGAACGTGACACACCGCTTCCATCCGCACCACAGACCGAACCGGACGGTGGCACGGGTGGAGGCAGACATTGACCGCTATGTAAAAGAGCTGCGGGAGATCATTACAGGCGGTTACGAGGCGAACGAGCCGAGGCTTGCGCGACGCTGGGACAAGAGCGCCGGAAAGTGGCGGGACATATCGGAGCCGAGACTGTGGCCTGACCAGTATGTGCATCACGCGGTCATTCAGGTGTTGGAGCCGATCATGATGCGGGGCATGGACAATTTCTGCTGCGGGAGCATCCGAAACCGGGGCATCCATTACGGCGTTCGGGCCATCAAGAAGTGGATGCGGACAGACCCAAAAGGGACGAAGTACGCCGAGGAGCTGGACATCCACCATTTCTACGACAGTTTGACGGCGGAGACGGTGATGAAGCGGCTCCGGCGGCTGGTGAAAGACCGGCGAATGCTGGAGGTATGCGAGCGGTTGATGAAGCACGGCATTCTGATCGGCGCTTACTTTTCCCAATGGTTTGCCAACACGGTGCTGCAACCACTCGACCGGATGATACGGGAAAGCGGTATGTGCGACCACTACCTGCGGTACATGGACAACTTTACCCTGTTCGGGCGGAACAAGCGGAAGCTGCGGCGGCTGCGGGAGCTGATCGAGAAATGGCTGGCGGCACACGGCCTGCGGCTGAACGGCAAGTGGCAGCTCTATCCGACAGCAAAGCGGACGGTGGCGGCGCTGGGGTATCGCTTCGGGCGAGGGTATACCCTGCTGCGGAAACGAAACATGGTGCGCCTGAAACATTCTCTTTCCGCCTGCCGCCGTGCCATGCGGCGGCACCACGCGATCAAGCCCGCATTGGCGCAGGGGCTTTTATCCAGACTGGGCCAGATGAAGCACTGCAATCACGTTCACTTTTTCCAGAGCTATGTGGAGGCGGGTTTGCAGCGAAAATTGAAATGCGTGGTCAGAGAACACGCAAGAAAGGAGCGGGCAAGATGGAATACGTCTACGGAACAAGCGTTATCGGCGGCGTAGAACGGGAAAACCTGAAAATCGTGGGCGGCCCCGCGCTGCGGGAGGGTGAATACCTGACCACGGTGCGGGAGTACGACGACAGCAGCATCACAGACCGCTGCCGCATCGACCGGCACTATCACAGCGACACGGACGAGGACGGGACGCGGTACGACTTCTATACCATCAGCGAGCATTACCGGTATGTGGAAAGGATAAAGGTGATGGAAGAAACGAGAAAAGCAACGGAGATCGCCTTTGTGACGCTGGCGGAGAGCGGAAGCATCGACGCTGTGACTGCGGGGGAGCATAAGAGCCTGTTTGAAACGTGGCAGACCGGCGTTGCTTACACGGTGGGGCAGCTACGCAACTGGGGGGACAAGCTGTACAAATGCGTACAGGCGCACACCTCACAGGCTGGATGGGAACCGGACAAGGCGGTGTCGCTTTGGTCGGCGGCATCTGACCCGGCGGAAGAATGGCCGGAATGGAGCCAGCCGGTGGGGGCGCATGACGCTTACGCAAAGGGCGACAAGGTGAGCCACAATGGAAAGCATTGGACATCAACGGCGGATGCCAATGTGTGGGAACCGGGGGTATACGGCTGGACGGAGGCGACGGCGTGAGCAGCCATTTGCAGATCATCGCAGAGCTGGAGGCGCTTGTGGAAATGCAGGCGCGTACCGTCCGGGTGCTGGCGACACGCCTTGCGGAGCTGGGCGACACCGTGACCGGGCGAGACGAGATCGCGGAGGCCGACGAGGCATACCGCAGGGCCATCGGCGGGGACGAATGGCCGGAGTGAAAGCAGGAGGACAGGAAAATGTACATCGACGCGGACACCATCATTAAGGCGGCCAGCCTTTTGGGAGCAATCGGAGCGCTGGTCGCCGCCATTGTTTCCGTGTACAAGGTCATTGAGAGCAACAAAAAGCAGAGCGAGTTCATCAACGCCATTCAGGAGGAGCAGACGCTTATCTGCTATGGCCTGCGCGGCGCGTTGCAGGGGCTTGTGGAGCAGGGGTGCAACGGGCCGTGCAAGGATGCGCTGGACAAACTGAATAAGCACCTGAATAAAAACGCGCATCCGCACATCAAGGAGGACTGACATGGCGGGAAAGCGAACGCAGACAAAGACGAAAGGCCGGAAGAAGCGCATGGGAACCATGGACTTTATTCTGCTGATCGTCTTCTTGTGTCTGATGGTATTCACGATAGCCATGATCGCGCTGTTTACCGTGTACGGCTCCGTGCCGGATACGCTGATCACCTGCGTGTTCGCCACGCTGGGCGGCGAGTGCGGCATCCTCGGCTGGATAAAGACCACCAAGGAGAAGAAGCAGGACAGGCGGTGGCAGCTTGCGGACATGAGACGGGAAAAGGAGGAGGCGGAACGGATTGCACAGCAGACAGAGGAACCGTGAGGAGGGATAGATCATGCTGGCAGGGAAAAACAACGAGGAGAAAATCTGGAATTATCTGAAAGGAGCGGGGCTGAACGACTTTGGCACCGCCGGTCTGATGGGAAACCTGTATGCGGAGAGCGGCCTTATCCCGAACAACGTGGAGAACCTATATGAAAAAAGGCTTGGCGTGACCGACGCAAGCTATACGGCGGCGGTGGACAGCGGCAAGTATCAGTTCTTCGCAACGGATAAGGCGGGCTATGGCCTCGCCCAATGGACATACTGCTCCCGCAAGGCAGAGTTGCTGGACTATGCCCAATGCTGCCGAAAGAGCATCGGCGATCTGGAAATGCAGCTTGATTTCCTGATGAAAGAGCTGCGGGAGGGCTATAAGGCGGTGCTGGCCGTGCTGAAAACGGCTGGAAGCGTCCGGGCAGCAGCGGACGCGGTGGTGGTGAAATTTGAGGGCCCGGCAGATCAGAGCGAGGCGGCGCAGGCCCGGCGAGCTGCGTTCGGCCAGAAGTATTACGACAAGTATGCGGCAGGGAGCGCCGCAGGAAGCGGAGGAAAGCCCATGACGGAACAGGAACAGCGGCAGAAGATCGTGAGCATCGCACAGAGCTACATCGGATGCAAAGAGAGCGACGGGAGCCACAGGAAGATCATCGACCTGTACAACAGTCACAAGCCGCTGGCCCGTGGCTACGCTGTGAAGTACACGGACGCATGGTGCAGCACGTTCGCAAGCGCCGTCGCCATCGCGGCGGGAATGACCGACATCATCCCGACGGAGTGCGGCTGCGGAAAGCACATCGAGCTGTTCAAGAAGCTGGGGAGCTGGCAGGAGAACGACGCTTATGTGCCGAAGCCCGGCGACTATATTTTCTACGATTGGCAGGACAGCGGCGTGGGAGACTGTACCGGCAGCGCCGATCATGTGGGCATTGTGGAAAAGGTCAGCGGGACAAGCATCACCGTCATTGAGGGCAACTACTCCGACAGCGTGAAGCGCCGCACCATTTCTGTGAACGGGCGGTACATTCGCGGCTACGGCGTACCGAAGTACGGCGGAAAGGAGGCGACCGGCGGCGGGAATGCGGCGGATGCTGCACCGGCCAAGGGCGGCGGGCGCAAGGTGGGCGACATCGTGACATTCACCGGCGAGAGGCACTACACCGGCGCAAACAGCACCGTGGGCAAACCGTGCAAGCCGGGCAAGGCCAAGGTGACGCAGGTGTATCAGCCGCTTGTGAGCAGGCATCCGTACCACCTTGTCGCCGTGAGCGGCGGCGGAAGCACCGTGTACGGCTGGGTGGACGCGGCGGACATCAAGACCGAAGCGGCGGCGCTGGCCGTGGGCGATCAGGTGACGATGGACAAGGCTGCCACAGTCTACGGCACCACGCGCAAGTTTTCCTTGTGGGTGTACAGCGCAAAGCTGTATGTCCGGGCAATCAGCGGCGACCGCATTTCAGTTTCCACGCTGAAAAGCGGCGCGATCACAGGAAACGTGGACAAGAAATATCTGACGAAAGTGTAAGGAGGTACACACCATGACACAGATCATTCCCGACATCATCAACATTGTCATTGAGGCCATTTTCGCCATCCTCGGCCTGTTCTTCACAGGCGTGGCCATTCCGTGGCTGGTCAAGACCGGCATCCCTTGGCTGAAAGACAAGCGCCTGTACGGCATTGTCACCGTTCTGGTCAAGGCGGCGGAGAAGCAGCGCGAGGCAGGTACGCTGACCATCCCGAAGTACGATTATGTGGTGCAGATGCTTGAAGCAAAGGGCATTAAGGTCACGGCGGAGGTAAAGGCCGTGATCGAGGCGGCGGTTAAGGAACTGGACATCGCCGTGGACAGCGCAATCGGTAAGCTGGATGGCATTTTTGTGGAGGAAACCACCGGCAAGACGGACGGCGAAAAGGAACTGAATAACTGAAACTATCCCCCGGCTGCTATACTCATAGATATAGCGGTCGGGGGATTTTTTTGCGCGTTCGCAACGAAAAATCAGTTGCGCGGCAAGGGATTTACAGGTATCATAATAAGACAAAAAGCGACAAAGCAAACCGGCGGAGCGGAACGGGCAAGACCTGACACCGCCCGCGCAAAAGCATGAGAGAGGAGGATTTACGGTGCAGACCGGAGGGCGAACATTTAAGCATCTGACCAAGAACGACAGGCTGCGCATTGAGAAGTGGCAGCGCAGGGGTTTGAAGCCGCCGCAGATTGCGGAAAAGCTGCGCGTCCACGTTTCCACCATCTACCGGGAGTTGAAGCGCGGAGAGTATGAGCGGCTGGACGGGGCGACGTGGGAAATGGTGACGGCGTACAGCCCGGACATTGCGGAAGCGCGGTATCAGGAACACTTGCGGGAGAAAGGGCCAGACTTGAAAATCGGCAAAGATCACGAGCTTGCAAACTACATCGAGGCGACAATCGTTGAAAAAGAGTGCAGTCCCGCTGCCGTTCTCGGCTACGCGATGATGGAGGGGCGGACATTCGAGACCTCGGTTTCTGTGACGACGATCTACAGCTACATCAAAAAGGGCCTCTTTCTACAAATCACGCAGGTGGACTTGCCGCGCCACGGGAAGCACAAGCAGGGCTATAAAAAGGTCAAGACCAAGGACGATCAGGCCAGAGCCTCCGCAGGCGACAGCATTGAACAGCGCCCGCCGGAGGTGGAGAGCCGCGAGGAGTTCGGGCATTGGGAGGGCGACACCGTGTACAGCGGAAAGGGCAAATGCAAGACCACCAGCGCCCTGCTGACCCTGAATGAGCGCAAGACGCGGAAAGACATCATCATAGGAATACCGAACAGAAAGGCGGAAACCGTGGTCAAGGCGCTGGATGCGCTGGAGCGGAAATGCGGAGCCAAGCGGTTCAGGGTAATCTTCAAAAGCATCACCTTTGACAACGGCTCAGAATTTTCGGCGGCGGAGGAGCTGGAGCGGAGCGCTGTCAACAAGACCATCCCGCGCACCAAGGTATATTTCTGCCATCCGTATTCTTCGTGGGAACGGGGGAGCAACGAGAACGCCAACAGCATGATCAGGCGGCGGCATCCGAAAGGCACAGATTTCTCTAAGGTCAGCGCGGCGGAGATCGCGGCCACGGAGGAATGGATTAACAACTATCCACGGAAAATCTTCGGGTACAAGAGCAGCGAGGTCATGTTCCGGGAGTGCCTGCGGGAGATCGGGCTGATCGCGTAACAGGAAGAAACCAGCACAGAGGACAATCAAAGGGAGAGGATGTGAGTGGAGCGGAACACGGGGAACAGAACAGGAAAACACGCAGGCTGCCGACCATGGGACATGACGGCGGCCATGTTGGCTTGTCAAAATTAGACAAAACAAGAAGTGAAAAATTGTGCGCATTTAATGCTTGAC
>ERZ1106941.3251-NODE-3251-length-9817-cov-4.585536_pt1 | contig 9817 bp, 10 predicted proteins | sample MGYA00403670_ERZ1106941 | MGnify/ENA primary metagenome ERZ1106941 (study PRJEB35170, sample SAMEA104062400) | human gut metagenome | biome: human gut; feature: human-associated habitat; material: faeces | place: Denmark | collected 2012-06-04 ... | reverse complement strand
CACCCACTCCTGTGCCGAAAGCGAAGAGATAGCTCAGCCCGCCGCTCCAGAAGATGGCGAAGAATACCGAGGCCATTCCATAGATGATGGTGCCCCACTTCGCCCACTGCAGGAGCTTTTTGGTATCACGAATTTTCAGGAAATACTGCGCCACATCACGGACTAGCTGATTCACGCCAGATACCAGGTAGATGTCGCAGGTGGACATGGTGGCCGCCATCAGGCCGGCCATAATACAGGCCGCCAAAGGAATCGGCAAAATATTCATCAAGGCTCCGAACGCCTGACTGGAATCCGTCAGTCCCGGCAGAAGCTGCCGGGCATAGCAGCCGATAAAAGCTCCGACAACACCGGTAAAGTAGGCGATGATCACAGTCCACATCCAGCCGCGCTTGCAGTTCTTTAGACTGCGAGTACCCGCCGCCCGGGCCCAATACGGAGACTGGTTCAGCAGAGACTGGTGCATCATCAGGAAGGTGATGACAGACGGTGCCACAAATTTGATGACAGGGAGCGTACCGAAAGGAAGGGAGAGGAAAGCATCTGGTAGCGCCACTGCATCAGGCAACCCGTACTTCGCGATCAAAAAGGTCGGCAGGATGATGAACTGGATAATGAATACCCAGGAGAACTGAATCACATCTGTGGCGGTAGCCGCCCAGATGCCGCCGAATACCACGTAGGCCGTGACCACCACACCTACCAACAGCATCGCGATTTTGGGGTCAATGCCCAGCGCACCGCCGATGGTCTCGCCGCATCCCACATACTGCCAGCCCAGAATGGCTAGGGAGGCAAAAAGGATTACAATGGTGATGGCCATGCGGCCGCCCTTTCCGTAGCGGTATTCAAACCACTCGGTGGGCGTCAGGGCGCCGGATGTCCGCCAGAAGCCGGCCCAGCACAGCCAAGCCACCAGAGCTCCTGTGCCCCAGCCCAAGTAGAACCACATGCCGCCCATACCGAACATATAGCCGTACATGATAATGGAGGGCAGATAACCGCCAGAGATCAGAATGGAACCGTTGCCGATGGCTGTCATGAAGGCCGTAAACTCCCGGCCGCCAACCATGAATTCCGTCTCATCCTTGGTGGTCTTTTTTCCGATGATCCAGCTCAGTAGCATCATTGCGCATACGTAGACCACAGTAATTAGGATCATCCACATTTGTGAAGTCATACAGATACCTCCTTACGTATGAACATTTCACCAGCATTGGCATTATCCAAAGTATTTCTTGTTGACGCACCACATGTCGTGTCCAGTGAGGAACCACTTAGGCTCTTCCCGCTCCGCCAGCATCATAATCTTGTTGAAGCTGTCATAGCAGGCATAGTGGTCATAGATAACGCTGTTGAGGATAAAGGGTCCCCAGTTCTCAGGTGCAGGTGTGATATCCACAATTTCGCCGCCAATGACCTCCATCTTATCCATCTGCGGGAAGAGAGACTGGGCAATATGGGGCATATCGCCGGTAATCACATACTTGCCCTCTGCAGTCTGGACCTGAATGGCCATACCGCCTAGGGAGTGACCGGGAACCTTGAACAGGCGGATTCCGTTTCCCATGTCAAAATCGCCATCAATCATGCGTACATTCTTGATCTGTGCAAGGTCGCCTGGCGTGCGCGGGTCATAATCTCTTCGAATCTTCTGTGTGGGCAGGGGGTGAAGCATATTGTAATACTCATCCCTCTGAAACAGGTGCTGTGAATTGGGAAACAGCAGCATGCCGCCTGCATGATCGTTGTGGAGGTGGGTATACATGACAATCTCAATATCGTCGGGTGTCAGACCTTCTCCTTTCAGCGCATCCAAAACAAATTGATTGCCGCCCTCCGCCGGACTGTCCGCCCAAGCTTTGCCATCGACAATGTTGTCCTGATGAACACCAGTATCCACAAGAATATTTCTACCATCCTTTTGCAGGAGATACCCACTATAGACAAAGGGATATCTCGTTTGGTCAAGCCCACCATCAAATAAGGACTTATAGCAGGACAGCGTACCATAGTGCAGGCAGGTGATTTTCCAGTTGTTGTTCGCCATATTTTCCATCCTTTCTACTCCAAATGTGAGCCGGTGTTTCATTCACTCCGGCATATGCCATTGCCGGACGCCCTCAAAATAGGGAGCCTGCTTCCGGTATCGGAAGTCATCCTCGTCCTTTTCAGACCAATCATAGAGTCCTTGGCCCGCCTTTTGCCCCGTGCGCCCGGAGGCAATCCCCACCAGAGTGGTCTTTTGGATACTTTTTGTGTCGCAGAGATCTGGATACACATTCAGTGCAATGGCCCTTTCCAACTCAAAGCCAACCGCATCGTAATATTCCAAAAGCCCTATAGAAGCGTACCGCATTCCAACTGCATACTTAATTGCCCGATCAATGTCCGCCGCAGTGGTGATCCCCTGCTCAATCAAATAAATCGACTCGCGGAACAATGCCTGGGCAAAACGATTTACTAAAAATCCTGGGACACTGCGATTCAGCATGACCACTTGTCGATTCAGGTCCTTCAGCAGCGTACAGACCTGATTCAGAGTTTCCTCTGATGTCTCTGTATGCCGGACAACTTCCACCAGGGGAAGCATGTGGACGGGTTGGAATGGATGCGCAATCAGGAATCTTGCGGGATTTTCAATTTTTTCTGCCAGGATTGCAGCATCAATGGAAGATGTTGTGGATACCACAATGATATCTCTGCCGCAGACCTCGGTAATGATGCTATACACACGCTGCTTAATGTTCACATCTTCTGAAACCGCTTCAAAAACAATGTCACAGTCTCTAAGGGCTGAGACATCATTGGTGATCGTCACCAGGTCCATCGCAGCACGCCGATTGGCCGCAGTCGCCAATTTCTGGGCTATAAGGTCATTCCAGTTTTGCAGCATGGTGTTTCTGCAGCGGGATAGTCCCTCCTCTGAATGTCCAATTACAACGGTGGAATATCCATTGCCAGATGTCAGCGTCGCTTGGCACGCGCCGATCGTTCCTGCCCCATAAATTGCAATTTTTTTCCCCATAGAACGCCTCCTCTCGTTTTGAAACAGCATTGTCAGGGCCTTGACGCCTTACTACCTAAGCAAAAACTATGCCAAGAATGGAAAATACAAAAATTCTCCATTCTTGGCATAGTGTGTTGTAAAACTGTACAACTCCCCTGTTTGCTGAGTCTTTAAAGAAGTTGATACTTATGAAGTTTTTTATACAGGATTGTGCGGGAAATTCCCAAATTTTGTGCTACCAAGGTCTTATTACCGTGAAACTCCTGTAAAACTTGCATCAGGATATCCTTTTCCAGCTCATCCGTCCGTTGGCGCAGCAAGCGCGGCGGCGCGGCAGAGTTTAATGTTTTTGTTTCATATGCGTGATGTTTAAAATAGTCCGAAAAATACTTCCACTCCAGCGTCTCAAACCAGGCAAGATTCATGGCCCTTTCTAAAACATTCTGCAGTTCACGGACATTTCCCGGCCAGTCATATTCCATCAGACGCTGAACGGCTTCCTGAGAGATTCCCGGGATTTGGAGGTTCAGCCGGAAATTCAACTGCTTCATCAGCCAATCGATCAGCAAAGGAATATCCTCGCTTCGCTCTCTCAATGGCGGAACATGAATGCATACCACATTCAGTCGGAAATAGAGATCACTGCGAAATTTTTCTTCCATCACAAGCTTTTCAAGAGGCGTGTTTGTCGATGAAATAATCCGCGTATCAATGGGGATTGTGGCAGAAGATCCCACACGCTCAATCTCCCGCTCCTGCAATACCCGGAGGAGTTTCGGCTGCAGGGCAAGCGGCATCTGATTAATCTCGTCCAAAAAGAGGCTGCCGCCATTTGCCATCTCAAATTTTCCAATCCTGCCTCCCCTGCTGGCCCCCGTAAAGGCTCCCTCCACATAACCAAAGAATTCTGATTCCAGAAGTTCAGCGGGGATCGCTGCACAGTTCACTTTGATCAGGCGATTCTTACATCTGGGACTGAGTTCATGAATGGCATGCGCTACCAGCTCCTTGCCGCTGCCAGTTTCTCCATCAATCAAAACCGTGGAAGAGGACCGCGCTGCACAGACAATTTCGTGCTTCATTTTCAGAATCTCCGGGCTGTTTCCGACAATCCGATCCAAGGGATCTACGGTATTTTGCTGAAAGGACTGAAGCAGTTGCATCTGGCGATTCAGTTCTTCCAGCAGTGAAACGACATGAGAGGGAACCGCCATGGAAACATCCTCATTCTTTCGAATCATATAGACGAGACAACCCTCCAACTTGTTTTCGTGAAACAGCGGTGTGTAGGAGCAATAGACCGGTACCTCCTCCCCAGTTTGACTGTTCAGGAGAATCGCATCCCCAGACACAAATTTTTGAGTCTTTAATACCTCATCCACGCGGGAAAGCCGAACAACATCCCGGACATATCGGCCCTTTACCTGCTCAAATGTATACCCGGTAAGTGATGACCATCGCTGGTTGACATAGGCATACCGTCCCTCTGCATCCGCGACAATGAGTCCCTCCAGTTCATCGGCAATTCTTTGCATCAATGCTTTTGTTGAAATTTCATGTAGACTCTGGACCATCAAGGGAATTTCTCCTCCTTTCGATTTCCGTTATTTTAACGAAAATTTACACAGCTCCCCGGTTCTGTTTTGGAAGAATTATTGTAAGCCAATTTTAACACAAGTTGTAAACACTGTAAATAAATACTTACAATTATGTAAAATTGTTACAGTACCTAAAAAATTCTCCCAAAAATAAAAAGCTGGAAAGTAAAAATTGCTGCACTGGTACTGCTTACGCTGTGGCAACATGGCTATCTATCATATAATCTCTCTGGCTTTTCAAAATACTTAGCCATCCGTTTCTGCCGTATTCTCAGGAACGGCCTGCCGCTAATCAGATAACCATAGGGTGTTCCTATATTCATTTCTAAAATTCTTCCCCCTTCTCTCCACCGTTTTCATTGATTCTTTGCTAAGTATAACATCGGCACAGTCGGAGGTTTCCTTTTACAGTCATAGTCACCGGCTAAGCCGATGGCTTGAGTAGGCCCTATGAAGGCCTATTACCGGCAAGCGTCTCAAGGCGCACTGAAATTTATTTTGCTTGCATCACTTGCCTTACAGCCTGTAAACGGGTAATCATCGTTCTAATAGTAGCTTTCTATTATTGGAAGTCTCATGCCAGCGGCTCACTTCGCTCGATGCTTGAAGCTAAAGCTCCTCTCTCGATTGACAACTTTGATGCCTGCGACTACATCTTTCTGAATCACGCGCACCCGGACCACTACCTGAACATCAAGGAGTTTGTGGACAAATTCCACCCCCCGATCTCTGTGGACAGCCTGTATGCGGCGGAACTCTCCCGCACCATAGGCATTGAGCTGGCATACATTTTCCCGGTGGACCGGACACAACTACCGCTTCCCGGACTTCCGCCTAGATGTCTACTACGGGAGCCACAACGCGCTGACAGGGATCGGCTTCGACAACTATACCTTCACGGAAAAGCTGTTTGGCATCAAGGGCACGGAGGCGCTGGATCAATACGGCAGCCTGTTCAACACGAATTTCATGTTGACCCTGCCCAATGGCTACAAGGTCGGCTCTGTCGCCGGAATCGACAATCTGAACCAAGCGGAGGCGTGGCGGAACAATCAGCCAAATCTCCTGCTGCACCAGCGTATGGTGTACACAAAGCCGGAGGACTATGCCCAAGAAGTGATCGATCTGGGCGGGCAGATGGGGATTGTGGAGGCGTGAGGTGCCTCTGCAAGAAGGCGGGAGCATCGCTCCCGCCTTTTCAAAACTGTCTGTCCTTATTTCTGCCACTTGTCAGATTTTGATATGCGATACAAAGAAAAAGCATTGGTTGCAAGCCCACTTGCGATACGCTGATCAAGCAGAATGACGGCACCTTCTTCGACTGGCCGGTATTCTGCCTTTAGCTCCGTGAACTAAACGTACTGAAAGTTACGGTGTAGGCTATCAAGAATATTTTGTCTAAATTTTGATTTCAAGATTGTTAGAAATGCAGAAAACGAATAAGCTCCTACAGGATTTTCGGAGGCCCGGCAGTTACCTTGCCGGGTCTCGCTGTATCCTCGGAAGTAAGGAGCGATAAGTGGGAGTGAGATCATTGGGACCCTCGGAACAGAGACAAGCGATATGGGGCTACTTATGCGGCGCACGGTTTGGTACAACGAAACAACTGGCAAATCGATTTGGAGTTTGTGAGCGGACGATTCGAAGCGCCCTGGTCATATTATCCTGTACATATCCCATCGAGACTTCCTTTGGTCTCTATGGAGGAATTCGCGTCTCAGATTGGTACCACCCAGCTCAAACGCAACTGTCGGCAGCTCAAATATCGCCTTTGCTAAGAGTCCGAATGGATCTGGATGGTGAGGATTTGAAAGTGATGAACTCTATCCTCATCCAATTTGCTTTTCCTGGAAGTTACTAAAATGAGTCCTGCTTTCCGCGAAAAAGCACTACAGCTAGAATGAAAATCTCAAAAAGAGCCGGGACAAATATACCAGAAGTGAAGGATGCCAGAGAGATCCACTCCGTGGATGAGTTCCTGCGTTTGATCCATCCAAATGTTGTCTGTGAGGCTTCGAAAAGGGATGCTGATTGAAAAAATTTCGAGACCCGGCAAAAAGGCTGCCGGGTCAGCTGATAGACTGAAAGCACAAACATTGGATCGAGATCTACTGGCAGGAGGTGCGTATGAAAGAGTCCCATTACAAAAGCTATGATGATCTGCCTCTGTTTCTCAATGCAAAAACAGTGGCAAAGGTTCTGGGCGTGTCACCATCTAGCGGTTACGAGTTGCTGCACGACCCGGGCTTCCCGGTGATGCGCGTCGGGAACCGGATGGTGGTGCCCAAGGAGCAGTTCATACAGTGGGTGAGCGATCACACAGGAGGTGGAACATGAAGTATAGAAATTACCGAGACGTTTTCTTTCTGCCCAACGAGTTGTTTCAGCTGGGACTGGACTATGGAGAACTGGCGGTCTACAGTTTCCTGAAACGGTGCAAAAATCGAAAGACGCATCAGTGCTGGCACAGCATCAAAACGATTGGCCATGCGGTAGGCATGAGTGAGAACACGGTGCGCAAGTGCATCCGCCGACTGGAGGAGCGGTAGCTTATCTCCACCGAGCCTACCGAGGTCACCACCAAAGCCAGTGGTCGGCACAGCGGAAATTTTCTGTTCACCCTCCGGCCAATTCAGGATGTGATCGCCGAATCCTACGCCTGACAGCTGAAGAGGGTAGAATTGGCTGCAGAGCGGCAACGGGTCGCCAAGTCCTTCCAGGAGCTGGAGACTCCAGCGTGACCGCCTGTGAGCCGCTGTGTGCCCCGTTTGCGTGAGCTCTTGCCCCTCCCAGTGGCTTCGGACGGATTTGGCCCGTTTTGGGGGTTTTACGAGGGACGAAAAAAGGAACAGGATAAACGTCGGGGTCACCGATGGTGCCTCCAGCCAGTCACATCTGCCCGCAGTGCGGGCAGTTACAGGAATTTTCCGGATGACCGAAAGTGGGGTCAAAACAGCCAGCGGGAATCACGTTTGCGGTCACTATCCCAGAACACCTACTGTCACAACAAAAAACAGGGAGCACGCCCTGGAAAAGAGCCGCTTTTGAGCAGAAAAGAGAAGTTTTCCCTGTACCTGACGCTGGAGAAAAAAGCAATTCCGGAACGCCGGTATCAGGAGGACGGGGGCCGCAGCCTCACCGCCTTCATCGAGAATGCCGTAGATTTCTATCTTGACTATCTCAGCGCCAATAATGCTGGTCTATTCCTCCCCGCCTCCGTCAAGTCCTGCCTGGATGGACGCTGGGACAGCTGGAAGATCGCCTGTCTTCCCTGCCTTCAAACAGGCAGTGGAGCAGGACATGGTGGCTGGCATCCTCGCTGACATCTACCAGTTCAGCGAGGAGGATCTCCGCCGTTGCCGTGCGCAGAGCGTCATCAATGTGAAGAAGGCCAATGGCCGCGTCTCGTTGGAACAGCGGGCGCGGGAGTTCTGGGAGTAGGACGATGAGTGGCAGGATTGATCGTGAAAAGCCCCTACCTGAAGTGTGGCGAGGATCATTCCGTCAGTGGATACCTCCACTACATCGGGACCAGGGAGCGGGTGGAGCTGCTCCCAGATGACCGTCCGCCAACCAGAAAGCAGGAGCAGTTCATCACGAAACTGGTGAAATATTTTCCGAATGTCAAAGAGCTGAATGAATTCTCCGGCTACGAAACCAAGCCTACCAAGGCCAATGCCTCCTCGCTCATCACTAGGGCGCTGGAGGAAAACTGGTCAGCACTACAGAAAACAGAGGGCTACATGAAGTACATCGCCACTCGTCCCAGGGCGGAGCGGCTGGGGGGCATGGTCTGTTTAGTGATGAGGACGGCGTGGACTTGGCAAAGGCCATGGAAGAACTGGACCACTACACTGGAAAGGTATGGACGCACATCCTCTCCCTGAAACGGAAGGATGCAACACGGCTGGACTGCGACAATGCTAAAGTGTGGATGAATCTGCTCCGGACAAACCACAACGACATCGCCGCCATGAACATTCCGCCGAATCACTTCCGATGGTACGCCGCTTTCCATGATGAGGTGAAGCACCCCCACGTACACATGATGGCGTGGTCGGCGGTACCCGGTGAGGCCTATCTCACCAGAGAGGGCATCCGCAAGATCAAGTCCACGCTCACCAACCAGATCTTCCGTCAGGAGATGCTCCACACCTACGAGCAGAAATCTCAGTCGCAGGATGAAGTGGTGCGGGAAGCTCGGCAGACCATCCGAAAACTCCCCCAGGAGATGGCTCGGACTATCTGTACTCGCCCTGAGATCGAGCAGAAGATGGCGCAGTTGGCTGAACAACTGGAAACGGTTAAGGGAAAGAAGTCCTACGGCTATCTCTCCAAGCCGGTGAAGAAAACCGTGGATGAGGTGGTGGACAAGCTGGAGGAACTGCAGGTAGTTCGTGCGTGCTATGACCAGTGGTGCAGGCTCCAGGGTGAGGTGGAAAGCTGCTACCACGACAAGCCCAGAGAGAAGAAAAGCTGTCCCAGGAGAAGGAGTTCTGGCAGATCAAGAACGCCGTCATTCAGGAGGCGGAACGCATTCGGCTGGAGGAGATCACCTTCGAGAATGATGACTTGGCTGAGTGCGATGAGTCGGAACAGGTGCAGAGCGAGTCCTCTGCCTGCTGGGAACTACGGCAAATCATCCGGGACGCGCCCTTTCCTCTGAAAGATCAGAACGATGCGGCAGAGGAATTGGAACGGCTGGCGGAACAGAGTGATCTCCATGCGCAGTACCTGATGGGTCTACTCTACCGGGATGGCCTTCTACTGATCCCGGACAGCCAGAGCGCGAAATACTGGCTCACCCAGGCGGCAAAGCAGGGATTGCCGGAGGCACAGTACGCTCTGGACAAACTGCTTTCTCTGACGATCTTGAAGTCTGTGATTCGGACGGGGGCATCCGCTGCTTGAAAGAAGCAGCTGGGAACGGGAACCACTTTGCCGCCTACCGGCTGGGCAAGAAGTATCTCAGCGGCGAGGTTGTGTCAAAAGATGCAGTCAGAGTCACAGAGCGCCTCACCTAGTCAGCGGAGGCGGGAAACCAGTATGCCCAGTATATGCTGGGAAAGTTGTATCTGACTGGGCAGAGTGTTCAGCCGGATCAGGTCCAGGCAATAGTGTGGTTCGGCAGGTCCGCTGAGGGAAATCAGTACGCCCAGTTCTTTCTGGAGCGGCACGATGATATTCGACCGCCCTCTGTCATGCTGGC
>ERZ1106941.3250-NODE-3250-length-9822-cov-52.570185_pt1 | contig 9822 bp, 9 predicted proteins | sample MGYA00403670_ERZ1106941 | MGnify/ENA primary metagenome ERZ1106941 (study PRJEB35170, sample SAMEA104062400) | human gut metagenome | biome: human gut; feature: human-associated habitat; material: faeces | place: Denmark | collected 2012-06-04 ... | reverse complement strand
GAAGATCTTCACAGTCGCATTGGGCAGCACCACGGTGCCGATGTCGCGGCCATCCATCAGGATGTTCTGCGTCCTGGCCATGTCCCGCTGCATCTCCAGCAGGAAGGCGCGCACCGCCGGATTTGCACCCACGGCAGAAGCCGCCATCCCCACCTCTTCGGTGCGGATGGCCGTGCTGACGTCCTCGCCATTCAGATAGATATGCTGTTCGCCCTCGATAAAAGCAAATTCGAGGGTGATATTGGGCAGCAGGGCATTGACCGCCTCGTTGTCCTTCGGGTCCTTGCCTGCGCGGAGGGCGTAAAGGCCGATGGTACGGAACATCGCACCGGTGTCCACATAAATGTAGCCGAAGTCCGCAGCCAGACGCCGCGCCAGCGTAGATTTGCCTGCGCCCGCAGGCCCGTCGATTGCAACAGAAATCATTTTTATATCTCCTTCTATAGCGGTCATTCCAGATGATTCGCAAAACTCTGTGCCGTGCAGAATGCGATCTGCAGGTTATAGCCGCCGGTATAGGCGTCCACATCCAGCACTTCGCCTGCAAAGTAGAGGCCGAGGGCCTTTTTGCTCTGCATGGTCTTGGGGTCCACCTCCCGCACCGACACGCCGCCCGACGTGATGACTGCGTGTGCCAAATCGCCCCGGGCGTCGATGGACACCCGCCAGCGCTTCATCAGCTGTACCAGTTCCCGCTTCTGCTCCCGGGTGATCTGGTTTGCCCTGGTGGCCGGGTCGATGCCCCAGCGGGCCACCATGACCGGCTGCATACTGGACGGCAGCAGCTTCACCAGTGCGCCCTGCGCCGCGTGGTTCGCCAGAAGGGCAAAGTCCCGGGTGATGCGGTCATAAAGCTGTTCCTCGCTGAGGGCAGGCTTCAAATCAATAAAAGCTTCGTACTTGTGCTTTTTCATGTCGCCCAGATGACTCGACGCGCTGAGGGTCAGCGGCCCGCTGATGCCGAAGTGGGTGAACAGCATCTCGCCCTGCTCCTCGAAGATGGCTTTGCCGTCCTCGTGGAGGGTGAGGGTCACGTTCTTGAGGGCAAGTCCCATCATCTTTTTGCAGTCGGCATCGTGGCTCACGAGGCTGACGAGGCTGGGGACAGGCTCCACGAGGGTGTGGCCCGCCTGCCGGGCCAGCTTGTAGCCGTCGCCGGTGGAGCCGGTGGTGGGGTAGCTCAGACCGCCCGTTGCCACCAGAACGGCGTCCGCCTTGTACTCCCGGCCCGAAGTTCCCCGCACTCCCACGCAGCGATAGGCCGGGCCGGGCTTTTTCTTTTTCGGGTGGCGCGGATCTTCCGGCACGGCAGGCACTTCTTCCGGCTGGGCCAGCGGCTCCAGCAGCAGCTTTTTTGCCCCGTCGTGGACGATGTCCGCTCCGTCTGCGTACCGCAGAAGAGCCTGCCGGATCTCTTCGGCCTTGTCGGACACCGGGAACACCCGGCGTCCGCGCTCCACTTTCAGCTCCACGCCGAGAGACTCAAACAGCTCCATCGTCCTGGCCGGTGGGAAAGCCCCCAGCGACGAGAACAGAAAGCGGGGGTTCGTCCGCACATGGTGCAGAAATTCCTCTGCGGTGCAGTCGTTGGTCACATTGCAGCGGCCCTTGCCGGTGACGAGAATTTTCTGAGCCGGTTTTTCCATATGTTCCAGCACCGTCACCTCATGCCCCTGCCGCAGGGCCGCGCCCGCCGCCATCAGGCCGGCAGCACCGCCGCCTACCACTAAGACCTTCATGTTTCGTTTCCTCCGCTTTTTCTTCTGTCTTCATACTTATTCTAGTTTATCATACCAGAATCGACCGCCAAAAGCAATGTGAAAAAAGCAGGTACAGCGTTCTGCTGCACCTGCCCGGAAAATTTTGCTTATTTCATGGCCTTGATGGGGTCGAGATACTTTTCGCCCTCCATGACCTCCAAGTGGATGTGGCTCTCCTCGGCACACTCGCAGCTCACGCTGCCCACCTTGCCGATGGTCTGCCCGGCCGAGACAGTGTCGCCCTTCTTCACCTTGGCGTCCGTCGTGCCGCAGACCCGCCAGATCCTGCCGGAAGCATCTTCAATGGCGACCACAGGCCCCCACTTGTCGTCCGTGCCGGTCTCCACCACCTTGCCTGCCGCCGGGGCGGTCACTTCCGCGCCCCTGCTGGCGGCGTAGTCCACACCGTTGTGGGTGCGCCAGTCGCCCAGCGTCTTGCTGTAGACCAGCTCATCGCCGCTGTAGCTGTTTAAGACGCGCCCCGAGACAGGCTGCGTGGAGGCAGGCGCATCCGAACTGCTGGCAGGCAAGGACTCGGTTTGCAGCGCGGAGGGTTCGCGCACCGAACCAGACCCAGACCGCGCACCAGAAGAGGACGCAGCCCCACCGGACGAGCTGTCGGCTTTTGGCACATTGGCCACACTGTTTGCTGCGGGTGCGTTCTGCTGCTGCCATTCGGCTTCCTCCTCTCCGGCGACGCCGGGCGATGTGTTGATGCCCTCGTCGATGCCGGGGGCGGTACTGGACGGGCTTCGCACCGCGTCCAGATTCTGTTTGAGCTCATTGCGCACGGTGCGCACAGCCCACACCCCGGCCGCTGCCGCCGCCAGCAGGCAGGCGGTGAGCACCAGCGCAAAGGCTTTGTCCCGCAAAAACTTTCTGAATTGCTCCATCGTTCGTTACTCCAATCCATCTTTGTGTACGGAATCGTTTCTTTGGTGGTAGTTTGGAGCGGCAGAGCGGGGTTTATTCATCCTTTATTCGAAAGGACACAAAAAGGCCCCGGATGACCGGGGCCTAAAGTCCTATTTAGTTATTGCGGCTGCGGCTGTTCATGCCCAGCAGGCGGACGACGTAGAGGAAGATGTTGATGAAGTCCAGATACAGGGTCAGTGCGCCGTAGATGGAAGCCTTCTCGGCCAGCTCGGCGTCGCCTGCATAGTAGGCGTAGATCTGGCGGAGCTTCTGGGTATCATAGGCGGTGAGCAGCATGAACACCACCAGGCCGATGCCGCAGTAAAGCACCGAGGCACCGAAGCCAAAGCCGAAGAGCGCACCCACGAGGCTGGTGACGATCATGGCCACCAGAGCCATCATCAGGCGGGGGCCCCAGCCGGTGAGGTCTTTATGGGTGGTGGTGCCGTACACAGCCATGAGGCCGAAGTAGACCGCCGTGGCGAGGAAGGCCATGACCAGCGTACCTACCGAGAACATCAGGAAGTAGTAGCTCAGGACCATGCCGTTTAAGATGGCGTATCCGAAGAACGCGGCTCTTGCACCGTCGATGGACATCTTCTGCACCCGGGCGCTGAGCATGAACACCAGCGCCAGCTCACCGATGGTAAGCAGGAAGTAAAGCGAATTGACCAGATAGATAAGGGGTGTAGTCGCCGTGATATAGGCCATTGCGAAGGTGACGAGCAGGCCGCCGGCCATCCAGCGGTAGGTGCGGGTCATATAGTCCGATGCGCTCATCGAAGGCTCCGCATAGCCGCGGTCATAGTTGTTGTAATCCATAAGGAATCCTCCATTCAAAATCAGGGCATCGACCTCGGCCTTGCCCCGGTCTACGAAATATAGTATACTGCATAGAAATGAACGATTCATGAAAAAGGCTGTGATATTTGATGTCCCTCGGACTTTATCTGCATATTCCTTACTGTTTTTCCAAATGCCGGTACTGTGATTTTTACTCCGCCCCCGGCCAGCGCGGCGTCCCCCGGGCCTATGTGGACGCCCTTTTGCGGGAACTCTCCCGGTTTGCGCCGGACGCGCCCCTGCGGCCGGACACCCTTTATTTCGGCGGCGGAACGCCCAGTCTGCTGGACCCGGCAGACGCCGCCCGGCTCATCGCCGCCGCACAGCCCCTGCCCGGGGCCGAGATCACGCTGGAAGCCAACCCTGAGACCGTGACCGAAGACTCCCTCCGGGCATTCCGGGAGGCGGGCGTCAACCGCATCTCCTTTGGCGTCCAGTCGGCCCGGGACAGCCAGCTCAAGACGCTGGGCCGCCCCCACACGGCAAAACAGGCGCGGGCCGCTTTCGCCGCCGCACGCCGTGCCGGATTCGAGAACATCAGCGGCGACATCATGCTGGCCCTGCCCCATTATACGCAGGCCGAGTTCGACGAGACGCTGGAGCTGATCGAGGATGGCGGCGCGGCCCACATTTCCGCCTACCTCTTAAAGATCGAGCCCGACTCCGCCTTTGGCCGGACGCCCCCCGAAGGTCTGCCCACCTCCGACGAGGCGGCAGACTTCTACCTCTACGCCGTCGAGCAGCTGGAACATCATGGCTACCGGCAGTATGAGATCTCCAACTTCGCCCGCCCGGGCTATGAGGGAAAGCACAACCTCATCTACTGGGACTGCGGCGACTATCTGGGCATCGGCCCCGCCGCCCACTCCTGCATGGGCGGCAAGCGGTTCTACTACCCCGCCGACACCGAAGCCTTTCTGCGGGACGAGGCCGCGCCCGTCATGGACGGCGGCTGCGGTGCGGAGGATTATCTCATCTTGCAGCTGCGTCTGCGCAAAGGTCTGAGCCTCGACGAATACAAAAAACGCTATGGCAGGGAGTTTTCCACCTCGCAGCTGGCCTTTGTGCAAAACTGCGTGAAGAGCGCCTACGCCAACTTTGACGGCCACACCCTCGCCCTCACGCCTGCCGGGCTCATCGTACAGAACAGCATCCTTGCCGAGCTGCTGTGAGCCTCAGTGAACAGCAAAGCTCATCGCCGCCAGCACAAAAACACCGATGACGCTGGCAATGCGGCTCACCCTCTGCATCGCGTAATACCAGTCGGTGGGCTCACCGCCGTACACTTCCAGCCCGTGACGGAGGTTCCAGAACAGCAGCGGGAACCGGACATCCAGCACAAGGAGCACCACCAGCGCCCCTATCGGCAGCAGGAACGCCACGCTGCCCCGGGTCTCCCGCCGCCCGCCGACGGCCACATTATAGAGCCAGTTGCAGCTGGGCCAGAGGTCGGATCTCTGGTATTCGCCGTTGACGATGACGTTCACCTCGTCGGCAAGGCCCCCATCGTCTTCCCTCCACAGGATGGCGTCGCCGGGGTCGCCCAGCGCGGTCCCGGTAAAAATGACCACTCCGTCCTGCTCGATTTTTACGCCCGGGTCGCTCATGCCCTCGGCTTTCGATTCGATCCGATAGCGCCGCGTCTCTCCGTCCAACGTGAACTCCACTTCCGCACCGTTTCCTGTCCGGGCGATCTGCATGGTGTAGGCGGCATACGCATCCTTGCCCGAAAAGCTGCCGTCGGCCTGACGATACAAAAAGGCATCCCGCAGCCAGATGCCCGGGCGGAGGGCGGCCCAGAGATAGAGCACAGCGAGAAGCAGCGCGGTAAGAACGCAGAGCAGGCAGCTCATCTTTTTCTCCATGGTCAGGCTCCTTTCGTTTCAGCCCAGTTCGATCACTTTCCACCCCAGCTCCCGGATGGCTTCTTGATCATGGGTCGCCAGCAGGGTGGGCTTTGTGCCGCAGCGTGCCTTGAGCATGGCTGCGGCTTTTTTCATGGCGGCGGGGTCCATGCCGGTGAAGGGCTCATCTAACAGAAGGGTGTCGCTCTCGGCCCAGAGCGCGCGCAGCAAGGCGGTGCGGCGCTTCTGTCCGCCGGAGAGCTTCCGGGCAGGCAGGGCCAGGGCCTCGTCATCCAGTCCTAATTGTATAAGGTCCTCTCGTATCTGCTCTTTGTATTGTGTTTTGACCTTGTACTGTTCTGCGGTCAGCACCAGCGCCACATTCTCTTCGGCGGTCAGCTGGGGGCAGAGCCTGTCTTCCTGAAAGACCGCGCCGACCCGGCCCACGCCCTCCACGCTGCCGGAGGTGGGCGCTTCCAGCCCCATCAGGATGCGGAGCAGGGTCGTCTTGCCCCAGCCGCTGGGCGCCCAGAGCACCGCCGGGCCGTCCACAGTAAGCGAGAGGTTTTCGAAGAGGATTTTTTCTCCGAATCGTTTAGACAGATTCTTTATTTCCAGTTTGTTGTTGGTTTCACTCATTTTTCAGCCCCCTCTTCGCCCAGAACTGCCGCTACCGCTTTATCCAGCAGCGCGAGGAACAGCTTTTCGAACACGGCGCTCAGCAGGATGATGACGAAGGTCCAGGCAAACAGCTCCCCGGTGGAAAGGGTAATTTTTGCCCGGTAAAGCGCATCGCCGATGCTGCCGTCCGGCAGGCCGATGACCTCTGCTGCTACGCCGCTCTTCCAGCAGATGCCCAGCGCCACGCTGCATCCCTGCCGGAACGCGGGCAGCACCGCCGGGAGCCAGACCGCCCGCAGACGCCGCCCCAGAGGCAGACGGAACACCTGCGCCATTTCGAGAAGCTGGCGGTCCGCACTCCCGATGCCGGTGCGCACTGCGCTGTAGAGGACGGGCAGCACCATCAGAAAGCTGATCAGGACGGACAGCGACGAGCCGCTGACCCACACCAGCGCCAGAATGATGAAGCTCGCCACCGGAGTAGCCTTGACCAGCTGCATCACGGGGGCGAGAAGGGCGTCCACCCACTCCCACTTTTCGGCTGCTACCGCCAGAATGGCGCTGGACAGAACGCCCAGCCCGAAGCCCAACAGGATGCGCCCGGCGCTGAAACCGATGCGCTGCCAGAACTCGGCCTGCGGCAGCAGCTCCACCAGCGTACCGATAGCCTGCACCGGTGAGACAAGAAAGACTTCCTGCCCGATGGCCGCAGCCGCCGCCTGCCAGACGCCCAGCCAGAACACCGACGCCGCCAAAATTTGAATGCGGCGTTTTTTTGTTTTATCCATGTATTTCTTTGCTCCTGTTCGTTTTCTCGCTTTCAGAATATCACATCATGTATGAGAATACAATCCTTCATCTTTTCTTCTCTTGACATGAAGGTCATAAAACACTACACTGGAATAAAGTAATCCTGATTCTACGTGCCTCCGCGCACAGATGGGAGAGATGACCATGCACGATTCCGCTCAGGCCCTCCGGGGCAAAAAGCTCCTTCTGGTGGGGTTCACCCTGTTCTCGATGTTCTTCGGGGCAGGCAACCTCATCTTCCCGCCCTTCCTCGGCGCACAGGCCGGGACGGCGCTCTGGCTCGCTTTTGTGGGCTTTGCCGTCAGCGCCATCGGTCTGCCCATCGCGGGCGTGGCAGCGGTGGCCCGGGCGGGCGGGCTGCCTGCGCTGGCCGGGCGGGTCCATCCCCGCTTCGCACAGGTGTTCGCTGTGCTGGTCTATCTGTCCATCGGTCCCTGCCTCGCGATCCCCCGCACGGCCAGCACCTCGTTTGAGATGCTGACGCCGCTGGTGGGGCGGAGCACACCGGGACAGTTCATCTACTCCCTCGTGTTCTTTGCTGCGGCGTACTTCGTGGCCCTCAAGCCCGAAAAGCTGACCCAGCGGCTGGGCCGCATCCTCTGCCCTGCCCTGCTGGTGCTCATCGTGGTGCTGTTCGCGGGCTGCATCCTCCGCCCGGCCGCGCCCGGCTACGGCACGCCTGCCGAGGCTTACGCCGCCCTCCCCGCCGCACAGGGCGTGCTGGACGGCTACCAGACCATGGACGCGCTGGCAGCGCTCAACTTCGGCGCGGTCATCGCGCTGAACCTTCAGGCGGTGGGCATCACGGAAGAAGCTGCCGTCCGGCGCGGCACCATCCGGGCCGGGTTCATCGCGGGCGGGATGCTGCTGGTGGTCTACGCCATGCTGACCCACATCGGCGGCATCTCGGGGGCTGCCTTCCCCGGCAGCGACACCGGTGCCGCCGTCCTGACGGCACTGGCCGACGGCCTGTTTGGCCGGGTGGGGCAGGTGCTTCTGGCCGCCATCTTCGTCATCGCCTGCTTCAACACCTGTGTCGGCCTCATCGCCAGCGTAGGCGAATACTTCCACGAGCTTCTGCCCCAGCTGCCCTACCCCGCCATTGCAGCCTTCTTCGCACTGATGAGCATGCTGCTGGCGAACATCGGCCTTGCGGGCATCCTGAGCCTTTCCGTCCCGGTGCTGAACGCCATCTACCCCATCGCCATCATCCTCATCGTGGTGGAGTTCCTGCCCGGACGGTTCCAGCGGACATCGGTCTGGCGGCTGGGCATCCTCTTCACGGCCATCCAGAGCATCCCTGCTGCCCTGCCCTTCGGCCCCCTCTCCACCTTGATGAACGCTCTGCCCCTGAGCAGCCTCGGCTTTGGCTGGCTGCTGCCGGCCCTCATCGGCATCGGCGCGGGCCTTCTGATGTAAGAAAAACTGCCGCACGGCTGTGCGGCAGTTTTCTTTGTTTCAAAGCTTACTTTGCAGAGTTGCGGATCGCCGCCATGACCTTGCGCAGGACGGACGGCTCGGTGTAGTAGAAGTTATCGTCCGGCAGCTTGCCGCCCACGGCGGCGGGAGAGGCATCGTAGAGCACCTGCAGGTAGGCAGAGATGTCTTTCTTCATCTCCTGACCGTTGCGGTAGACGATGTTGCACTTGGGCAGGGCCTTCTTGGCGATCGCAGCCTTGGCCACCACGCCGACTTTCTCACAGAGGGCGGCGGTGCCGTCGATGTCCTCGTTGGCCGCCTTGACACTCTTCTGGTAGTCGGTCAGGAAAGCTGCGATGACATTGGGGTTCTGCTTTGCGTACTCGGTGCGCACCACGGTAACGCCGGTGATGAGCTGGGTGTCACAGACTTTGTTCCATTCCCTGGTCAGGTCGAGGACGACGCGGAGGCCGCTGTCCTTCATCTGGGCAGCGGTGACATAGGGCTGAGGCAGGACGGCGATGGCATCCTTCCTGGCAGCGGCCATCTGGGCCGTGACCTCAGAAGCCTCGCTGTAGTATTCGATCTTCACGTCCTTGTCGGGGTCGAGGCCGTTCTTCCTGAGCAGATAGCGCAGGACGTACTCAGGCGTCGTGCCTTTGCCGGTGGAGAGGATGGTGCGGCCCCTGAGGTCGGCAAAGCTGTGGACGGTATTGCCCTTCTCCACGACGTAGAGGACGCCCAGCGTGTTGACGGCCATGACCTGGATGCCGCCGTTCGTCTTCTGGTAGAGGGTCGCGGCGAGGTTGGCCGGGATAGCGGCCATGTCGAGTTCGCCCTTGATGAGCTTCGGCACGATCTCATCGGCAGCGCCGTAGAGCTGCAGGTCATAGTCGAGGGAGGCCGTGCCGTCCTTCTCCATGCTCAGCAGGTTGACGAGGCCCATGGTGGTGGGGCCTTTCAGGCCGGCGATGCGCACTTTGGTGCTCGTTTTGGCCGATGCGCCGCAGGCCAGCACGCTGATCATCAGCACCAGCGACAGCAGCAGAGATGTCAGTTTTTTCATAGGATTTAGCTCCTCACTTTCATTGGGAGAAATTTTCCCGCAAAAAATTTGCAAAACCATTTGCTTTACGCCCTCAAGTTTACTATAATAAGAGAAAAAATACCGTTGCACACGCAACGGAATCGCAGAAGGGCGGTGAGGGCCCGGGGAAAACCTCACGGAATGGGTATGGAAAATTATCTTCCGCTGTTACAATCCACCTCTCTGTTCGCCGGGCTGGAAGCCGAAGCGCTCCGGGTCCTGCTGGGCGAAGTGGGGGCCGTATTGCGCACCTACAGCAGGGGCGAGACCCTCGTGCTGGCCGGACAGCCGAACCGCCGGGTGGGCGTGGTGCTCTCCGGTGCCATCGAGGCCTATCATTCCGCCGCCAGCGGGGTGCGTCTGCCCATCAGCCAGATGGGGCCGGGCGGTGTGTTCGGCGACGTGCTGGGCGGATCGAGCCTTTCCAGCCCGGTGACGGTGGTGGCCTCGGCCCCCTGCGAGGTGCTGCTGGTGCCTTACGAGAAGCTTCTGCTGCCCGGGGCCGACCCGGCCCGCCAGCGGG
>ERZ1106941.3244-NODE-3244-length-9844-cov-3.326795_pt1 | contig 9844 bp, 4 predicted proteins | sample MGYA00403670_ERZ1106941 | MGnify/ENA primary metagenome ERZ1106941 (study PRJEB35170, sample SAMEA104062400) | human gut metagenome | biome: human gut; feature: human-associated habitat; material: faeces | place: Denmark | collected 2012-06-04 ... | reverse complement strand
CAGTTATTTTACTGTCATCAGATGAAAAAGAGAAGTTTACAAAACTGGAACAAAAGCTGGGGGCATGTGCGGCAGGATTTCTTGGAAAGCAAATGGAGTGATAAAATTTGCAGAAGCAGTCATATTCGCCGGATCTGGCTCATACCTTGTGGTAGACAAGGAGGAAAGAGATGGAGAATATGCAAAAAAATATAAAGGTCATATGGTGGATCAAGTCACTTCTGGCTTCTTATATTGTCACCGGTATATCACTTTTGGTTTTGACATTTTTTATGTATAAATTTGAATTAAATGAAAAAATTGTATCGGCGGCAATTGTTGGAATCTATGTAGTGTCAACACTGATCGGAGGAATGATCATAGGGAAACTGCCAAAATCAAAACGGAACTTGTGGGGGATGGTTCTTGGAATCATATATTTTGTATTGCTTTTGCTCATTACACTTGGAGTTTACAGAACTCTGAATGGAGACAGTGTAAGTATTGTCACATCACTGATACTATGTGCAGGCGGCGGTATGACCGGTGGTATGATATCATGAAAGACTAGAAAATAAGAGCTGCGTATATCTCTTGTAAAAAGGAAACAGATATAGGCAGCTTTTATTTTACGTATGGTTCATAATCGTAATGACGAATGTATATGTCCCTTACAGAAAGTAGAATAGTTACAGTTCGAATCAGAAAGTTTTTGCCACATGTAAAAATGTAAAGATACCAGAATGGAAAGTGTTTCCACCGGCATCTTATGAATTATGGTCTACCTGATCCATGTACTTGATGAGGCGGAAAATCTGGCTTGTATAGCCCCATTCATTATCATAGAAACAGATGACCTTAAAGAAGTGAGAATTTACTTGAATTCCCTGTCTTGCATCAAAGATAGAAGCGTGTGAATCTCCGATGAAATCAGAAGATACAACTTCATCATCTACATAATCAAGAATGCCGGACAAATATGTCATGGAGGCTTCCTTTACTTTTTTGCAGATATCCTCATAAGATGCAGACTCTTTTAGTGCGACGTTCAGATCAACGATTGAGACGTCTGTAGTTGGAACACGATAAGAAATACCACTCATCTTGTCCTTCAGAGAAGGAATGACGAGAGAGATAGCCTTAGCGGCTCCGGTTGTGGATGGAATCAGATTGCCGAATGCAGAACGTCCGGTACGCCAGTCCTTGAGAGAACGGCTGTCCACAACTTTCTGCTTGGCAGTTGCGGCGTGGATCGTAGACATCAGACCATATTCAATTCCATAATTGTCTTCCAGTACTTTACAGATAGGTGCCAGACAGTTGGTCGTGCAGGATGCATTGGACACAACGGACATATCTTTCGAATAACCGGTATGGTTGATTCCCATGATGAATGTAGGTGTTTCTTCATCTTTTGCAGGTGCAGAAATAATGACTTTTTTTGCACCACCTTGCAGGTGAGCACTTGCTTTTTTTGCCGTGCAAAATGCTCCGGTTGCATCGATGATGTATTCGGCACCGCAGGAACCCCAAGGGATGGAAGCAGCATCACCTTCTGTGAAGACAGGAATCTTCTGCCCGTTAATGATAAGTCCGTGTTCATAAGTTCCAAGTTCTCCCTGGAAACGTCCAAATGTAGAGTCGTAGCGGATCATATAGACCATATAATCAAGATCCGCATTTCTTGCGTTAATTCCACATAATTTAAAAGTTTCCGGTCGACTGATGGCGATACGGAGTGCAACGCGTCCAATACGTCCGAATCCGTTAATCGCAACTTTAACTGCCATTTTAAATTCCTCCTAAAAAATATATATATTTTTTTATCTTTGAGTGAGCATAGTATATGCCCATTTATATATATTTTACATCAAATTTATAAAATATACAAGCCTATATGTTAAATTTATATCATTTTAATGATTAATTCTTCCTTTTGCACAAAAAGCAGCCTATTTATATCAGTTTTATATATAATTTTTTTAAACAAAATGAACTGCTGTGAAAATTCACAGCAGTTCATAATTATTTTATTCTATTTCTTCGTTGTCAACTTCTTCGCCGTCGATAGTAATATTAATATCTTTATACATACTCATACCTGTACCGGCAGGAATAAGTTTACCGATGATAACATTTTCCTTTAGACCAAGAAGTGGGTCAACCTTACCCTTAATAGCTGCATCTGTAAGAACCTTTGTTGTTTCCTGGAATGATGCGGCTGAAAGGAATGATTCGGTTGCAAGAGAAGCCTTAGTGATACCAAGAAGTACAGGAGATGCAGTTGCAAATTCAGTACCGCCCTTTTCCTTAACTCTCTCGTTTGCCTCTTCAAGTTCAAACCTATCAACAAGTGAACCGATAAGAAGATCAGTTTCGCCTGCCTCTTCAACTCTAACCTTACGCAACATTTGACGTGTGATAACTTCGACGTGCTTATCGTTGATATCAACACCCTGCATACGGTATGTTCTCTGAACTTCACGTGCGATATAAACCTGAACGGCATGAGGACCTCTGATATGAAGAATATCATTAGGGTTTACAGAACCCATTGTAAGTTCGTCACCCGCCTCAATAACGTCACCGTCATGAACTTTAATACTTGAACCGTATGGAATTGTGTAAGTCTTAGCTTCACCTGTCTGGTCATTGGCAACTGTAACTTCTCTCTTACGCTTTGATTCTGTTACAGTAATTGTACCGCCGATTTCTGAGATTATAGCAAGACCCTTTGGACGTCTTGCCTCGAAAAGTTCCTCGACACGAGGAAGACCCTGTGTAATATCGCTGCCTGACGCAACACCGCCGGCGTGGAAAGTACGCATTGTAAGCTGTGTACCCGGTTCACCGATTGACTGTGCGGCAATAATACCAACTGCCTCACCGACATTAACAAGTTCACCTGTAGCAAGGTTTGTACCGTAACATTTAGCACAAACACCAATTTTTGACTTACAAGTAAGTACGCTTCTGATATATACTTTTTCGATACCGGCATTAACAATATTATTAGCCTGTACGTCTGTTATAAGTTCACCGTTCTTTGCAAGAACTTCGCCTGTTTCAGGGTGAATAACATCCTGCATAGCTGTACGGCCGACGATACGGTCATATAGCGGTTCGATACTTTCTTTACCGTCAGTGATTTCAGTTACCCATTCGCCTTCATCAGTACCGCAGTCGATTTCACGAACGATAACATCCTGTGATACGTCAACAAGACGACGAGTAAGGTAACCTGAGTCGGCTGTTCTAAGAGCTGTATCTGTAAGACCTTTACGCGCACCGTGTGATGAAATGAAGTATTCAAGTACGTTAAGACCTTCTCGGAAGTTAGCACGGATAGGAATTTCGACTGTTCTACCCTGTGTATCCGCCATAAGTCCACGCATAGCTGCAAGCTGACGAATTTGGTTAACGCTACCACGGGCACCTGAGTCAGCCATCATAAAGATTGGGTTGAACTCACCAAGGTGTTCCATCATGGCGTCTGTGACATCAGATGAAGCCTTTGCCCAAATTTTAATTGTCTGTTGATAACGTTCTTCATTTGTAAGAAGACCCATCTGATACTTTTGCATAATTCCTTCGACTTGCTTTTCAGCGTCAGCAAGGATAACTTGTTTCTTTTCAGGAACTTCGATATCTGATACGGCAACAGTTATAGCACCTCTTGTAGAATACTTATAACCTGTGGCCTTAATCTTATCAAGCACTTCGGCTGTTTCTGAAGTACCGCAAACTCTGATACACTTATCAATAATTTTACCAAGCTGTTTCTTACCTACAACAAAGTCGATTTCAAGGTCAAATTCATTTTCAGGATTTGATCTGTCAATATAACCGATATGCTGAGGAATATTATTATTGAATATAATTCTACCGACAGTTGTACCGATAAGTTTTGACTTTTCTACTCCGTTAATCTTCTTTGTAACTTCAACAAGAATTCTTTCGTGCAGAGTTACTTCGTGGTTATAATAAGCAAGAAGTGCCTCATCAAATGTAGTATACTTCTTTATTACAAGTTTCTTAGCCTCACTTATTAATTTCTTTAGTGAAATTTGAAGTGATTTATTAGGTAATACCAAAGTTACAGGATTTGCGTGAATTTCTGTTTCATTCATTGCAACTTCCGGCAACTCTCTCATATATTTAAGAGCCTCTCTTACATCAGTAAAGCTCTTGATTGGTTCTTCTTCATTGTATATAACAACGTTTTCTTCCTGTTCCATATCAGAAAGTCTTTCGATTAATACATTGATTTTAGGTTCATCATCAAGAATTGTATCAATAATTCTGTCATAATGTTCCTTTTGAATTGTCAGGTAGTAAGAACCCAAAATCATATCCTGTGTAGGAACAGTTACAGGGTGTCCGTCCTGCGGTTTAAGCAAGTTATTTGCTGAAAGCATTAGGAAACGTGCCTCGGCCTGTGCCTCCGGTGAAAGAGGAACGTGGATAGCCATCTGGTCACCGTCGAAGTCGGCGTTATAAGCCGTACATACAAGCGGATGAAGTTTTAGAGCACGTCCTTCAACAAGTTTTGGCTCAAATGCTTGAATACCAAGTCTGTGAAGTGTAGGCGCACGGTTTAGAAGTACAGGATGCTCCTTAATTACGTCCTCAAGAACGTCCCAAACTTCCGGCTTTGTTCTCTCAACCATTCTCTTTGCACTCTTTATATTATGTGCAAGTCCGCGAGATACAAGTTCTTTCATTACGAAAGGCTTAAACAATTCGATAGCCATTTCTTTTGGCACACCGCACTGATAAATCTTCATTTCCGGACCTACAACGATAACGCTACGACCTGAGTAGTCAACACGCTTACCAAGCAAGTTTTGACGGAAACGTCCCTGCTTACCTTTAAGCATATCCGAAAGTGATTTTAGCGGTCTGTTACCCGGTCCTGTTACAGTTCTTCCGCGACGACCGTTATTGATAAGTGCGTCAACAGCCTCTTGTAACATACGTTTTTCGTTTCTGATAATAATATCAGGAGCGCCAAGTTCAAGAAGTCTTTTTAAACGATTGTTTCTGTTTATAACTCGTCTGTAAAGGTCGTTAAGGTCAGACGTTGCAAAACGTCCGCCGTCAAGCTGTACCATAGGTCTAAGTTCCGGCGGAATTACCGGAATAACAGTCATAATCATCCATTCAGGTCTGTTACCCGAAAGTCTGAATGCCTCTACAATTTCAAGTCTTTTAATAATTCTTGCTTTCTTTTGTCCTTGTGTAGCGTCAAGCTCTTCCTTTAATTCTCTTGAAAGTTCTTCAAGATCAATTCTTTCAAGCAAAGTCTTGATAGCCTCTGCACCCATACCTGCTTTGAACTTATCTCCATACTTTTCATATGCCTCACGATATTCAGTCTCTGAAAGAATCTGATTTTGCATAAGGTTTGAAGTACCCGGATCAGTTACAATATATGATGCAAAGTAAAGTACCTTTTCAAGCTGTCTTGGAGAAAGGTCAATGATAAGTCCCATTGATGACGGAACACCTTTGAAATACCAAATATGTGAAACAGGAGTTGCAAGAGCAATATGTCCCATTCTTTCACGTCTTACTTTTGCTTTTGTTACTTCAACTCCGCAGCGTTCGCAGACCTTTCCTTTAAATCTGATTTTCTTATATTTACCACAGTGACACTCCCAATCCTTTGTAGGACCGAAAATCTTTTCACAGAATAATCCGTCCTTTTCAGGCTTAAGAGTACGGTAGTTTATGGTTTCAGGCTTTAAAACTTCACCGTGTGACCAACTTAGTATTGTCTCGGGAGAAGCTAAACCGATTTTAATTGCCTCAAAGCTGTTAAATTCTAACATCTAAAAACCTCCATAGTCTATTCACACGTCATGATTATATTTCGTCGTCATCGCCGAAATCAATATCATCAGAATCATCAACGCCGAAATCATTTTCGTCTGAATCATCCAAAACCATACTTGCATCATTAAGATCATTTTCATCAAAAGTATCTGTAATTCCGTCCTTGTCCTCCATTGTTTGTACAAGTTCTTCGCTTACAACACCTTCGTCCTCATCTTCAAATGATGCGTCAAGGTCGATTTCTTCCATATTATGATTAAGAATCTTAATATCAAGTGCAAGTGACTGAAGTTCCTTAACAAGTACCTTAAATGATTCAGGAATACCTGACTTAGGAATATTTTCACCCTTAACGATTGCCTCGTATGTCTTAACACGACCGACAATATCGTCAGATTTAACTGTCAGGATTTCCTGCAATGTATAAGCGGCACCGTAAGCCTCCAAAGCCCAAACTTCCATTTCACCGAAACGCTGACCGCCGAACTGAGCTTTACCGCCCAAAGGCTGTTGAGTAACAAGTGAGTAAGGACCTGTTGAACGTGCGTGAATCTTATCATCAACAAGATGGTGAAGTTTCAAGTAATACATGACACCGACTGTAACAGGGTTATCAAACTTTTCACCCGTACGTCCGTCATATACGACTGACTTAAAGTCAGGTCTTAAACCTGCCTCTTTAAATGCAAGTTTTATATCTTCGTCCTGTGCACCGTCAAATACAGGAGTTGCAAGTTTAATAAATCTTCCTTCTCTTGCCTTTGACTTAGCGTCAATTATATTTTGTCTGAAATTATCGTCAATAATTGTATTTTCAAGCTGTTCACGAGTCTTTAAGCTTAGACATCTGTATGCGTAGCCCAAGTGCATTTCAAGCACCTGACCGATATTCATACGAGAAGGCACGCCCAAAGGGTTAAGAACGATTTGTAGTGGTGTACCGTCTTCAAGGAATGGCATATCTTCCTGCGGCAATACTCTTGAAACGACACCCTTGTTACCGTGACGGCCCGCCATCTTATCGCCGACAGAAATCTTTCTCTTTTGAGCGATAACACAACGTACAACTTCATTTACGCCCGGTGACAATTCATCGCCGTTTTCTCTTGTGAACTTCTTAACATCTATAATTATACCCTGTTCACCGTGTGGAACACGAAGTGATGTATCTCTTACTTCTCTTGCCTTTTCACCGAAAATTGCACGAAGAAGTCTTTCTTCTGCTGTAAGCTCTGTTTCACCCTTTGGTGTAACTTTACCGACAAGAATATCACCTGCGTGTACTTCCGCACCGATTCTGATAATACCCTGTTCGTCAAGGTCCTTTAGAGTATCTTCCGATACGTTAGGAATATCTCTTGTAATTTCTTCAGGACCAAGTTTTGTATCACGTGCTTCACATTCATATTCTTCAACGTGAATTGATGTGAACACATCATTTTTAACAAGTTCTTCACTGATAAGAACAGCGTCCTCGTAGTTATAACCTTCCCAAGTCATAAAACCGATAAGAATATTCTTACCTAGTGCAAGTTCACCGTTATCCATAGCAGGACCGTCGGCGATTATGTCGTTTCTCTTAACTCTTTCGCCCTCTTTAACGATAGGTCTGTAGTTGATACAACAGCTTTGGTTTGAACGTGCAAACTTAATAAGTTTGTGCGTATGTCTGATACCGCTGTCACCCTTAATTACGATTTGGTCTGCGGCAACTTTTTCAACTACACCGTCTTCCTTTGTAAGTACGGCACTACCGGAGTCTTTAGCTATCTTATGTTCGATACCTGTACCGACGATAGGAGAATCCGTTGTCAAAAGAGGCACTGCCTGACACTGCATGTTAGAACCCATAAGTGCTCTGTTAGCGTCATCGTTTTCAAGGAATGGGATACAAGCCGTAACAACCGATACAAGCTGTCTCGGCGAAATATCCATATAGTCAATTCTTGAACCCGGTACTTCCAAGATTTCATCTCTATAACGGGCAGAAACCTTTTTATCTATAAAACGTCCTTCCTCATCAAGAGGTTCGTTCGCCTGCGCGATTACAAATTCATCTTCGGTATCGGCTGTCATATAAACGATTTCATCTGTTACACGACCTGTTTCCTTATCAACTTTTCTGTAAGGTGCCTCAATAAATCCGTATTGATTAATCTTTGCGAATGTTGCAAGTGATGTAATCAAACCGATGTTAGGACCTTCAGGAGTTTCGATAGGACACATTCTGCCGTAGTGAGAATAGTGAATATCACGAACTTCAAATCCGGCTCTTTCTCTTGAAAGACCGCCCGGACCAAGTGCTGAAATTCTTCTCTTATGACGAAGTTCGGCAAGAGGGTTGTTCTGGTCCATAAACTGTGACAACTGTGATGAACCGAAAAATTCGTTTATTGTCGCAATTATCGGTCTTATATTAATTAATGATGTAGGTGTTATAATTTCAAGTTCCTGTGTTGACATTCTTTCTCTTACTGTTCTTTCCATACGAGCAAGACCAATTCTGAATTGGTTTTGAAGAAGTTCACCAACACAACGAACACGTCTGTTTCCAAGGTGGTCGATGTCATCAACATTACCTATGCCGTTAGCAAGGTTTAGACAATAGTTTACAGACGCAAACATATCGTCGATAATTATATGCTTAGGAGCAAGTTCATCAATTCTTGCCCATAGCTGTTCCTTGATTTCATCTTCTGTTTCGGCATTTTCAAGTATTTCTTCAATAATTGCTTTTCTAACCTTTTTAACAGGAAAATCTTCAACTTCAAAGTCAACATACTCGTCAAGGTAAATCATATTGTTAGAGAATACTCTTACCTTTTTACCTTCAACAAACAATTCAACCTGATTTACACCTGCTCTTTCGATTTGCATAGCCAAATCCGCACTTATTGCGTCACCCTCATTAGCGATTATTTCGCCTGTTCTCGGGTCTGCAACAGGTTCTGCAAGTGTTTTGCCTTTAATTCTTGCCGAAATAGCAAGCTTTTTATTAAATTTATATCTTCCGACCTTAGCAAGATCATATCTTCTCGGATCGAAGAACATATTCATTATAAGTGATTCTGCATTTTCTACGTTAAGAGGTTCACCCGGACGAAGTCTTTTATAAATTTCAAGAAGTCCTTCTTCTCTTGATTCCGTAGTATCTTTTTCAAATGTTGCAAGAAGTCTTATATCCTCACCGAATACGTCAAGTATTTCGGCATTTGAACCAAGTCCCATTGCTCTTAAAAGAACTGTTACCGGCAGTTTTCTTGTTCTGTCTATTCTTACCGAGAAAACATCGTTTGAATCTGTTTCATATTCAAGCCATGCACCTCTGTAAGGAATAACTGTTGAACTGTAAAGCGGTTTACCTGTCTTATCACGCTCAAATTCGTAATAAATACCCGGTGAACGTACAAGTTGGCTGACGATTACACGTTCAGCACCGTTAATAACGAATGTTCCCTGCTCTGTCATTAGAGGGAAATCACCCATAAATATTTCCTGTTCCTTAATTTCGCCTGTTTCAGTGTTAATAAGTCTTACGCTTACTCTCAAAGGAGCGGCATACTTTGTATCCCTTTCCTTACATTCTTCAACGCTGTACTTTGAATTGTAATCCAATCTGTAATCAAAAAATTCAAGTACAAGCTTACCGGCGTGGTCTGTTATAGGAGAAATATCGTGGAATATTTCCTTTAGACCTTCTTCAAGAAACCACTTATAGGAGTCTTTCTGTACCTCTATAAGATTAGGCATATCCAAAACTTCTTTAATTTTCGAATAGCTTAGACGCACATTTTTTCCTACTTCTACTTCATGCACCATTTTCTTAAATCACCTCATCATCATAATAGTAGTTTAAGTATTTTTCCTTTTATCCTAAATTTCTCTCCAAAAAATTGGGGTTGCATTTTGTATATATTCATGCTATAATACATACAATGATAATGTGAAATTTATTGGATAGTATCCCGATTTTAAGTCTAAGATACAGTTTATTATATTATCACAAATAATACGGTATGTCAAGAGG
>ERZ1106941.3242-NODE-3242-length-9854-cov-2.733442_pt1 | contig 9854 bp, 10 predicted proteins | sample MGYA00403670_ERZ1106941 | MGnify/ENA primary metagenome ERZ1106941 (study PRJEB35170, sample SAMEA104062400) | human gut metagenome | biome: human gut; feature: human-associated habitat; material: faeces | place: Denmark | collected 2012-06-04 ... | reverse complement strand
CCGGGAGGTGCATGAGCGGTCCAGATAGACGGACAGCTCCGCATTCCACTGATAGGCGGCCCGCTCCGCCTGGCGGTGGGCGTAGGCATAGCCCACGATCCGCCCCTTCTCCAGGCATACGAGATAGGGATACTCCCGGCCGACGGCGGCGATGCGTCCGGCAAATTCCGCCTCTGAGGGCAGCGCACACTCAAAGGTGATGGGAGTGTCCAGGTATTCTCCGTAGATCTTCAGCAGGGCGGCGCTGTCTGCTGGCGCGGCAAAGCGGAACGCCGGCGCTCCCGGGGCTTCTCTTTCAGCCATCTCCGCCGCCCCTTACGTCCTGGCATGAATCTGGGCGCCGCACTTGGGGCAGGTGATGACGATTTTCCCCTTGCCCACCGGCACCCGGCAGATGGTTTTACAGTTCTTGCAGGTGAAGTATTTGTGGGCCTTGTCCGCATGGCGGGCCTTGGCATTCTGGCGGCTGCTCTTCATCCGCCACATCCAGTTCACCCACCGCTGGTTTTCGCTCCGGCGCTTGGTGAGATTCCGGGAGAAGATGCGGAACAGGGCGAAGGCCCAAGCGGCGATGGACACCAGGTACAGCGCATTCCCCAGCCACAGATGATGGGGGGCCACAAACATGGAGACGAGGTCCAGAACCAGACTTCCCACCACAATGGCCAGGCTCAACTGGTCCACGCCGTTGCGTCCGTACATGAGCCGGGCCAGTGCGTTCCCGATTTTTTGAAAGACTCCCATAGATAAGGACTCCTTTTCCGGCGGCTCCTGCCGCAGGGTGTGATTCTGTCATTATTTTACACGCAAACCCACCGCCGCACAACCGTTTGCGGGCGGAATTTACAAATTGGTCATTTATTTGTTTTGTTCAAAGTGCTATACTGATTTCTGTTGAGAAAAAACACCAAAGGAAGTGCAATATCATGGCAAAACGGCAATTCAAGGCGGAGTCCAAGCGGCTGCTGGACCTGATGGTCAACTCCATCTACACCCACAAGGAGATCTTTCTCCGGGAGATCATCTCCAATGCCAGCGACGCCTGTGACAAGCTGTGCTACCAGGCCCTGACGGATGACGCCGTGGGCATGAGCCGCAAGGACTTCAAGATCGAGATCAAGGTGGACAAGGAACACCGGACTCTGACCGTCTCCGACAACGGCATCGGCATGGACAAGGAGGACCTGGAGAACAACCTGGGCGTCATCGCCTCCTCCGGCTCCTACAAGTTCAAGCAGGAGGTGGGGGACGACGCCAAGGACACCGACGTGATCGGCCAGTTCGGCGTGGGCTTCTACTCCGCCTTTATGGTGGCGGACCACATCACCGTGGTGACGAGGAAGTACGGCGCCGACGCCGCCTGGATGTGGCAGTCCTCCGGCGCCGACGGCTACACCATCACCGAATGCGAGCGGGATGCCGTGGGCACGGACATCATCATGCACATCAAGGCGGACACCGATGATGAGAAGTACAGTGAGTTCCTGGAGTCCTGGCGGCTCCAAGAGCTGGTGCGGAAGTATTCCGACTACATCCGCTTCCCCATCCGAATGGAGGTCTCCAAGACCCGCCGGAAGGAGGGTAGCCCCGACGACAAGCCGGAGTACGAGACGTATCAGGAAGAGGAGACGCTGAACTCCATGGTGCCCATCTGGCAGCGGCGCAAGTCCAGCGTGAAGCCGGAGGAGTACAACAAGTTCTATCGGGACAAGTTCCACGACTACGCCGACCCCCAAAAGGTCATCGCCGTGTCCGCCGAGGGCGCCGTCACCTACAAGGCGCTGCTGTTCATCCCCGGTGCCACGCCCTATGACTACTACACCAAAGAGTACGAGCGGGGCCTGCAGCTCTATGCCAACGGCGTTTTGATCATGGACAAGTGCGCGGACCTGCTGCCGGAGCACTTCCGGTTCGTCCGGGGCGTGGTGGACTCCCCTGATCTGAGCCTGAACATCTCCCGGGAGCTGCTGCAGCACGACCGGCAGCTCAAGGTGATCGCCGCGAATCTGGAAAAGAAGATCAAGGCGGAGCTTGGAAAGCTCCTCAAGGACGACCGGGAGGGCTATGAGAAGTTCTGGAAGAACTTCGGCCGCCAGCTCAAATACGGCACTGTCAGCGAATACGGCGCCCACAAGGACCTGCTCTCCGACCTGCTGCTGTTCTATTCCTCCACAGAGAAAAAGCCCGTCACCCTGGCGGAGTACGTATCCCGTATGAAGGAGGACCAGAAGTATCTCTACTATGCGGCCGGCGAGAGCCTGGACAAGATTGACAAGCTGCCCCAGACGGAGCTTTTGAAGGACGCCGGCACGGAGATTCTCTACTTCACGGAGGATGTGGATGAATTCTGTGCCCAGACCCTGCAGACCTATCAGGATAAGGAATTCCGCTCTGTGCTGGACCAGGAGCTGGAGGAAGGAGCCCAGAAGAAGGCCCAGGAGGCCGCGGACGCCCACAAGGCCGCCTTTGACTTTGTGAAGGAGGCTCTGGGCGACGCCGTGAAAGAGGTCCGGGCCTCCACCCGCTTAAAATCCCACCCTGTCTGCCTCACCGCCGGGGAGGGTCTCTCCTTTGAGATGGAGAAGTACTTTCAGGCGGTCCAGCCGGACATGCCCCTTCACGCTGACCGAATTTTGGAGCTGAACGTGGAGCACCCCGCTTTCGCTGCTCTGGAGGCCGCCGTGACCGCTGATCCGGAGAAGGCCAGAAAGTACGCCTCCCTCCTCTACAACCAGGCGCTGCTGATCGCAGGACTTCCTCTGGAGGACCCCTCTGGCTACACGGACCTGGTGTGTGAGCTGATGAAATAGGACATATAGACGCAAATACCGCCCCATTAGGGGCGGTATTTGCATATCAGGAACGCCTTCCCTTGAGCACGGTCGTTCCTGGGACGCAGCCGTACTTGAAGCCACTACTGGTACTGAGTACCCTCGCCGTCATAGTAGGCCGCAGAAATGGAGTACTCATTCGCCGGCGCCGGGCGGCAGATCACTTCCATCTCTGACGTGTCGTAGCGGTAGGGCCCCTGGGACTCCCGGCCCACCACATATGACACCTCCGCATATTCGGTGACAGCGCCGCCGAACCAGATGACGTCATACCAGGTATCTTGGATTCTGACGTTGTTGGTGATGACTCCGGCACCATGGCTGACTGCCTCCCGGAGCTGGTAACGCCCACCTCCGATGGGCTCAAAGACCGCCAAGGCGGACTGTCCTCTCCCGCCGCGAGCTCCGCTGAGAAGGTAGCCCTCCACCTCCGTCTCATAGACGATGGTCCAGCTGCCGTCCGGCATCGCCTCTTGCAAACGGCGTTCCCGCTCCTCCACGGTGACGGCATCGTTCCGGCTCGCCGCGTGGTATACCAGCAGACAGGCCGCCAGCAGAATCAGCGCACCCGGCGCCGCGACCCAGGTCCTGCGTCTCATCCCGTCCTCCTGCCTTTCGCGAATGTTGCTCTCTTTTGGTATATCTTATCATGGCCTCCCTCCGCCTGCAAGGGTACCGCTTGTCCCGAAAAAGAAAGTTTAAAATTTCCTCTTGACAATCCGTTCATATTGTATATACTGTACATGTACAGTACGAACAGGAGTGACTTCCATGGAACTTGTCATTCGCAACACAACGAACCAACCGATCTATGACCAGATTTACTCCCAGATCAAGGCTCAGATCATCGCGGGAAAGCTCTCCCCGGGAGAGGCGCTGCCATCCATCCGGGCGCTGGCAAAAGACCTGCGGATCTCCGTCATCACCACCAAGCGGGCCTATGATGAGCTGGAGGCCGACGGTTTCCTCTTCACGGTGGCTGGCAAAGGCTGCTTTGTCGCGGAGAAAAATCTGGACTTGATTCGGGAACAGAAACTCAAGGAGCTGGAGGACCACCTGGACGCCGCCGTGGAGCTGGCTGCCCAGTGCGGCGTCTCGTCTGCACAGCTGCAGGAAATGCTCCGCATCCTGTTGAGGGAGGAAGGAACCCATGAACGCGATTGAATTATCCCATGTCTGCAAGCATTTTCCCGGCTTTTCCATCCAGGACCTGACCTTTGCGGTGCCCAGCGGCACCATCTGCGGTCTGGTGGGAGAGAATGGCGCCGGCAAGTCCACCACCATCCGCCTGCTGATGGGGGCCCTGCGGCCGGACAGCGGCACCTGCACCGTCCTGGGGGCGGATTCCGCCGCGCCGGAGTTTCTCTCCCTGAAAGAGGACATCGGCGTGGTGCTGGACGAGGCCTATTTCCCAGAGAGCCTGAACGCCCTTCAGGTGGGAGGCGTCATGGCCAAGACCTACCGCCGTTGGGACGGAAAACAGTACCAGAATTACCTCACCCGCTTCGGCCTGCCGGAGAAAAAGCCCTTCAAGGACTTCTCCCGTGGCATGAAGATGAAGCTGGCCATCGCCGTGGCCCTGAGCCACAGCCCCAGGCTGCTGGTGCTGGACGAGGCCACTGCCGGCCTGGACCCCATCGTCCGGGACGAGGTGCTGGAGATCTTCAACGAGTTCACCCGGGAGGAGGACCACTCCATCCTGATCTCCTCCCACATTTTGAGCGACCTGGAGAAGCTGTGCGACTATATCGCCTTCCTCCACCAGGGGCGGCTGCTGTTCTGCGACGAGAAGGATCGGCTGCTGGAGGAGTATGGCATCTTCGTGGGCACGGCAGATCAAGTGAACAGCCTTCAGGACGGGGCCGTGGTAGCCCGGGAGAACAGCAGCTTCGGCGGCGTCCGGTGCCTGGTGAAGCGGGCGCTGGTGCCTGCGGGCTGGGCGCTGGAGCGGCCCACAGTGGAGGATATCGTCCTGTTTTTGGTGAAAGGAGCGAAGGAGCAATGAGTGCCCTGCTTTTGAAAGACTACTACGTGATCTTCCGGCAGATGAAGATCTTCCTGCTGTTAATTCTGGTGTTCTCCTGCATCCCCGGCACGTTTTACAGCACCTTTGCCGTGGTGTATGCCTCTATGCTGCCCTACACCGCCCTGGCCTATGACGAGCGGAGCCGCTGGGACCAGATGGCTGCCATGATGCCGTATTCCGCCCGGGACGTGGTGCTGAGCAAGTATCTCTTCGGCTGGATCGCCGTGGCCGTCTCGGCGGCGGCCACCTTTGTCCTTCAGACCATCCTGTCGGTCATCTGGCTCAGCGATGTGGAGGGTCCCTCCATCCCCGTCATCCTGCTGTCCGTGTGCGTGGCCGTGTGCATCCTGGACATCACCCTGCCCATGATGTTCCGGTTCGGCGTAGAAAAGGGGCGGCTGGCGATGTTCCTCATCATCTTTCTGGTGTGTGCCAGCGCCGGAGGCATCGCCACCATTGAGCAGTCCTCCCTGGACGGCGGCTTCTATCTGTCCCTCTCCCTGGTTCCCGCCGCCATCGCCGCCGTGGTGCTGACCGTGGTGTCCATCCCTCTCGCCATCCGGTTTTACGGCCGCCGGAGCCGGTGAGCGGTATGGAGGATACACCGAAAACGCTCTGCCCGGCGCCGGCCCCGGCGGACCTGGCCGCGTTGCTGGCCCTGTGCGGGGCGGCCCTCCTGAATCGAAAGGAGCCGAAATGAAGAATTCGCACACCTGTCCCAAGTGCGGCAGCAGAGACATCGTCCGAATCCCCGACCACCCCAGCCGCTACGCTAGCGGCAGCAACATTTACACCACCCGGTACACCCTGCTGGGCAAGGTCCCGGTGATCCGCTACGTCAGCTGCGGCTGCGGGTATGTGGAGAATTGGGTGGAGTCCCCCATGGAGCTGGTCCAGATCCACCAGACCTACGGGGCTCCATGACTCTTCCAAAGGCCGGGCGCGGAGTTTCCGCGCCCGGCCTTTGCCGAAATCCACAGAAAACCAGTTGGAATCGCCCTGCGGATTCTGCCGGTTTTGCCATCTGACGGCCGTTGACATTTTCCCAAGCCGGTGCTACACTGAAACAGTATTTTTTGGAAACGCTTTGGGCAGCGGTTTGCGGCGGATGCCGCAACGCGACAACCGAACAGACACACCGCGGACCGCGGCCGAACGTCCCGAAAGAGACTGGGACTTTCAGCCGCAAAATCGGTCCGGCGGTGTTTTTTGTTATGCTTTTGCATAACAAAAAACGAAAATGCGCCATTTCCCCGCCCCTTTGGGGCAACCGGAAATGATGCGCAAAACTTCATGCGCAGCGGCATTTGCCTGTATTCGTGGTGCACTGTACCGCGCATGAAGTTTGTTTTTTGTTTGTCGGCCCGGGGCGTACAATTCGGTTTCCTGCTAAAACTGTTTGCGTGGAAAGGCAAGGTGAGCGGCATGTCAACGAAATTCGTATTCGTTACCGGCGGCGTGGTCTCCGGCTTGGGCAAGGGGATCTGCGCGGCCTCCCTGGGGCGGCTTCTGAAGCAGCGGGGCGTCCGGGTGCGGAACCAGAAGTTCGACCCCTATATCAATGTGGACCCGGGGACTATGAGTCCCTATCAGCACGGCGAGGTGTTCGTCACCGAGGACGGAGCCGAGACGGACCTGGACCTGGGCCACTACGAGCGGTTCGTGGACGAGGACCTCACCGGCAACAGCTCCGTGTCCTCCGGCAAGATCTACTGGTCCGTGCTGAACCGGGAGCGCCGGGGCGACTACCTGGGCGCCACGGTGCAGATCATCCCCCACATCACCGACGAGATCAAGCGCCGCATCTACGCCATGGCGGAAGAGGACGTGGACGTGGTCATCACGGAGATCGGCGGCACCGTGGGCGACATTGAGTCCCAGCCCTTCCTGGAGGCTATCCGGCAGGTGGCGGCGGAGCGGCCCCAGGGGGATGTGGTGTTCATCCACGTGCCCCTCATCGTCCAGATCCCCGGCAGCGGCGAGCTGAAGAGCAAGCCCACCCAGCACTCCGTGAAGGAGCTTTTGTCCCTGGGCATCCAGCCGGATATTCTGGTATGCCGGTGCGACGTGCCCATCACAGAGGACATCCGCCGGAAGATTGCCCTGTTCTGCAATGTCCAGCCGGACTGCGTCATCCAGAACGCCACGGCGGAGACGCTGTATGAGGTGCCCCTGCTGATGGCCAAGGAGGGTCTGGACGAGGTGGTGTGCCGGAAGCTGGGCCTCATCACTCACCAGCCGGATCTGCGGGAGTGGAGCGCCATGGTGAAGCGGGAGAAGAACGCCCGCAAGCGGGTGTCCATCGCCCTGGTGGGCAAGTACACCCAGCTCCACGACGCCTACCTCTCCGTGGTGGAGTCCCTGAACCATGCGGGCACCGCCAACGACGCGGTAGTAGACATCCGGTGGGTGGACTCTGAGACCCTGACGGAGGCCAGTGCGGCGGAGCGGCTGGCGGGCTGCAGCGGCATCCTGGTGCCCGGCGGCTTCGGCGACCGGGGCATCGAGGGCATGATCGCGGCCGTGCGGTACGCCCGGGAACACTGCATTCCCTACTTCGGCATCTGCCTGGGGATGCAGATGGCGGTGATCGAGTTCGCCCGCCACGTGCTGGGCTGGGCAGACGCCAGCTCCTCCGAATTTTCCTCCACCGCCCACCCGGTCATCGACCTGATGCCGGACCAGGTGAATGTCACCGCCAAGGGCGGCACCATGCGGCTGGGCCGCTACCCCTGCGTGCTGGCAGAGGGCTCCCGCAGCCGGGAGCTGTATGGCGCGGCAGAGATCTCCGAGCGCCACCGCCACCGCTACGAGTTCAACAACGATTTCCGGGCGGAGATGCAGGTGGGCGGTATGCGGCTGGCGGGCCTGTCCCCGGACGGCCGCCTGGTAGAAATCATCGAGCTGCCGGACCACCCCTGGTTCGTGGGTGCCCAGTTTCACCCGGAGTTCAAGAGCCGTCCCGACCGGCCGCATCCGCTGTTCTATGGGTTTATCAAAGCCTCTGTGGAGAAAATGGAAGCTGACACTCAATAAGTCCCGGGCGGGACGGCTATCTGCCATGTGGGCGGTTGCCCCGCAAGGGGCGAGCCCGCCAGCATCTCTCGCGGACTGCCGCTGCGGCCGTCCGTCCCGACCGGCCGCATCCGCTGTTCTACGGATTTGTAAAGGCCTCTGTGAAGAAAATAGAGGCTCAGGAGGTAACACGATGAATCATTTTGCTAAAATCGCCGCCCAGCTGGAATCCCGTGACCTGGACGGTATGCTGCTGACCCATGAGGCCAACCGTTTTTACGCCTCCGGCTTCCACTCCGCCGGAACCGACGGCATGGCCCTGGTCACCCGAGAGAAGTTCTATTACTTCACCGACTCCCGGTACACAGAGGCCGCCCGGCGGCATGTGCAGGATGCGGAGGTCCAGGAGGCAGGCCACGGCCGGGGCTATTCCGCCCTGCTGATGGAGGCCGTCCAGCGCCACAGCATCCAGCGCCTGGGGTTTGAGGACGCCTATATGACCGTCCGGGAGCACGACGCCTATGCCCGGGCTCTGCCCTGTGAGCTGGTGCCCGCGGCGGACCTGCTGGCAGAACTGCGGGCGGTAAAGGACCCGGAGGAGCTGGAGATCATGATTGCCGCCCAGCGGATTGCGGAGAAGGCCCTGACGGATATCCTGAACGAGATCCGGCCCGGCGTCACGGAGAAGGAGATCGCCGCCCGGCTCCAGTATCTCATGCTCCACTACGGGGCGGAGGACAAGTCCTTCGATCCCATCGTGGTGTCCGGCCCCAACGGAAGCCTGCCCCACGGGGTACCCTCGGAAAAGGTCATCCAGGCCGGGGAGTTCGTCACCATGGACTTCGGCTGCATCTATCACGGCTACTGCTCCGACATGACCCGTACCGTGGCGGTGGGATCCGTGACGGATGAGATGCGCCAGGTCTACGACACGGTGCTGCAGGCCCAACTGGCGGGTATCGCAGCCGCCCGGGCCGGGGCCACTGGAAAGGCCGTGGACGGCGCCGCCCGGGACATCATCCGGCAGGCGGGCTACGGTCCCTGTTTCGGCCACAGCTTCGGCCACAGCGTGGGAGTGGAGATCCACGAGGGGCCCAACGCCACTCCCTCCAACGACAAGCCCCTGCCCGCCGGGGCGGTGATCTCTGCCGAGCCGGGCATCTACCTGCCCGGGAAGCTGGGTGTGCGGATTGAGGACGTGCTGTACCTCACACCGGAGGGCTGTCAAAACCTCACTCTGGCCCCCAAGGAGCTGGTCATTCTCTGACCCCGATTCAATCCCACGCAAGGAGGAAAAATCCCATGGCAAGCTATATCGGCGCGTCCGCCGAGCAGGAGGACGCCGACCCCATTCTCATGGCCTTTGCCGCTGAGGCGACCAAGGGCGACCCCGCCAGTCCGGAGGCCCGGGAGCTGGTGCTCCGCTGGCAGGCCCATCTGGTGAAGTTCAGCCGCAGCTGCGACGAGGAGAAGCTCCGCCGCCTGGCGGACCTGTACAGCTGGGACAACCGCTTTGCAGAGGTTCTGGACAGCTACGGCCCCGGCACAGCCCACTTCATGGGCGAGGCCATCGAGGCCTATTTGGAAACCCTGTGAACGCCGTCGCGCACCGGCGCAAAACCGCCTCCGCCCCCGCTGGCGGAGGCAGTTTTTGCCCTTCCGGCCCCCGGTTTTCCGGCCTGCGGGCTGTTGACAAACCTGCGCCGGAGACGCATAATAAAGCTATCAACACGCCAAAAATTGGATGCCCCGCATCCACTTGAGAGGGAGTATTCATGGACACCATCTATATCACCGGACACCGGAACCCGGACACGGACTCCATCGTCTCCGCCATGGCCTACGCGGCGCTGAAGAACGCCCTTGGCCAGCGGCAGTACGAGGCCGCCCGCCTGGGCCAGATCAGTGACGAGACCCAGACCGTGCTGGATCGCTTCGGCTTCCAGCCCCCCAAGCTGCTGAACAACGTGCGTACCCAGGTC
>ERZ1106941.3225-NODE-3225-length-9910-cov-2.894470_pt1 | contig 9910 bp, 9 predicted proteins | sample MGYA00403670_ERZ1106941 | MGnify/ENA primary metagenome ERZ1106941 (study PRJEB35170, sample SAMEA104062400) | human gut metagenome | biome: human gut; feature: human-associated habitat; material: faeces | place: Denmark | collected 2012-06-04 ... | reverse complement strand
ATACCTGTCCCTCTGAAAGGGATTTGCGGAACGGATCCTGAATTCCCGACGGAACCCAAGTCTAAGAGTATATGCATATCTTTGCGGTGCGCTTCCTCAAACAAACGTATCAGATCTTCATTAGTTCCATAACGCGGTGCCACTGTATAGTAATCTTCTACATCATAGCCCGCATCTCCAAACGGAGACTGAAAACATGGATTGATCCAAATCGCATTACACCCCAGATCCTGAATGTAATCCAATTTTTCAATAATACCATTGATATCACCAATTCCGTCCGCGTTCGTATCGCGGAAAGACTGCGGATAAATCTCATAAAACACAGCGTTATCAAGCCATTCCGGTTGTTTTCTCTTTGTCATCATTATAACCTTACCTTTCTTACTGTACATCTGCAGTCCTATTACCGCAGACGTATTATTTGTGTATATCGGCCAATACTATATTTGCTTAGATTTTTTCTCCTTAATATTAATCTTGCACAACAAATTTTACAAGTGTTTTTATTATTTCCTTTGCCTCCAATGGCTTTGCAAGATGTTCATTCATTCCAGCCGCAAACGATTTCTGACGATCATCTACAAACGCCTTGGCGGTCATTGCAATGATCGGAACTGTCATGGCATCTTCCCGCTCCAATGCACGAATGCACGCAGTTGCCTCTAATCCATCCATGATCGGCATCATAATATCCATCAAAACAGCATCAAACTCGCCTTCCTCAGAAGCCCTGAATTCTTTAACACAGCGCTCTCCATTCTCCACTAAAACCACTGTAGCTCCTGCCGATTCCAATATAAATTTGGTCACTTCCATATTTAATTCATTATCTTCTGCCACCAGAATTTTTTTGCCTGTCAATACACCGGATACTTCTTCCTCAGGCTGCTCTTCCTCCAAAACAGCCTCATGGTTCACCACGAGAGGCATCCTTATCTCGAACACAGACCCTTTTCCCTGCTTACTGGTAAACGAAATCTGTCCATTCATCTTATCCAATATATTTTTAACAATAGGCAGCCCTAAGCCGGTACCGCCATATAAAGTCCGTGCTGTCTCCGACTCCTGCGCAAACGGTTCAAAGATTTTCTGTTGAAATTCTTCGCTCATACCAATGCCGGTATCTTCACAGCGAAAGGTTAAGACAACATGATCTTCATCCATAGTTTCTTCTTTATAGCTTAATATGATCTTTCCATTGTCTTTATTGTACTTCACAGCATTACTCAGTATATTCATAAACATTCTCTTAATATGGATCGGACTTCCCACGAAGGAAGAATGTTTAACATCATAATCCGCCACCTGAATCGTTATGCCTCGTTCTACCGCCTGCTGCTCCACTACCTGATATAAGTTGTCCAACATTCGGGACAGGTTAAATGAGCGTTCCTCCATGATGATTTCCCCGGACTCGAGTTTTCCCATATCTAACACTTCATCGACCAGTTCTAATAAAAGCCCTGAGGCATCCCATATCTTCTTACGGCATTCTGCCTGCTTATCCAGGTCATCATTGTAATAATTAGCAACCTCGATCATTCCACGAATACCGTTGATCGGCGTTCGGATATCATGACTCATTCTCTGCAAGAACTCGGTCTTGGCAACATTAGCACTCTGTGCTTCCTGCGCTTTTATAACAAGCTCGCGTTGGTATTCCCGTTCACGTTGTCGCCGTTCACGCATATGAACCTGCTCTCCGCGATACTGCACAAATAATATGATTGCAGAAAAACTAATATAAATAATAGCTGCTACTAAAACGTTGCGCCAACAGTTTACATAAACTTTCGACAACGGAAGACAGGTATAGATATAATAATCTGTCCCACCGCTCACATTTCCATAATAGAAGTTGTGGCCTACTTGAAAACGCATCAATTGTGATCGTTTTTTATGGTTTCTTATCGCACGATTTAGTTTTGAAACAAAAGGGCAGTCAAACGAATTCAGATCAACATGTCTTTTATCGTTCGAAGCAATGATCTTTTTCTCTTTCGTAATTATGATCGTACCATTGGTATGCATATTATACCCCTCCAACAAACTTTGAATTGACAGAGCATAATTTTTGGCATACTGTGCCTTTGTTACAGTATAACAAACGATCACGCCTTTTTGATCAGGTCGTCCGACTGCCGATATATCAACGAGTGTTCCGTCTTCCGTTTCAATTCTTTCTGCATAGTTTTTTAATTCATATTGTGCTGTATTTAAGACAACCTCTCGTTTTATTTCCTTTCTCACTTCTGCATCGGGAATGTCAACTGTTTTATATTCCTGTACAACATCCCCGGAGGGCGACATTAATGTAATTCCACTCAATCTTTGCTCACCTGTATATTTCTTGAGCAAGTCATAATCTATCTCCTTACTGTGGCGTGCAACATCACGTCGAACCTGCTGCGTCTTATCAATCAGCCGATCAAGGCTCTTGGTGACATTTGATGCATTGTATTTCTGATATGTAATATACTGTGTTTTAATATATTCTGCTTTATCTTCTACACGCTTCTGCGCATCTTTCAAGTCCGATTCCGCAGATAACTCAAATACGCCAAACAGGATCATACATCCAACCAACATTATTAATCCCAGTGTGCGTCTTCTTGTTTTTCCCCAATATTCCTTATTATTTTTCAAGAACATCTACCTCCAGAAATTCGTCGGCGTTTGTTACATACTGCTCCAATATCTTTTTTGTTCTTCCGTCTTTTCGCATACTGTCAAGCTCTTTGGACAAGGCTGCAGCGATGCCGCGCTGATCTTTTTTCGCAAAAGCAACCCCCAACCCCGTTGTCAAAATAGATTCCTTTAATATGCGGTAATCTGCGTTGAAATCTTTCAAATACTGTTCCACCGCCGTTTCATGAGCTGCAATTGCATCTACATATCCTTTTCCCAGTGCCGTGTATATATACTCTCGATTTTCAAAACTGTAAACGCTTTTTACTCTAGGGATATTCCCCTCTTGTTTCAAAAAGATCATTTCCGGTTTGGTAGTTGACTGTACGGCGATGATCTTATCCTTTAGATCACTCAAATGATAGATAGAACTCTTCGCATCCACCGCTACTACCTGATGACTGACCATATAAGGTCCTGCCCATTGGTAATCCTGCGACCTTCCTTCCATCGAAAAGCAACCCCAGATACAGTCTATCTTCCCTGACTCGACCAGCTCATCTTTTTTTTCCCAGTCAATCTTTCGAAACACCGTCCTGTAACCGAGCTGTCCAAATGCTTCTTCGGCAATCTTCACATCAATTCCCGCCGGATTACCATGCTCGTCCGTATAGTTATAGGGTGGAAATATATCACTTCCTACAATGATCGTCGGTCTATTGTCTTGTTTATTTCGGGATTCTTTCGTAAGATGTGCGCAGCCGGCTATCAAACTGACTGCAACGCACAGTGCGCTCAGCACCGCTATCCATTTTTTTATGCACATGTCTGTTTCCTTTCGTGCTTTTAACAGAATTATAATTACGAATAATCTTATTCCTTGATTCGCTTTCATCATTATATAGAATTAAATTTAGAAAGTAAATAGACTGTCGAATTATGTCGTACTTTCCTGCGTATAACGATATCGAGATCAAGAAAATATAAACATTTCAACAGTCTATTGCTCGTCATATTAAGGCGCTAAATGATAAATACACCTTTCTCAATAATCTCCGGAAGCTCACTTAGATCCCGGATCACCAGATCTGCCCCTGCGCGTGTGAATTTTTCTTGCGTACGCTGCATCTGTTCTGCTTTCTCCTCCGCAGAAAGTGAAGTAAATTCTTCTTCGCTGAGTCCCAATGCAGAGCTTCCCTCTAACACTCCGATCGTAAACACTCCGGCATTTTTGCCTTCTTTCATATCCGATGCCGTGTCACCTACCTTGATCACCTGTCTGACATCTTCGATGCCAAGTAACTGCATATTTCGAAAGATCATATAGGGAGCCGGTCTTCCTTTGTCGCCAACATCTTCCGGTGTCACAAGTGCATCCGGCTCATATCCTTTCTTGGATGCCTCAACACTAACAATATCCATCATGGCATGCGTATAGCCCGTCGTAGATCCGATACGTATACCTTGCTCGCGAAGCCATTGAACACACTCCAAACAGCCATATTTCGGATCTGTATATTCTGCCAGACCGGACAACAATTGCTTTTCAAAGATATCGTAGATCCTTTCTACATCGTCTACTGTCGGTGCCTGTTGATATTTTGCGATCCAAGCTCTTTGAATACGTTTCATAGACAACATTGCACGTATATGATCCATTTTGAGTAATCCCATCGGCTCTCTGATCTCTTGCATCGTCGGTGTGATCCCTACTTCTTCAAACGCCTTTGCGAATGCATGGACAGGCGCAAAACAGCCATAATCTACCGTCGTTCCCGCCCAGTCCATTACTACCATTTTAATATCCATACGTCTCAACTCCTTCATCCTTGTCCCAATATTTGCTGCATAATACTATGCACCCTTTGCCTGCAGATTTCGTTTGCTGTCCAAAAAATCAGACAGCAGGCCTGCCACCTTATCAATATCGTCCTGATAAATTTCTCCAATATTTCCTACTCGGAACGTCTCTGCTTTTGTTGTTTTTCCCGGATATAAAATATATCCACGCTCCTTGATATAGTCATACATTTCTTGGAACGAAAAATTGTATCCGGCCGGATAATAAAATGTTGTGATGATCGGGCCCTGCACCTCCTGTTCCAAAAATGGAACAAATCCAAGTGCCGACAATTTCTTGCGAAGCAGCTTCTCATTGGCTGCGTAACGCTCATGTCTTGCAGTAATGCCGCCCTCTGCCTCCAGTTCTTCCATTGCTTTGGCAAATGCCAGAACGACATGTGTCGGTGATGTAAATCTCCATTTGCCGTCCACATTCATAGTTTTCCACTGATCATACAGATCTAATGCTAATGAACGTGCATTGCCTTCACAGGCAGCTAACAGATCTTTACGGACGATCACGTACGCAAAACCCGGTACGCCCTGAATACATTTATTGGCACTGCTGATAATGCAGTCAATCCCCCACTCTCTCACCGGGATATCCACTCCGGCAAAGCTGCTCATTGCATCGACGATAAAGGTTGCACCTGCTTCTTTCACAACCCTGCCGATCGACTGTACATCATTCAGAATACCGCTCGTAGTCTCACTGTGAACCATCGCAACATGCGTGATCGACTTATTTTCCTGCAAGATCATTTTCACCGTCTGTGCATCCGGCTGTTCGTCAATTGCCCAAGAACGCATATGATAGGAGATTCCCGCATGATGCGCAATATCTGCCATACGCTCTCCATATGCACCATTGGCGAGGATCAATAAGTAATCGTCCTCTCCCACTAACGTCGTAATTGCCGCTTCTACACCAAAGGTTCCACTACCCTGTATCAATACACTGGTATACTCCTCCTCAGAAACATGTGCCAGCTTCAGCAGCCCCGCACGGATCTTCTGTGTAACTGACTTGTAATCATCATCCCAAGTACAATGATCGATCATCATTTCCCGCTTTACCGTATCCGTTGTCGTAAGAGGACCCGGTGTTAATAATTTATATCGCATTTTAATCTCCATTTCGTGTAATCAATTATGGCATAACTTCGTCTGACAACTGCTGATGTTTCTCATACAGCTCAAAGGTCAACGGCTCTGAGAAAGTCTTTGGATAGGTTGACTTATTCGCTGCATCTGCAGACTCACCCTCATACAACGGATTAGGATAGGATTTCTGCAACTCCTCACGTCCATGCTCGATAATGCACTGTGCCATCTTCTGTGCCAGCGGATTGGTATCCTTGCCCTTGTCGATGACTGCAACCGACTCGGTCAGGGAGAAATTACCTTCCGTCGGATCTACATAATCAATCGGCTGACCATTTGCCTTATCTGCGACTGCCTGATGTCTGAGACCGAATCCAATCGCAACTTCACCTGCACGGCACAATTTTAACGGTGCAGAACCGGAATCCTCAATATGATCGCCTGCATTTACATAAATCTGCTTTAATATGTTCTGCGCTTCCTTCTCGCCATAGGCAGAGATCAATGCCTGCATAAGCAGCCAAGCAGTTGAGGAAGACTTCACGTCCGTAATTGCCAGATAACCCTTATACTCCTTTTTGGTCAGATCTTTCAGGCAGGTCGGTGCGGAAAGATTATGCTTTTTCATCAGATCCGTATTCATGATGATCGCACCTTCCTGCGAAGTGATCGGTGCTGCATAATCGCCAAACTTATCCAACGTCTTTACCGGAAAGTCCAACTTTTGGAACATCTTATTTTGCTGCTGTGCACTGTCCAGATAAAAAGTACTCATAGTCACCATATCTGCCTCAATATTTTTGCCTTCTGCAAGCAGCTTACCGCCAAGCTCTGATGTACCAAATCCATTAAAGGTATATTTATCTTTGTAGCCGTTGTTATCCAACGCATTCTGCATTGCGGTGATCGCTTCATCATCTGCGTTTGAGTAAATAACAATTTTCGCATCCGACCCTTTTCCCGAAGATACCCCTGTTGCATTTCCACATCCTGTAATCGCTGTTGCAGCCAATGTCACTGCCATCATCATTCCCATTAATTTTCTTCGAAACATAGTTCCTCCTTCTTGTGCATCCCTTTCGCACGTCTTGATAATTTATATTTAGCAAGCACCGCAAAGAGTGCTTTTGCTATCAGATTCGTAAAAAAGATCAACAAAGATAATACAAATACTTCATTAAACTTATTAATATACTGTAGCTGCTTGATCTTCGTCGTTAAGACCATCGTTCTTGATCCCACCAGGAAAATAATGGCGCTCACCGTCACGCAGGCGTTTGTGAAATAATAGTCAAATACACTCCACAAACTTTCCCGCACATTTGGCGTCACAATACGCACTATCGTCTTGAGCCAACTGTCTCCCATCAGTCCTGCTGTCGTTTCCCAACTTTCATTTAGCTTAGATAATGAATTTTTCATCATCAGATACGGCGATGAAAAATAATGGATCACGTTACAGATCAGCAGTATCCACATGGTGTTTTGCAAACTCGTTCCCGAAAACACAAACATGTATGCTACACCAAGCACCATACCCGGAATCGTGTTTGTCACCAATGCAATGCCCTCGATAATCCCTTTGCACCACTTCGGCATATGACTTCTCGCTGTAACAAGTGCGGCACCATACGCTGTGAATGTTCCAATGATTGCAGTAAGCACTGCCATTTCCAATGTGTTGATATAAATCTGCAGCAAACTGTCATCGGTAAACACTGCGATGATGTGTTCCAGTGAAAAGCTCACTTTATTCGGCCAGTCTGTCACGAATGGAGCCACAAAGATCACCGCAAAGATCGAAAGCATCAGTACCAAAAACAGGACTGATAATCCAGACCATATAACATCTCTCAAACGATTTTTGGTCAGTTCTGCACCACTGATCTTTTTGTAGCGGATATTATATTTTTCCAGAAATTGTAATAAGAAAATACTTACAATGGATGGAAGCAGCATGATCATCGCTACCGCTGCACCTTTGCCAAAATTCGGAATGCCTCCCAGCATTTGGCGATAAAGCACACTCGCTACTACTTCAAATCGTCCTCCAACGGATGCCGGAATACCAAAATCGGTAAAACTCAGGAAAAATGCCTGAATGAACGCACCGCATAGTGTCCCTAAAAGCGGTCTGATAATAGCGATCCAAAAAGTAGCATAGGACTTATCTCCCATTACTTTGGATACGACCATCGCCTTCTTGTCGATATACTGCATCGTGTTACTGATCAGCAAAAAGGCAACCGGTATTGTGTATACGCTATATCCGATCAATAATCCCCAAATACCATAAAGATCAAATGGCAGTTTGTGATGGAAACATTTTGTCAGCAATCCATTATTACCAAAGGAATAAATAATGGCGAATCCATACGTGATCGTTGGCATAAACATGGGAAACATCGCTGCAATGCGAATAATACTTTTTCCTTTCGCCGGCAAATTAGTATAATAACAGGTATAAGCTAACACAAAGGCGATCAGCGTTGCTACTGCTGCAGACAATGCGGCGATCTCAAAACTGTTGCGTAATGCCTGTCCAAATTTATGCCCTGTAAATACACTTTGATAAACCGACAAGGTGTATACTCCATTTGTATCCATAAACGAACGAAGTGACAATCTGACGATCGGCATTGCTAAAAATACGACAAAAAACAGACTGATCACTCCGAATATCAATTTAATTCCAATTGCATTCTTTTTCACTGTTACACCGCTTTCCCTGCTGTTAATGGCGCAGCGCCAAACAGTGTCAAGATGTTATCTCGTTTGATCACAAGCTGATTTAAGATAAATTTGCGGACAAAATCATTTTGCGGACTGTGCACGATCTGTGCCGGCGTGTCATACTGGGATATTTTGCCGTGTTCGATAATAAGAACCCTGTCCGAAAGTGTCAGTGCCTCTTCCGGATCATGTGTCACGATGATCGTTGTCAAGTGAAACTGTCGGGAAATCGTCTTAATCTTGTCTTTGATCGACTCCTTGATCACTCCATCCAACGCCGAAAGCGGCTCATCCAACTACAAGATCTTTGGTTTCATCACCATCGTTCTCGCTAGCGCAACGCGCTGTTTCTGCCCACCGGACAACTGCTCTATTTTTTTGTCCAGATGTGCACGCAGTTCCAACAAATCGATCAAGGCATCTACCTCTTCTGCTGTTGATAAGCCAGGCTTGTTGCGTAGTCCATATACAATATTCTGATATACATTTAAATTGGGAAATAATGCATAATCCTGAAATACGATATTGAAATCTCTTTTTTCCATAGAAAGCTTTGTGATATCTTCTTCCTGATAATAAATCGTTCCCTCATCCGTATCGGTAATCCCTAGGATCAAATTCAAAAGGGTCGTCTTACCGCAGCCGGACGGTCCTAAGATTGAAACGATCTCCCCATCCTGCACTTCAAGGGAAATGTCATTCAATACACTCACACCATCAAATGATTTGCTAATATGATCTAACTTTAACATGGGCTCATTCCTTTCTATACTGTCATGCAATATATGTTTTATCTGCTGACCATTATAGAAAGTCTATGTAAAATTCACTACCGCGCCAAAGTAAAAAAACCGTAAAAAGTATCTGATGACTACATGCCTTTCGGAAACTCGAAGTCCCGGAAGCAAGGTATTCATCAGAGACTTAACAAAAAAAGCAGTCAGTCTGTCATTCATCAACAAACTGGCTGCTAATTTTGTTTATAGTTGTCTCAACCATAAATTAAGCCTCAGAAATTGCTCCGGATGGGCATGTTCCTGCACAAGCTCCACAAGAAATGCAGCTATCTGCATCAATTTCATAATGAGCCTCACCCTCAGAAATTGCTCCTACAGGGCATCCACCTGCACAAGCTCCACAGCTTACGCAATCATCACTAATAACATATGCCATTATAAAGTACCTCCTTTTGATTTAAGTATGGCTTAATTTTAATACAATTCATCTAAAATGGCAACCCCCAAAATTCTCCAAACGCCCTGTTTTACTGGGTTAGGCGCAACTTACCAAACGTACGTTTACGCTCAATATCTTATTTAAACTTTTAAAAAAGTGCGTGTTTTCGACAGTGCTCGGCAAGTAGTTGTGACTAACTCCGTTAATTTGTCAAGGTGATTTATTGATATTTTTTATCATTAATTCAAACTTTACACATTTGAAGCTGCTGCTTGTTTTTCCGGAAAGAACATTATATGATAATAACCACATATACCATAAATAGAAACGAGGACTTCAATGAACAATTATAAATTAACAATACAATATGAGACATTCCTGTTACCGCCTCGTCAAAGAATTCATATTCGCCGTTGGGAATGCG
>ERZ1106941.3219-NODE-3219-length-9935-cov-2.641802_pt1 | contig 9935 bp, 10 predicted proteins | sample MGYA00403670_ERZ1106941 | MGnify/ENA primary metagenome ERZ1106941 (study PRJEB35170, sample SAMEA104062400) | human gut metagenome | biome: human gut; feature: human-associated habitat; material: faeces | place: Denmark | collected 2012-06-04 ... | reverse complement strand
GCCTTGTATCCGCAATCGGTGATGATATATTAACTATCTTATTAGATAGTGACGCTATTTTTTGTGCAATATCTTCAAGTCTTTCCTCATTCTCAAAACTCTTATCCCACTTTGTTATATGACCGTTCCTTTCAAGGAAAATATCATCTTTTCCATTAATCATTATCTCTGTTATAGTATCATCCTCTAACAGTTCCTGAAGTACATCAAGTCTTCTTATCGCATTAAAAACAGACTCCTCAAGTTCTTCCTTCTGCCTTATGGAAATCATATAAAGTCCGCTTTCCTCCTGAACACATTCGCCTATTACCTGCTTTAATGCAACATCTGTTATATCTCCCGACATGTCTATTCTGTCATATACCCTTTTTTTAATTCTCCCGGCAAAATTCTCCTCATTACACCCGTTTTCTATATCTTTTCACTCCTTTCAAGTATTTTTTTTACAAACCGGTACATACCTCCGGATTTGATTTTTTCCCAAAATTCCCTGTCCACACCACTTTCACATTCAGGCAGGCGCACTTTCTCTATTCTGTCTAACATTTTTGACATTCCTATTCCGTAAAAATATGTCTCGAATTCAAGAATCTTACGTTCCGAAAGATAATCATTTCTTACCGGCATATATATAGTGCTGCAACATTCCATAAGTCTCCACGGCTGTTTTACTGCTGATGACAAATCAAGAATAATAACTTCATACCCCTTATTCTTTCCCACACATTCAACAAATGACACCAGCTGTTCCGACTCAACATACGAAATATCTTCTGCACACATAACAGGTGCTATATAGTCAATCCCGTCCACACTCCGTATTGTTCCCATTATCTTTTCTGACGCATTATCCCTTTGCTGCCTGTAATAATAAAGTGCATCGGAAAGTGTAATATCATCCGTGCTTACAAGTATCTCATCAAGACCAGAAAACTCCTCAAAATTAATATACAAAACCTTATATTTTTCACTTAGAACTTTGGCAATATTTAAAGCAAACTCAGTCTTTGGCATAACATTAACCGGTGAATAGATTCCGATAACGTCAAATGTATCAAGTCTCTTCTTTGGCTGTAAATCACTGTGCTCCATAAGTTCACGATATATCCTGTCCATTGGCTGGTATCTGTAAACCGCTGTTGCATTGCTGCCAAAACGCTTAGCATCTGTCTCATTTTCAGGTTCTTCCGTAAGCACAACAAGACTTCCATCATATAGATCACTTATTCCATCATAAAATCCGGACTCGCTCACCATTGCAACCGTAGGCGAACCATCTCTTAGATATTTTTCAAATGCATCTTTTTGTGTAAACAGTTCAATGTTAAACTGCTGGTTAGCTTTCATGCTCATAGCATGCATAAGCCGTCGTGCATAATTTTCATTATTATCATATATTGCACACGTCCTGTTCACCCTTCATCCTCCAATATAAATATTTGTTAAAACTGCAATTACACACCCTGCCACCATATATATGCTGTAATGAATTCTGTGCATCTTCATATTCCCAATCTGAATAGCACTGCATCTTCCCATTGCTATCCCGGCAGTTCCCACTACTGCCGCACATATAAGCGAACTTATTATCATAATTAATACCCCTTTTATTCCAAGCAGCATCCCACATACTGCTGAAAGTTTAACATCTCCTGCACCGGCTCCTTTAACTATATATATTGCTGACATTACCCCTAAGCCGGCAATACACGCCGTCAAATATTGCATTGCACCTCCTTTCATAATCTGTTCTGTCAAAAAAACTCCAGCTGCGGCTATAAAACCGCATATAATAATTCTGTTAGAAATTCTGTATCTTCGGCAGTCATCCACAACCGCCGCAGACATGATAATAACAAGCAGAATCATTCTGATAATCTCAAAATAGTCCATACTTCTCCCTTTAAAAAATTATAAATATCTGTGGGAATTCTCCTGCTAAACTAACAGGATGACACGAATGTGTCTTAATAGATGTTCTTATATACAATAAAAACATACATAGAAATGGGGTATAATTACCGGCAGCACTTATATTCTGTTGCCGTATAAGTATAGTATCACTTTACTTTCGCATTGTCAATACCATAAATATATTTTTTATAATTTTCTCTTGTAAAATAAGATAACTCCCTCTTTATCAGGATGTCCTGCATTAAGAGGGAGTAAAAAGGCATTACTTATATTATTATGTCGTTATTATAAAATATCGAAATATTATAAACATTTATAATTTCTTATGTAGAAGCTGTATTGTTGAGCTTAATTCTTCTCTTAAATCTTCCTTTTCCTTTGGAAGCTTCATAAGAACTTCATGTAAATCAGCTGTAACATGATCATTACCAACTTTCTTTAATGTCTCACATACTTCTTTCAATACATCATCCTCATTTGCTGCTACTGCAACGTCCGCAAGTCTGAGCAAAAGGTCTAAGCTGCTTTCGTCATCTGACTGTGCAAGAGCCTGTGCAAGTTCCTTTTTCTGGTTCTCGTCACCATAAACATAATCTGCTAGACGACTCCAGTCTTTTCTGTGAACCAGCTTTTCCATTTTTTCTTCAGGTGATTTCTTTCCAAATAACATATATATTCCTTCTTTCTCTCAATACATGCCTTTTATCTTACTCGCATTATACGCCAATATATTTTAAATGTAAAATATTTTTGTATATTTTTTTAATCTGTGGATATACTTGAATTAAAGGAAGTTTTATACAAAACATGCTTTAATTTCCATATGTATTATTTTATGAAAGGAGGTATCTCTAATGGGCTTTTTTAAAAAGAAAAACACACCTGTAACATATAATGAAAAATATCTCAAAAGCGAAATCGACATGACAAGAGATGCTCTCAATGCCGCATATTCCAATTTTGATAACGCTACAGACCCCGACCTTATTGACTGCTATATTTACCAGTTAAATTCAGAGCAGAAACGTTACAAATATCTTTTGCAGCTTGCCCGTGAATACGAAGATAATACTACTGCATAATCATTATAGCAGCTTATTATTCTTCTGTTTCTACAGAACCGCTGACCGATTGTCCACCATTTTCAGATTCTGTTTCTGATACTGTAACCACAGGTTTTTCATATGATAAAAGCTTATATACAAGTGCTGCCACAACAGCTCCCGCAAGCGGTGCAACTATAAATACCCATACCTGTGAAAGTGCCTGAATATCTCCATTTACCGCTCTTGCAAGTGCCGGTCCGAAACTTCTTGCCGGATTAACACCCGTTCCTGTAAAAGGAATCCCAAAAAGATGTACCGCTGCAAGCGAAAGTCCGATTACGATACCAGAAACACTCTTATATTCAGGTTTTGAAGTCACTCCGATAACTGTAATTACAAATACAAATGTAAGTATGAATTCAATTATCAATGCTCCCCATACATTTACCTGTAAAAATGCAGATGCATCGCCATATCCGTTTGTACCAAAACTCAAAAGATTGTATCCGTATGAGCTGTACTGTGAAATAATGTCCTCACTAAATGTTTTTGAAATTCCAAGCATTGCAAATCCTGCCGCAACACCGCCAAGCAACTGTGCTATTACATATCCCATAAAATCCACAATGCTCATTCTCTTTGAAATAAGCATGCCAAGCGAAACCGCAGGATTAATATGGCATCCTGAAATATTACCAATTGAGTAACACAAAACAGCAACTATAAATCCAAATATCAAAGAAATTCCGACTACTCCGAGAAATCCCTGATAACCTGCGGTAAATGACGCAACGCCACATGCAAGAAATGTTAATAAAAATGTACCAATAAATTCAGCAAAATATTTTCTCATTTTTCTTTTCCTTTCCTTATAAATCTGATATTATATAATATACGTGATTACAAGATAGAATAGCATAATCAATGTAATTATACAATAATTTAATATGGGAGGTACTAATGGATACTAAAAAACAAAAGAAACCCCTTTTAATTATTATATGTATTTTGTCTGCTCTGCTTGTCTTAGGACTTGTGCTCGGACTTACGGTTTTCTCTAAATTCCGTATGTACACAATTTTCTCAAACAGAGGTTCAAGATTATATTCACCTGCACAGATACGCGATATTAAATCTGACGCATATGATAAAGGTGCCAATGATTTTGTCGATGACATGAAAGGCCGCCTTGAAAACGGAACCGGCATTAATACAGTTCTACGCGAAATTTATACTGAAGATTTCATTTACACGGTTGATGGCAAATATTATTTTTCACCTATAAATTTTGACCTCAAGATGAACAAGCTTAACAATGCTAATTTTTCAAAGAATTCCAATGGCGAAATTACATATTCTGAAAACGGTGCCGTTGTATCGCATAAAGGTATTGATATTTCACGTTATCAGGGTAATATTGATTTTTCAAAAGTTAAACAAAGCGGCGTAGAATATGCAATAATCCGCTGCGGTTACCGCGGATATTCAGGCGGAACAATCACTGACGACTCTTCATTTGACACATATATGCGTGATGCACTCTCAAATGATATAAAAGTTGGTGCATATTTCTTCTCACAGGCTCTTACTAAAGACGAAGCAGTTGAAGAAGCCGACTATGTAATATCAAAGTTAAAACCTTATAATGTTACATGTCCGGTTGCAATTGATGTCGAGGAAGTAAATGCCGGTTCTTCACGCCAGAATACCCTCACTAATGAAGCATTGACAGATACTGTTATTGCTTTCTGTGACCGAATAAAAGAAGCCGGATACACTCCTATGATATATGCCAATTCAAGATATTTTGCCGGCAAACTTGATATGTCCCGCCTTGAGGATTATGAAAAATGGTATGCATTCTATGCAGATGTACCATATATGCCATATGAATTTTCAATGTGGCAGTATACTAACACAGGTTCTGTTGACGGAATCTCAGGCAATGTAGATTTAAATATAAGCTTTAAATCATGGAACTAAACAACTAAATCATCAACATAGCCAGTATTACGCTGGACACTATTCCTGCCAAAGTTGATATCAACGCACCGGAAAGTGTCCAGCGTGTTTTTGTTATTTTGGCTGCAACTGAATAAACGGATATCGTAAAAAATATCGTCTCTGTCGCAGAGGAGGCAATTGACGCGATAAGACCTATAAGAGAATCGGTACCATATTCCTTAAACAAGTCAAGCGTCAGCCCGGTCGCTGCTGATGAACTGAACATTCTTACTATAAGCAATGGAATTACAGGTGATGGAAGTCCTATTTTTCCTGTAAATTTTCCTATGAAACCGGATATCATATCTAAAAATCCCGATGCACGAAGCACGCCAACTGCCATCATGAGCCCGACAAGTGTAGGTGCTATTGATACAACTGTCTTCATGCCATCTTTTGCACCTGTCACAAATTCATCATAAACATTTACTTTCTTTATCATTCCGTGAATTACAATAAAAAGCATAACCGCAGGAATTATATATCCTGAAACTGTAACAACCACATTCATACAGAATCTCCTTTTCCGCCAGAAAGTTTCCTGCCTGAAAGATACATTATTCTGCAAAATATAACTGCCACAAGCGTACTTACTGTCGTTGCAAGAATTGCCGGTGCAACTATTGATGTCGGATTAGAGCTCCCATACATGCTTCTGTATGCGATAATATTAACAGGTATAAGCTGAAGTGAAGATACATTTATTACAAGAAATGCACACATTGTATCTGATGCTTTTTTTGAACCACTATTAAGTTCTGCCAGGCTTTCCATTGCACGAAGTCCTGCAGGTGTAGCCGCCCAGCCAAGCCCGAGAATGTTGGCTATTACATTTGTTGTCATATGCTTCATTGACTCATGTTCACATGGGACATCCGGAAACATCCAATGCATTACAGGTCTGATTTTTTTCGTACAAGTCATTATGAGTCCTGATTTTTCGGCTATTTCCATAAGTCCCGTCCACAAAGACATAACTCCAAGCATTGTTATACACAAAGTTATTGCATCTTTTGCACATTCAATTGCACCATCCGCAACCGCCTGGACATTTCCGGTAAACGCACCATAAATGACCCCGATGATAATCATAAATCCCCATAAATAATTAAGCATAGGCTCACCGTAATATTATCATTACAATAAACCTATGCTTAACTTTTTAAAAATATTACTATTTTGTTTTGTGTTCATTAACAAACTTACATATCATTTCTCTTGTCAGACTGACATCGTCTTCCTCTATATCAAGTTCATCGGCATGAAACCATTTTCCGACCGACAACTCATCTTCCTGAAGATGTATGCTGTCATCTCCGTCAAGCTCACAGAAATATCCATAAAGAAGTGAGCCCGACAACGCCCACGGCTGACTCTTATAATAACGGAGATTTTTTACATGAACGCCTACTTCCTCGTATACTTCACGCATAACAGTTTCCTCAACCGTCTCTCCAATCTCGGTAAATCCGGCTATAAGAGCATAATTGCGGTAAGTTCTTCCGGCATATTTGGTAAGAAGTATCCTGTCGCCATCTGTGACAGCCACTATAACTGCCGGGCATATCTTAGGATAAACTGTATTTTTACAATCCATGCAATGCATCATACGTTCATTTTCACCATGAAACATCAATCTGCCGCATCTTCCGCAATACCTGTTATCACGATACCAGCCATACAGATGGTATGCCGTAATTGCCGCAAATGCAAGTTCTTTTGGCTTCGCATTGCGGAATACATTTACACCTGTAAAATCATAACCTTCAATTATATTTTCATACTCGGCATGTATTCCCGAATCTGCCATTTCTCCAAGAAAAGCACCCTTCTGCACTTTTCTTTTTGGAAGTGCAAGAAAAAACTTCTGATCATTATCGTTTTGTGACGGCTCTTCACCTATTTTTTTGTCAGTCAGGCAGAATAAATATATAAAATCATATGTCTCATTAACATCTGTTCCCGATGCTTTTTTAACTTTTTCAATAAAATCGCCATATTCCGGATAAGTTATGCTGTCACCGTTTTGTGATGCTAAAACTGTATTTCCTTCAAAAAAGAAAATTGTATCTTTAGCATCCGGTGTAATATTCCTATACTGGTTATCCAGATGTCTTGGGGCAATATCCTGTATCATTGTGTATTCTCCGTAATAATTAACTAGAATGTTACCAGTTCGTTTACCGGCGGCTGTGCAGGTTCAACTTTACTTACATAAAGAACAGGACCTTTTTTCTTGTATGCCATCTGGAATTCATACTTGACTGTTGCAGTAACTGTTCAAGTGAAGAGATATTATCATAGAAACTTATATATCCTATAAACTGCATATCAGCCTCACAGCATGTCATTACTTTTCTTCCCGGAACAAAATTCTTGTCCTTGAAATATTTATTTTTAAGAACCTGTCCCTTGAAACGGACTGTCTTATTCCTGTATGCTTCAGGTCTCTCGGAAACATCCATATACCAGATACCGTAATCATCATCTTCAATCTCGATAACATCAGCATTAATGTCATATGGAAGCTGTTCTGCAATTGACATCATATCGCCTTTTTCATCCTCAAATACAATCTGTATTGCAGAATTTAACGCTTTCATGCTTCTTCTGTAGCTTCCAAGCTCCATGCTTGTCTTGCATCTGTTAAATATTACCATGTCAGCATATTTTACTGTCTCTGCAAGAATCATCTTCATGTTAGCCCACTGCACACCGAACTGTGCTGCATTAAAAAGTGTAATAGACTGATATATCTGCCAGCCCTTTGGCTTTTCTGTCTCGAAAATCATCGTAGGTTCCCACATGCCGTTATATTCAACAATAACAAGCCATGGATCATACTTTTTATCAAGTTCGTTAAGCTTTTCTGTTGTAAACTCCTCTTTTTCAAGCACTACCATATCAATGCCGTTTTCATCAAGCATTTTCTGGTCATACTCTTCTTCGCCCTCTTCGCAGACAATGAGAAGCTTTTTCTTCGCTTCATCAAACTGACCCATCTCTATTGTTTCAGTGATGAATCTTGTCTTGCCGCTCTCAAGCTGTCCGTTTATTAAAAATATAGGAATCTGGTATTCTTCATCTGCCATTCCGTACATTTACCCCACTTTCATCATAAATTAAATAACTCTTTGAGTGCATCTTCTTTGAGTTCGGCACCTATTACACAAATTCGTCCTGTATAATCAGGATTGCCTTCTCTTATTTCATATTCTTCAGGTACAAGGTCAAAGTACATCCATGTTCCGTCATTTGCAGGAAGCATGCCCTTTGCTCTCAAAATACTGCCATATTCATTTGTATTGGCAAGTTTTTTAAGAATAGCATCAAGTGCTTCTTTATCATATTTGTTAGGCGTCTCTTCTCCCCAGCTTGTAAATACATCATCTGCATGGTGATGTCCTTCATGATGATGTTCATGGTCATGGTCATGATGGCAGCACTCGCCGTCATGGTCGTGATGATGGTGCTCATGTTCTTCATCGTCATCATGATGATGTCCGCAGCAACACTCGCCGTCATGATGGTGATGCTCATGCTCATGTTCCTCATGTGTCTTTTCTGCCTGTTCTGCAAGCATTTCAAGCTCAAGATTTGTAACATTTTCCATAGCAGCAAGAATCTGCTTTCCATCAAGTGAATCCCATGGAGTTGTGATAATATGGGCATCTGCATTGAGTGAACGAATCATCTCGATAGCTTTCTTTAACTTGTCCTCACTTACATTCTGTGTTCTGCTCAAAATAATTGTTCCGGCATGTTCAATCTGGTTGTTGAAAAATTCACCGAAATTCTTCATATACATCTTTACTTTTGATGCATCCGCAACAGTTGATGCACTGTTTAATCTGATTTCATTTTCAATATGAAGGTCCTTTACAGCCTTGATAACGTCTGAAAGCTTACCGACACCTGATGGCTCAATAATGATTCTGTCAGGATGATATTTGTCTACAACTTCCTTTAATGATGTTCCAAAATCACCTACAAGTGAACAACAGATACAGCCTGAGTTCATCTCTCTGATTTCAACGCCTGAATCCTTTAAGAAACCGCCATCAATACCTATTTCACCGAATTCATTCTCAATAAGAACAACCTGCTCATCCGGCAATGCCTCTTTTAAGAGTTTGCTGATAAGAGTTGTTTTTCCTGCACCAAGAAATCCTGATATAATATCTACTTTTGTCATGTTAAACAATCCTCCATTCTAATAATTTAAGCCGTTTTAACGACATTTATTCTTTAATTTTCGCCTCTGATGTTATTATATCAAACTTGTCAACCTCAAAATGCGGAGCAGCATAACTTTAGTACCGCCCCGCATTTTATATAATTTACACGGACGTCAAACCTGATTTTGTATGTCCGCCTATTCTTCTATGCTTTCCAAAACATCAAAATAATTTTCAAATGTTTTTTTACAACATTCGTAATTATCTATAACTATTCCGTCAACTTTTAATCCTATTAGAGCAAATGACATAGCCATTCTGTGATCATCATAAGTCTGCACAACCGCCGGCTTAACATCAGACGGATAAATCTTTACCGCGTCCTGTTCTTCTTCCACTCTTACACCCAGCCTTGCCAGTTCAGTAACTATCGCATGGATTCTGTCTGATTCCTGAAGTCTTATATGTCCTATATTTTTTATATATACAGGCTCTTTTGCAAATGGTGCTATAGCAGCAAGTGTCATAGACTGGTCTGAAAAATCATTCATATCAATCTCAATGCCATGAAGAGTTCCGTCAGCTGGTGCTGTTACGCGGATTCCACGCCGTTCCTCTTTAACATCACAGCCCATTTTCTCAAGTACATTTAAAAATCTCATATCACCCTGCATAGATGTAGAATGTACATTTCTTACAAGAACACTTCCACCGGTAATTGCCGCTGCTGCATAAAAATAACATGCTGCTGACACATCCGGCTCAATCTGATATGTCTCCGGCTGATACTTAG
>ERZ1106941.3217-NODE-3217-length-9939-cov-2.481182_pt1 | contig 9939 bp, 7 predicted proteins | sample MGYA00403670_ERZ1106941 | MGnify/ENA primary metagenome ERZ1106941 (study PRJEB35170, sample SAMEA104062400) | human gut metagenome | biome: human gut; feature: human-associated habitat; material: faeces | place: Denmark | collected 2012-06-04 ... | reverse complement strand
ATTGGCTTCGTCTAAGCGCGGAACGAACCAGGTTGTCGGCCACGTCGGATCGGTGCGCTGATCGAGAATCTTGTGCATTTCATCGTCCAGAACGACCGTCCAGCCCTCGGCGATCTGCATGACCGGGCCGATGCCCTGAACCAGATTCATCCGGACCATCGTGACCGGCATTTCCGCGTGGGTGCGGAAATGGGAGGAGAAGCCGCCGCCGCGGAAGTAGCCGAGATCCGCCGGACACCAGTCGGTCGCTTTCAGACACGCGTCGATGTCCGCGTCGGTCATTTCCCACCAGGTTTTCATGACGCCCTGGCCGTTTTCATCTTTCGCGCAGCCGGTGGCGTCCAGCGCCGCCGCACCGGAGTTGATCAGATGGATAAAGCCGTTGGCCGCCCGGCCTTCCGGTTTGCGTCCGACAACCCGTTCAACCGCTTCCGGACTCCAGTAGGTGCGTACGTCTGCGAAGATGGAAGCGCGGTGGTTCAGCAGCTTTTCAAACAACATTGCGACGCCGTTGAGCGTATCGTTTTCGGTAGCCAGTACCAGTGGTTCTTTCTTACCATTCCAGTTGAACGAGGAATTGGTAATCGCTTCGGCAAAGTCGCCGTTCGGCATGTAGTCGGTCCACATGCGCTGGCCCTGGAAGCCGCCCGCGATCGCGTTGCGGCCGATCGCTTCCTCATGCCGGCCGATGGCGTTCAGCTTGTCGTTGCCCAGCATGATGTCGCGGATGATCATTGTCATCTTCGTGACGAACTGCCACTGCTTTTCCTTATCCTCGGCGCTGTACGGCTTGGCGTTCTTATCGAAGCCTTCCGGACAGTTGGCCTTAACCCAGGCGTAAGCCCGTTCGTATTCTTCATGATCGTAGATTTCCAGATTGACGCGGCGGATGATTTCGGACATATCCACCCATTCCGCACGGATGCCTAAATACTTCTGGAAGAAATCCGGGTCGCAGCAGCTGCCCATGATGCCCATCGCAATCGCACCGATGTTGACATAAGCTTTGTTGCGCATTTCGCCGACCGCAATGGCGCAGCGGGCGAAGCGCAGAATCTTTTCCTGAACGTCGGCCGGAATCGAACGGTCGTCGGCATCCTGCACGTCATGACCATAAATGGAGAAGGCCGGCAGTCCCTTCTGGGCATGGGCCGCCATGACCGCCGCCAGATACACCGCGCCCGGCCGTTCGGTGCCATTGAAGCCCCAGACGGCCTTGACGGTTGTCGGATCGAGGTCCATTGTTTCTGAACCGTAGCACCAGCACGGCGTAACGGACAGGGTGCCGCAGACGTTTTCACGGCCGAACTTATCCGCGCACAGCGCCGCTTCCCGGCCGCCGCCGATCGTTGAGTCAGCGATCACGACCTGCACCGGCGTGCCGTCGGAATACGTCAGGTTGGCTTCAATCAAAGCTTTAGCGGCTTTGGCCATGCCCATCGTCTGTTCTTCGAGACCTTCGCGGATGCCGCCCCAGCGGCCGTCAATGGTCGGACGGATTCCAATCTTGCATTTGCTTAATTCCATCTCTGTTTGTTCTCCTTTTTCTGTTTTCTTATTTCCTATTTTAATAGGTAGTTCTGATCAGGCAACTTCGTAATCCAACGCCTGAGTTTTCAATTGTTTCAGTCGGACGATTTGGGAAGTCATGGAGGTCTGCGGAACAGCCGTCATGATTTTCTCACTGTTCTGAATCAGCGCGGTGATCTGCGCATGATCCGCTGCCAAACCTTCCGCAATCAGCTGCACGGCGATGTTGCCCAGCGCCGTGGCCTCGACCGGTCCGGCAATGACGCGCTTTCCGGTAGCGTCGGCGATCTTCTGGCGCAGCGTGGCGGACTGACAGCCGCCTCCAACCATATACAGCGTGTCTGAAGGCTGTCCTGTCAGGGCTTCCAGCTCGTCGAACGCCAGCTTCATCTGCGCGGCCAGGCTCTGGTAAACGCACCAGAACAGCTCGCCATGCGTCTGCGGCAGCGGCTGGCCGGTCGCTTTCAGATAGCTGTGAATCCGTTCAATCGTCTGGCCGAACTCGCGGAAGGTCGGAGCCTGGGTATCGATCAGGCCGCCGTAGCTCTGAGCTGGGTCCATCATCGCTTCAATTTCATCGTAGGTCAGGATCGTTCCCTGGCGTTCCAGCTCGGCCTTGCATTGCTGGATGATCCACAGCCCGGTCAGGTTGCGCACCAGCCGGGTCTTGCCGCCGGGGCTGCCTTCGTTGGAAACGCCCAGCCGGGCGCTGGCTTCGGTAATCACCGGCTGATCGAGAATCTGACCCGTGATCGCCCAGGTCCCGCAGCTTAAGAATAACGGATGGTCTTCCTCCGTCGGCAGCGCGTAGATCGCACTGGCCGTATCGTGCGCTCCGCACAACAGGACGTCGATCTCTCCGCAGCCGCACTCCGCGGCAATTTCCGGTTTTAACGTTCCCAATACCTCGCCCGGATAGCGCAGCGTCGCAAATAAATCCGGCCGCAGTCCTAACCGCTCAAGCAGCTTTGTATGAATGCCGGTACGCTCCGGATTGAGACATTGTGAGGTCGAGGCGATCGTGAACTCGCACGCCTGCTTTCCCGTCAGGAAATACCCGATCAGATCCGGCATGAACAACAGCCGATGCGCCCGTTCCAGCACTTCCGGCCGCTGGTTTTTCAAGGCTGCCAGCTGCATCAGCGTGTTGATTTCATCCGGCGTGTTGCCGGTCTGGGCAAACAGCTCCGGCATCGAAATGGTTTCACTTAACACATCCAGGATTCCGCGGGTCCGCTCATCGCGGTAACAGACTGGATTTTCAATCAGCCTGCCGCTTTTATCCAGCAGGCCGAAATCCACACCCCAGGTGTCGATTGCCAGTGATTTTACCTCGTAGCGCTGTGCGGCAAGGGCAATGCCTTTTTTGATTTGATTAAACAAGAATAAGACGTCCCAGTACAGCGAACCGCAGCAGGCCACCGGCTCGTTGGCAAACCGGTGGATCTCATGACAACGCAGCGTCTTTCCATCACTCAGCGCGGCGATCACACGGCCGCTGCTGGCGCCTAAGTCAATCGCAAGTACGCACGGTTCCATCGCTATTTCCCGGAATATTTCTTATAGCCCGGATGTTTTCCGGTGACGTGATACGTCGTGTCGCGCATCGTGACCAGCCGGTCGATGTTTTCCCGCGAAATGTCCTTGACCCCGCCTAACAGCCGGGCGTTCAACATGATTTTGGCTGTCAGCTCCAGCGTCTCCATGCGGTAATATGCGGTGATCAGATCGCAGCCGACCGTCAGCGCGCCATGGTTTTCCAATAAGATGACGTCGTGTTCCTTCAAAAACGGCGCGATGCCTTCCGGAACTTCATCCGTCGAGGGTGTACCGTACGGCGCGATCGGAACCGAGCCGATCGCAATGACCGATTCAATCATCGCGTAATCATCCATCGGCACATGCGCGCAGGCAAACCCGGTCGCGGTGGCCGGATGCGCGTGAACCACAGCGCCGACATCCTCACGTTCCTGATAACAGCGCAGGTGCATCTTGATTTCGCTGCTCGGCCGGTAGCCTTCTAATGCTTCCAGCACCTCGCCTTTACCATTGATTTTAATCAGCTTTTCCGGTGTGATAAAGCTCTTGGAGATGCCGGTCGGCGTCGCTAAATACAGATCCTCGCCGATCTTGACGGACACATTGCCGTCGTTGGCCGCAACCCAGCCCTGCTGCCACATTTTGTGACAAACGTCGCAGATCTGTTCACGGATTTCCTGTTCATTCATGATGTTTCATCCTCCCTATAAGATAATTGTGGCATAATCTTCCAGCGCATGCAAGCGCAGAATGAAACCGCTGACATCAGAAAAAAGACCGATAAAATCAGAAAGGAAAGAAACATGCCCAACCAGGCGCTTCTGTGAAATCATCGCGTTCAATGCGATCGGGAGTGCTCTTTGAATTTTCCGTGAAAATGCCGGAAAACAATGAATTTGAACGTGCCGGGATAAGTGCGATGAAGAGGAAAAACCAGATTCCGGATTCCGCTCAACGAGCTGAATTTCAAGAATACAAAGTTCCTCTGTAAAAAATTTTACACACAAAAAAGACGAACATTCTTCGTTCGTCTTCGATATCAATTCAAGATTCTGCCTCAGCGGGCAACGGCTCTGCTTTTTTCAGCCATTGCCGGTAAGTCAGATCGATCCCCAGCGCGCCCAACGGCGCTGTGATCAGAATTGCCATCACCGCCGCGCTTAAGACAAGCTCGCCGCAGGCCAAGCCCAGGCTCAGCGGAACCGCGCCGATCGCAGCCTGGACGGTCGCTTTCGGAGAATAGGCGATCATGCAGAAAAGCCGTTCTTTCCGGGTTAACGGAGTTTTGATCAGACAGACCGCCACGGCCGCCATCCGGCAGAGCAGCGCCGTCAAGATCAAAAGCATCAGCGGCCCGCCCGCCTTGAACAGATAGGCAGGATTGACGACCGCGCCGACCAGCACAAACAACATCATTTCTGCGCCGACCCACAGCCGTGAAAACTTCTGCGACAGCCGTTGGGCTAAAACGAGATACCGGCTGTAAATCGCGATCCCCATCGCCATCACCGCCAATAATCCGGAAAACGGAAGGATCGCTTTCAGCTGCGTTTCCGCTTCCAATAACAGAAATGCCGCGCTCATCAGGATTAACACCTTGATGGAATCGCGCAGATGCACGCTGCGGAAAAACCAGCACAGCATCAGCCCGATCAAGGCCCCGGTCAGCACGCCTGTGATGATGGAAACCGGGACGGGAAGCAGCGAGGCGGCCGTCATCTTTCCCCCTTGCGCCAAAGTCAGAAAGCTGGAAAACAACACGATGACAAACACGTCGTCGGCCGAAGCGCCGGCCATGATCATCTGCGGAATGGATTGATCCGTTCCGCGCTTTTCCTCCATCAGCTTCAACATCCGCGGCACGATCACCGCCGGGGAAACCGCCGCGATCACCGCACCCATGACCGCGCATTCCACCACGGATAACCCCAGCAGTCTTGGCCCCAGCAGAACATAACCGAGAATTTCCACCGCGGCCGGGACAAAGCAAAGCAGGATCGCCGGCCGGCCCACCCGTTTTAAATCGTTCAAATCCAGCGCCAGTCCGGCGCGCAGAAGAATCAGCACCAACGCCAGCTGCCGCAGCTCCGCCGCTATATTCATCAAGCTGTCAGATAACCAGTTTAAGCCATACGGGCCTAATAAAATTCCGGTTAAAATCATTCCCAGTAACCCTGGCAGCCGCAGCTGCTCCAGGATCTGGCTGAACAAAATTCCCACTAAAAACAACAATGCAAGACTGGTCAACATGTCCTTCTCCTCCTTTGATTTCTCCTGCTTTCCAGCGATAATCCACAAAAAAAGCTGACGACCTATGCGAAAAACACATAGAAGTCATCAGCTGAAACAGCGGTTTAGGCGGATTGCCAGGGGAGAAATCATTCCCTGTCTTTTATTAAACCCGATTTTGGACACAATGTCAAGATTGTAAGAAAACCGGCAGTTGTGAGGAAAAGCCGCAGCGTGTATAATGAGGTACAGGCATAAGCCTGGACTTTGTAGAAATCGAACTGGAAAGCGACTGAAAATCAGACGAACGGCGTAGAATAATCACGAAACAGGAGGGGTATTATGATCGAAACTCCGGCACAAGCGATAATCTTGTTTTTTATTTACAGCTTTTTAGGCTGGGTCTGCGAGTGTATTTATTGTTCTATCGGGCAGCGGAAATGGATTAACCGCGGCTTTTTAGCCGGCCCTTACTGCCCGATTTACGGCTTTGGCGGCGTTTTTGTACTGACGCTGCTGGAACCGGTGGCTGATTCGTTCGGCATGGTTTTTCTCTGGGGTGTTGTGATTACCAGCGCTTTGGAATATCTGACCAGTTATGTGATGGAGAAAATGTTTCATACCCGGTGGTGGGATTATTCCCGGTATCGTTTTAATCTCAACGGCCGGATCTGCCTGTTGAATTCGACGCTGTTCGGCCTGATGTGCCTGTTTGTGGTCTACGTCATTCACCCGCCGATCCTCAGCGCCGTCCAGCGGATTCCGTTGTCGCTGCTGTGGGTGATCAATGCCGCGCTGCTGATCTATTTCTCCACTGATGTGTTCAAAACCGTGCATGCGCTGCTGCGGCGAAACAAAGAATTTGTCGAGCTGGAAAAGTGTATGCAGGAGCTGCGTGAAGCGATGAAGAACGTCGGTCAGGTAGGCGAGGACGTGCCGTTTTACGAGCGGATTCAGGCAGTGATGGATTCGACGGACGCTGATGAACAGCTGTCGGCGATCATTGATAAGATGGTCAGCCGGATCGATCTGATGCCGAAGCGGACGTTTAAAATCCGTTCCCGTCTGAACAAGGCTTTCCCTTATCAGGTCAATCCGGAATTCTCCAATGAATTCCGCGCCTGGGTGGATCAGACCCGCAACCGTACAAAGAAGGCGATTAACGATAAAAAAGAAGCGATCGCTGAAAAGATCGAAAACACGCTGGGCCGCTGATTGCGGCCCTGTTTTCATGTGAGAATATCACTTGTTTGCGGAGGATCAGAAAAAAGTGCTCTTTCCCCATGGGAATCAGCACATTTTACCTTTCTTTAGAATGCTGCCGGACTGAACTCCTTAGCGGGTTGAGATAAGAAATATCTGCAGGATTAATTCAGCTTAGGCATGGATGTCTGCGAGGAATCCGCAGCGTCCGCGGGAACCAGCTGATCAAGAAAATCAGCCGGCATTTTAAAAACCAGGAAAATCAGCTCTGCCGGGATTAACGAGAGTATGGCGGCAAAGGACGAAAGGTGGAAAACATAAATCATCAGACTGACGACAACAACCAGATAAAACAAACGGAAGGCATACAGCTGCCGGCGCGTTTTGATCCGTTCATCCAGCAGCGCATCGCTGCCGGTATAATCCCGGTCGCCCAGGGTGATCACCGGCTGCCGCCGGTCGACAAACAACAGATACTGAAAATAAACTTTAACGCTTTTCATAAAAAGCCTCCTCTTCGGTGTTCTTTCTTTGATTCTAACTGGAAAGATCCGGTAGTTTCACTATAATTAAAGTATAAAGAGATTGACGGCTGAAAACAAGCAAAGTTACTAAATAAGGAAGCAAATGCGAACCTGAGAAAATCCTGAAGCGCAGTCATCGCATCAGAGATAAAACAGGCCGTTATCTAAAGGAAAGTGTGAATCCTCAGAGGAGAAGAAAATGAATAAGAAAATGATTGCGGCCGGTTTGGGGTTAGCAGGAATAATTGTCATCGTCACAATCATTCCCGGTTGGGCAAGATCGAATGAAAATAAAGGAGTAAAACCAACGCCGACGCCGGTGCTGGAGCGGACGCCTGAAATCAAGGAAGCTGAGCCAACCGCGATTCCATCAGCCCAATCCCGTCCAACCTTTGTTTTTGATAATTTAGAAGTGAATCTTGAAGATGAAAATCAGTTGGAACGGATTTCCATTTCGGATCCAGCCGCGGGTTGTTCGATGACGGTGGCGGATGAAATTCCCTATCCTGATGAACCAGCGTTGATCCACCTGATCGAGCAGCTGGTCAAATCGCTCAACGACCGCGACGCCGATTTGGTTAATACCTTATTAGCCCGGGAAGAAGATCAGGTTGAATTTATACCGGCAATGCCGAAAATTCAGGAATATGCGATTCATTATCAAGCCGACGGCATTGTCAAACTTGATTTAACCTGGCTGGATTGCGATCAGCTGTTGTATTCACAATATTGGATCAAACTGGCGGAGTCTGACGGATTAAAGATCGACACGCTGCGGGAAAAGCCGGAATGCAAGAACCGGGCTTCTGTAATGTTGGGCGGAGAATCAGAACTCATCGAAGCCTTTATGACTGCGCTGACAGAAACAAATTACTTTGATCTCCTGTCGCTTTTTCCAAGAACCACGCCGTGCAGTGAAACCGGCTTCGATTTGTGGGAAAACGTGAAAATCAAGTCGGCGGAAGTCCTGGAGATCGCCATGGCGGGGAAGGAATCGGCGGCGTTGATCGAGGTAGACACCGAGGATCCGGGCTGCACGCAGCTCGCCGCTGGAAAACAGCGTTATTGTCTGGTGATGGAGAAAACCGGGAATTACGTCGCCATCGAAGGCTTCTATCGGATTCTGGAAGAATAAAGTTCATCGTTTTAAGCGAAATCTTTTCTGCGGATTATCAGCGTAATTTAAGACATTTGAAGCATGAGCTGAGATGGTTGAGTTAAATGAGAAACAAAGCAGCGAAGCGGCGGTTCTGCAAAAAGGGCCGCTGTTTTGATAAAAATCAGGATTGGATGCGGGAAAAGAGTGAAAACACCGTACTGTTTTTATGTTTTCGCCTCCCCTTCAGCACCGGTTAGGAATTGGAAGCTCTGGCAACGATCCGCGTAATGATTTAATCTTAAACCATCCATACTATCCCTGAAATGGGGTGATCGCGATGCCGAGCGCGCATAAGGGTGCGATATCGTTTGGACTGGTGCATATTCCGATTCAGCTGCAGGTAGCAGTGCGGGAGCATGATTTGAGCTTTAATCAGCTGTGTAAGAAAACCGGTGAACGAATCCGCTATAAAAAATTCTGTCCTTCCTGCAATAAGGAAATCAAACAGGATGAAATTGTCAAAGGCTATGAGTATGAAAAAGATAAATATGTCATCATCAGCGGGGACGATTTAGAAAAAATCCAGACGGAGAAGGACAAGACGATCCAGATTTTAAAATTTGTCAAAGAGGCGGAAGTGGATCCGATTTACTTTGAGAAAAACTATTATGCCCAGCCGGATAAGCAAGGACAGAAGGCGTTTGATCTGTTGCGGGAAGCGATGCTTGCAACTAAGAAAGCGGCGGTGGCCCGCACGGTGCTGGGAACTAAGGAAGCGCTGCTGCTGATCCGGGCGGTGGAGGATGGGATGCGCGTAACCTCGCTGTATTTTGAGGATGAGATCGTCACGGCGCCGGCCAAAACCGCAAGCAAGCTGACCAAGGCGGAAGTCACGATGGCGAAGCAGCTGATCGATCAGCTCAGCGGCCCGTTTGACATTGCGGATTATCACGACGAGTATCAGGAACGGCTGCGCAATTTGATCGAACGGAAAATCCATGGTCAGGAAATCGTGAAGGTGAAGGAAAAACAGAGCGTTCAGGCTGTGGATCTGATGGAAGCTCTGAGCCAGAGCCTGAAGCAGACCACCGCCGGTGCGGCGAAGGCCAGGACGACGCGCAAACGAACCGGGAAAAGCTTATCATGAGCGATCTGTTTGATCAGCGCGGCTATGCCCCAATGTTGATCGGCCGCAGCGAGGAAGCGTTTGACAGCGAGGACTATCTCTACGAAATCAAATGGGACGGTACCCGCTGCCTGGCCTATTGCTCGGATCATACGGAATTGATCAACAAGCGCGATAAACTGTTGAACGATCAGTTTCCCGAACTGCTGACCCTGCATCGTTGTCTGCCGAAATCTGCGGTCCTGGACGGGGAGATCGTCGTTTTCCATGACGGGAAGCCGGACTTCTACGCGCTGCAGCGCAGGGAAATGCTGCGCAGCACCTTCCGCATCCGATTGGCGCAGGAAAGCGATCTGGCAACGTTCATCGTCTTCGATATTCTCGAATATAACGGAAAAGACCTGACCGGACTGCCGTTAGTCAAACGCAAGGAGAAACTGAAAAGTTTTAAGGAAAGTGAAACCGCCGTTTGTTCGCGGGTCTATCTGTATGAAGGGGAAAAGCTGTATGCCTGGACGCAGCGGCAAAATCTCGAAGGGATCGTCGCCAAAGAGAAAAACAGTCTGTATCAATGCGGCAGGCGGACAAGCTCCTGGATCAAGATCAAGAATCTGAAGGATGAGGATTTCGCGGTCTGCGGCTACATTCAGAAAGAACGCAATGTGTTAAGTCTGGTGCTGGGGCAGTAC
>ERZ1106941.3216-NODE-3216-length-9946-cov-11.150035_pt1 | contig 9946 bp, 10 predicted proteins | sample MGYA00403670_ERZ1106941 | MGnify/ENA primary metagenome ERZ1106941 (study PRJEB35170, sample SAMEA104062400) | human gut metagenome | biome: human gut; feature: human-associated habitat; material: faeces | place: Denmark | collected 2012-06-04 ... | reverse complement strand
GCGACTAAAATCACAAATATGCCTTATTGGGGGCAATGGCTTCGTCTGTAGTTTGCTTAATGAATTAAATAGTAAAACTAAACATAGTGATATTTTTTTCTTTGCTTGATGAAGAAGGTGATAGTTACGCATAATGTCATTAATTCTGCAATTCCGACAGCGCTCCAGATTCCATTGATTCCCAATAATGTTGGAAGTAAAAGGATCATAATAATCTGGAAGACCAGGGTACGCAGGAAGGAAATTGCGGCGGATATAACACCGTTGTTCAGTGCGGTAAAGAAGGAGGAACCGAATATATTGAAGCCATTAATCAGGTAAGCAAGACAATAAATGCGGAAACCGTGTTCTGTCATGGCAAAAAGTTCTGCATCGTATCCAACAAAAAGTTTGGAGAGAGGAGCGGCGAGTAGCTGTGAGAGTAGTGCAAGCATGATTCCCCATGTACCTATTAAGCAAAGGCTTTTCCTAAATAGATTTTTAAGTTCGTCCTGATTCCCAGCACCATAATGATAACTGATAACCGGCGCACTTCCAATGGAATAACCGAAAAATATTGCAAGGAAAATGAAGTTAATGTACATCATTGTCCCATAAGCTGCGACTCCATTTTCGCCGGCAAATTTCATAAGCTGTATGTTATAAAGTGAGTTCATAATGGAACTGGAAAGATTCGTCATAAGCTCAGAAGAACCGTTAATACAGGTCTGTAAAAGCACATGACCGTTCCAGTGGGTTTTACCAAGACGGAGCAAGCTGGAATTTTTCCTTGTAAAATAAAAAATAGGAAAGAGTCCGCCAATAAATTCGCCGCATACTGTCGCAAGCGCAGCTCCGGCAAGTCCAAATCCTAAAATGCCGACAAATAGAAAATCAAGTACCATATTTGTCACACCAGCTGCAATGACAACGTAAAGACCAAGATGCGGTTTTTCTGCTGTAACAAAAAAGCTCTGGAATACATTTTGCAGCATAAAGGCAGGCATGGAAATAAAAGAAAGTCTGGCGTATAAAATGCAGTTAGAAAGAAGCTGGCCTTTTGCCCCGAGCAAGGAAGCAATTGCCGGGATGAAAATTGTTCCAAGAATGGATAAAAGGATACCGCCGATTGCCGTTACATAGATGAGCATGGAAAAATATTCATTTGCCTTTTCTCTCTTTTTTTCTCCAAGCATCCTGGCAACAATTGCGCTGCCTCCTGTACCAATCATAAATCCAAGAGCGGATAATCCCATTATAATTGGGAGTGTCAGATTAATAGCAGCAAGAGCTGTCTTACCAACGAAATTAGATACAAAAAGTCCATCTACCACACTATAAATCGAAGTGAAGATCATCATGATAATAGAGGGTAGAACAAAACGCAATAATTTTTTATAAGTAAAATGTTCGGATAATTGAATTTTCATAAAAACTCCTTGATACATTGTTATTTAAGGTAAAATGTTTATCTAATTTCTTAAGTTTAAAGTTTTGAAAACTTTTCCCGCAATGCAGTAGTATATTTACTATGTAACTTTAGCAATAAATTACATTCTTCGAAACTTAATTCAGTAAAAGCTTCATTTTCTGCTTCTACGATAGGAAAAATAGTCTCTTTTAATAAAGTATGTCCACTTTCCGTCAAAAGAATGTGCTTGCTGTGGCCTTTTCCATTAGAAAGAGTGAGATAACCTTCTTGCTCTAATTTACGAATAGCGGAGTTAACAGTCTGCTTTGGAATAAAAGTAGCATCGCAGACATCTTTTTGCAGGCAGCCCTCCCCGACTTCGCAGATGGTATATAAAATGTCAAATACGCTGTTGGAAAGCCCGAATTTTGAAGCAGCATCTCGGTAAATATCATTCACTTCTTTATAAATACGATTATATTCCCGTAAATTTGAACTCATATATGGAGTAGTGGAAAAATTATCTTTCATAAAAAATTCCTTTCATAAAAAAAGTATGATTTCGTACTTACGGTATTATAGTACGAAATCATACTTAAGTCAAGAGAAAGAATATAGTACAATAGGAATTTGTCAGTGAAATAATAATTACCGCAGGCAAGAAGACACACTCAAAGAGAGCAGGTATCCTATATTTTGACTCTATCACTTGCGGGTTAAATGTTCGCCTCCGCGCTCACATTCAATCCTCGTTCTAAGGCCACAAATATAGGATACCTGCTCTCTTTGGGTGCTGTGTTTTGGCCGGAGATGGAATTACTATTTCATGTTGGAGTGATTGGGGAATCACCAGAAGATTATGGCCTTTTAAAAAGTTGAGTCATAAGAGTTCGATACTTATATTATTGTTTTAATGTGTAAAAATAATAATTTTTCTTATGGATTTCTGTGTCAATTCTTTGAAATTTAGTTTCCCAGATAGCTTTATTCTCCTGTCTTCTTCCCCAAATCTTTTAATAAATTTGCCGGATTGGAATAGCCGGAACCCCAGAGAGAATATCCCCTATATCTGTGGCCTCGGAGCAAGGTTTGGATACGAGCACTTAAGCGAATATTCAAACCGCCGCGACTAAAGTCACAGATATAGGGGATATTTTCTCTGGGGGTTCGTCTGTTTACTCACCCCGGCAAATTCCTATTTTACCAATACATATTCATATATTCTCTGGCTTTATCATCTGATAATGCAAATTCTTCTATTAAATTTCTTAAGGTTTCTTCCTGATTAACATGAAACTTTTTGCAAATGTTTATTGTTCCTTCGATTTTGCCCTCAAGTTTGCCTTCACGTCTACCTTCAAGCCTGCCTTTGAGTCTGGCTTTTTCTCCTTCTTTCCTTTTCATTTCCTCTAACATTTCATCGAATGGGTCAGTCATGTTAGGATCACTTCCTTTCTCTGTTATTGCTAATACCTGTTTGATAATTGATTGTGAATTTACAACAGAACCCAGAGTTAACCCTAATTCTGTTGATAATTCTTTATTCTTATACATTCTTTGAAAGGTGTCATAGTCCTTATTATAGATAGAACGTATTAGTTCAAATAAATTGTTGACGTCCTGGTTTTCAAAGCAGAAGTCTTCACTTTTTCTTACCTGGATTAAATTCATCTTATAATCAGATACGAGTGGTTTTAAGTATTCTGGCATTATCAACATATCTACCAGATTAAATGGACCGTCCCAGTCTTCTTTTCCATAGTATATGCACAAGCTTATTACTGGATGCAAACGGTCACTTTTTTGTAGGCCGGATAAAAATTCATCGGATGTATCAAAATTTTTTTCATTTCTGTTTTTGGCTGTTATCTCGTTGTATTCCTTTAAGTAAATAAGAGAATCTGCTATCATATGCCGTAGAGGCATGGCATAATGAATTTTCTCCTGATTCTCCAGACTCCATATGATAAAGTCAACGCCGTAAGCTGTTTTGCGGACAACATCCAGTATTCGCTGGACGGTATCTGCATGATTATTAAACTTAATTATGGATGAGACATCAGTATCTGCTTCTTTTAAATCATTTGGCTTTAGTATAGTGTTTCCATCGAATAATACTGTGTTAAATAAATCTGCAAACCGCTGATTATTCTTCCAGAAAGTCTTTAGTACAGTGTCTGGTTTTACGTTATTTTTAATTGCCAATTTGACACCATCCTTTCTAAACTATATACCTAATGGTTATTTACAAGGAATATATTACCATAATTTTCTTGAAATGTAAATATGAAAATTAGCATTTTTTACATGTATAGTGTATAATTTAAAGATATATCAGTTGGGAGATGACTCCCACCTCTATAGGGACGCCACTGAAAAAGTGGTCGTAAAATCATATATCTGATATAATTAAGGTATCATAATTGTCGGAGGTTGAAATGTTATCATCCCAACTTAAACTTAGCCTTAGTTATTATTCAGATTTATATGACATGATTGTTCCAAAAGATCATATTCTAAGAAAAATCAGGGAATTGGTCGATTTTTCTTTTATATATGATGAATTAAAAAATAAATATTGCCTTGATAATGGACGTAATGCAAAAAACCCTATATTGCTATTTAAATATCTGCTTTTGAAATATCTTTATAACCTTTCTGATAATGGTGTTGTTGAAAGATCACGATATGATATGTCTTTTAAATATTTTCTGGAATTAACGCCAGAAGAAGAGGTTATCCATCCTAGTCTTTTAACCAAATTCAGAAAGCAGCGTTTAAAAGATGAAAATATACTTGATCTGCTCATAAATAAAAGTGTAGAACTTGCCATAAACCAAGGTGTTTTAAAAAGCAATTCTATTATTGTTGACTCAACTCATACAGAAGCCCGTTATCATAAAACTACTCAGAGAGAAATGTTGAAAAAAGCCTCTACTTCTTTAAAAGCAGCTTTAAAAGATTCTGATAAAGACATTTATCTGCCAGATGAACCTGAAAAATGTGCTTCTTTAGATGAGTATAATGAATACTGTCATGAATTATTAAACACAGTCCAGGAAAGTCCGTATTCAGAACTGCCAACGATTAAAGAAGACTCTTCTATGTTATCCGAAATTTTGGATAATCAGATTGATTGTTATGATCAATCCATTGATCCAGATGCCCGGATTGGCCATAAAACGGTCAATTCTTCTTTTTACGGATACAAAACTCATTTGGCCATGACAGATGAACGAATCATCACAGCAGCAACAATCACATCCGGCGAAGCATTTGATGGTCAGGAACTTCCAGTACTGGTTCAAAAAAGTAAAGTAGCAGGTGTAACCGTTAATGAAGTAATAGCAGATACCGCATATTCCACACTGGAAAATTTAAAAGATGCACAAAGCAATGACTATAAATTAATTTCAAAGCTTAACCCGTGCATCATAAAAGGGACTCGTTCAGAGGACGGCTTTATCTTTAATAAAGATGCGGATATCATGCAGTGCCCAGCAGGGCATTTGGCTATAAAATATCGAATTGACAAACGTAGTAATCAGAAAAAGAATGCACGTATCAAATATTTTTTCGATATTAATAAATGTCATGTCTGTCCTTATCGTAATGGCTGTTATAAGGAAAATGCAAAAACCAAAACGTATAGTATCACTATTAAATCGGATTATCATAAAAATCAAGAGGCGTTTCAAAAAACACAATATTTCAAGGAACGTTTCAAAACCCGCTATATGATAGAGGCAAAAAATAGTGAATTAAAAAATATACACGGATATAGTCGTTGTGATGCTGCTGGACTATCAAACATGCAACTTCAAGGAGCAGTATCAATATTTGTAGTCAATTTAAAACGAATTTTAAAACTAAAGGGAGAAGTCTGCCTAAATGAGGAAAAATAGGAAAATCCATCTCTCAAAAGGGTAGATTTTGCATCTCTCAAAACACTATTTTAGCAATATTTTATTATCAAGGAACATTTTCACACATAGTTGATGCTCTGCGGTATTAAACTTACCACTTTTTCAGTGGCGTCCTATAGGTGAGGGAGGATGTCACTTAAACGGGTAAAAGTTATATGGTTGTTGTGAGTCTGTAATATGTTAAGTAATTTGGAATAAAAATAAGCAGAGGGAATAAGTTTTAATATTAGAAAAGTAACTATTCAGAGAAAAGCAGTATTTATCAAAAAGGGATTACGGGCAAACTGCAAGTACTCTGAATAGTTGCATATATAATAATTGTAGAAATCCGACAGAACAAAGAAGAAAATAAATTAAAACCGGATACTAACCTAATAAAAATAACAAACTGTTTCCGAAAAAATCAGGAAAGTGAATTGGCGCGTAAAATCTTGCCTTTTCCCGATAACCATGCTACACTTAAGGATGAAAAATTTAAATTGTTTCAATCATTTTAACTTTTAAAGGAGATTATATATGTGTGGAATTGTTGGATACACTGGTAGAGAGGCGGCAGCGCCAATTGTACTGAATGGTTTATCAAAACTGGAGTACAGGGGATATGATTCAGCCGGAGTAGCTGTTTTCAATGAAGCTGAGAATGACATAGACATTGTAAAGACAAAGGGACGTCTTAAGAATCTGTTAGAGAAGACAGACAGCGGAAAGGCGATGCCAGGTGGATGTGGTATTGGTCATACCCGTTGGGCAACACATGGCGCACCTTCTGAGAAGAACGCGCATCCTCATTGCAGTGATGACAAGATGGTTGTTATGGTTCATAACGGAATCATTGAAAACTATCAGGAATTAAAAGACCATCTCACACAGAAAGGTTATACTTTCTATTCTGAGACAGATACAGAAGTAGCAGTGAAGCTTATCGCTTATTACTATGAGAAGACAGATCATAACCCATTAGAAAGTATGTCAAGAGCATTACTTCGTGTTCGTGGTTCTTTCGCACTGGGTATTATGTTCAAAGATCGTCCAGGTGTTGTTTACGCAGCACGAAAAGACAGTCCATTAATCGTTGGACAGAATGAAGGTGGAGCATTTATCGCATCTGACGTTCCTGCTATCCTTTCTTACACAAGAAATGTATACTATCTTGATAACATGGAGATGGCAGAACTTCACGAAGACAGCATCCGTTTCTTTAACATGAACGGTGACGAGATTGAAAAAGAAATGGTTAACATTAAGTGGGATGCAGAAGCAGCGGAAAAAGGCGGTTTCGAGCATTTCATGATGAAAGAGATTCATGAGCAGCCAAAGGCACTCAAAGATACAATCAATACATATGTAAAAGACGGTAAGATTGATTTAAGTTCTGTCGGTATTTCACCAGAAGAATTTGCACAGTATCATAGAATTTGTATCGTAGCCTGCGGTTCTGCTTATCATGTTGGTATTGCAGCCAAATATGTGATGGAAGACCTCACAGGATTAATGGTAGACGTAGATTTCGCCTCTGAATTCCGTTACCGTAATCCAAAGCTTTCCCAAGATACATTAGTTGTCATTATTTCACAGTCAGGAGAGACAGCAGATAGCCTTGCAGCACTGCGTCTTACAAAAGAAATGGGAGTAAAGACATTAGCAATCGTTAATGTAGTTGGTTCCAGTATTGCAAGAGAAGCAGACCACGTTATGTACACTTTAGCCGGACCTGAAATTGCCGTTGCTACCACTAAGGCATACAGCACACAGTTAATTTGTATGTATATCCTCTCCATGTACGCTGCACAGGTAAGAGGAGAGATTGAAGAATCTACCCTCAATAGCATGCTCAAAGAGATCGTGCTCCTTCCAGAAAAGGTTGCAAGCATCTTAGCAGATAAAGAACGAATTCAGTGGTTCGCTAATAAATTTGCATCCGCACACGATGTATTCTTTATCGGTCGTGGACTTGATTACGCAATCTGTCAGGAAGGAAGCCTGAAGATGAAAGAAGTCAGCTATGTACATTCCGAAGCTTACGCAGCAGGTGAGTTAAAACACGGAACCATCAGCCTGATTGAAGATGGAACACTTGTAATCGGTGTTCTTACTCAGAGCCACCTTTGCGAGAAGACACTGAGTAACATGCAGGAAGTAAAGAGCCGTGGCGCATACCTGATGGGTGTTGCAGAGAACGGAAGTTACTACCTTGAAGACATGGTAGACTTTGTTGTATATGTGCCTAAGACAGATCCGCATTTTACAACGACACTCGCTATTATTCCATTACAGTTAATGGGATATTATGTAAGCGTTGCAAGAGGACTTGATGTTGATAAACCTAGAAACCTTGCAAAGAGTGTTACTGTAGAATAATTCTGGGTTGCCGCAGGCAGGGAGAGACGCTCCCAAAAAGAGAAGATATCCTATATTTGTGACTCTATCACTGTGGGTTGAATGTTTGCTTTCGGGTTTACATTCAATCCTCGCTATAAGGCCACAAATATAGGATATCTTCTCTTTTTGGGAGCTGTTTTTGGATTTAGAGCATGTTTGAAAAACCATTCCTCTAAGAGGGGGTCTGCTTTCCTGTGGCAAATTTTATATTTTAAAGGATAAGGAGATTATTATGGAGATAAAAACATTTCATGGATTTGAAGATTTCTGTGTAGAGAAGTTCGAAAATACTGATGAGTGGTATTACGGTATTTATCCAACGTGGATGTCTAATGTGGAAGTAGCGGAGGAATATGGAAAAGGAAGAGAGTATGCTGGAAGTAAGTTATGCTTTTTTAATAAAACTGGCAAGGCATATGAGCCGATAAAACAGGAGAAAAATGTGTATCTGGAGGCTCCTGTGTATGACAAGGCAAGTAATTCTTTTGGGATTTTGAGATATGATTTTAATAAAAGAATCCTTCAGGCGATTGCCTATAAACCAGATGAAGAAAGTGTTGAAGTAATCGAAGAAATTTCGCTTTCGGAAATTGATGATTTAATGAATATCAGATTAATTGAAAGCCCCTTTATGATTGTACGAAATAGTATGGAAGAAAATGCCATAGAATTTTTGAATCCGAAACGAAAAATATATCTGGAAGAAAATGAAAGCATTGAGTTTGTAGAAAACGAGAAAATGTATAGTTCTAAATGGAATGAGGATTTACTGGATGTATTGGATTATGGATATGGAGAAGAGGTCATCGTAAGAGATTTAGAGACAGGAAAGATTCTGGAAAGGTATAAAGGATATCTGAACAGAATGCCAGATGGGACAGCATGGCTTATGACAGAATAGAGTTGGAAAAAGTAAGTTTTAACTTGGTTATATCAATAAATTTATATGGAAAAGAGAAAATTAGATGTAGGTCAAGAATGCTTCTGGGTAAAATCAGAGGCATTTTTGAATATAAGATAGAAGATAAGTTTAAAATTTTAAATGGAATTAAGTTTTGCGCTGTTTTTAGGAAATTAAGCGAGAATTTCCGCTAATTCAGTTGCTGAGTAGTTCACCAATTTTTGAAGTAGGATAAGCTTAAAAAATAAATTGAGAATTTCCGGAAATTTGATTTTCGGCTCTGTTTTGTCTATAGGAGCATTAGTAGTGTTTACTGTGATACAGATTGATAGGCCTGACATTGTAACAACAGAAATGAAAAAGCTATCTTTATCATCACAGGAACCTTTTACGTTGTTTATATGCTTGCTTATTAATTGTATTAGTTTGTTTTTGGTAGCCAGGTTTACAAAGCAGATTTTTGAATGGATAGAGCTAAGTGAATCTCCATTTATCCCCCAAATATCAAATCAGATTAATAAAATATCGGCAGCGTTATTTGTTTATATTATTGTCCCAACTGGTTCAGTTAATGAAATTAATCTTTCTTCTGTAGTATTGGGAATTGTGATTGTACTTGTTTTGTATTGCCTTTCGGCAGTATTCAAATATGGATGTAGTTTACAGAAAGAAGTAGATGGGATGTTGTAGGTGAAGTATGGCAATTATATTGAGATTAGACAGGGTAATGGCAGATAGAAAGATTAATTTAAAAGATTTATCTGAGCAGATAGGAATCGCCAATGTAAATTTGTCGAAGATTAAAACCGGAAAAGTAAGCGCAATTCGATTTTCGACGTTGAATGCTATTTGTAAAGCATTGGATTGCCAGCCTGGAGATATCTTAGAATATCAGGAGGATGAAGACTGATTTGTTAAGTTGGTATATATACGAGCTGGCGAAACAGATGAATCCTCACTCTCTGTAATATAAAGGAGAAAATTTATGAAAAAATATCTAAATAGAATCTACACAATACTCTTAATTATCCTTTGTGTAGTTTTATGTGTTTTACAAATACAGGCAGGGACATTATTGAGTACAGGTACAATAATAAGATTTGTGATTATATTTATAGCATATGGCCTGGGAATGGCATATAAGAAAAAATCCTGATTTGTGAGTCTGCAAAACAGACGAACTCCCGAAGATAAATGGTGTGCATCCCCATCAAATCTTTCTCAAAATAAATTCTGAGTTTGCATAGGCATCCAAAGACAGCTCACAGTAAATAAAAGAACCTATATTTGTGGCTTCGGAGCAAGGTTTGGATACGAGCGTGTATAAGCGAGTATTCAAACCGCCGCGAC
>ERZ1106941.3207-NODE-3207-length-9979-cov-2.720476_pt1 | contig 9979 bp, 10 predicted proteins | sample MGYA00403670_ERZ1106941 | MGnify/ENA primary metagenome ERZ1106941 (study PRJEB35170, sample SAMEA104062400) | human gut metagenome | biome: human gut; feature: human-associated habitat; material: faeces | place: Denmark | collected 2012-06-04 ... | reverse complement strand
CCCGCCCCGCGGCGATGCAGCAGGAAAAGGCAGCCGGCCGCACACAGAATTTTATTCCTCGCTGTCCCGCAGAATGCGAATCTTGTGCTCGTGGAGCCGTTTATATTCCGCCAGCGCCAGCGCGTACCGGGGCCGGAGCTGTGAGATGCATTCATCCAGAAAGCTCCGCCTTGCGGCCGCGCCCTCCCGAATTAAATACAGATCCTCCGGGCAGAACAGCACACTTTGAAAAATACCGGCCAGCTCGCCGCCGTTTTTCAGCTTCACGCCGTTGGACCGCAGAACCCGTCGGGCGCCCCGGTGCAGCTCCGCTTCCAATATAAATTCCCGTTCCCGGGAAAAGACCGTCCCCTTTAAAAAGGCATGGTCCACGCCGAACCCGATGAGCTCCTTATCATACCTTGCCCGGTGACTGACGCCAGAGAGGTACGCCACCGCCTCCAGCAAATTCGTTTTTCCCTGGGCGTTATCGCCGTAGATCACATTGATATTGGGGTCAAACACAGCGTCCAGATGGACATAATTTCGGAAAAAATCCAGACTTAACGCGTCAATCCGCATAAGCCGCCGCGTATTCCTCGCCCCGGAACGTCACTGTATCGCCGGGGCGCAGCTTCTTGCCCCGCATGGTGCACACCTCGCCGTTGACTTTTACCTCGCCGCCCTGGATGCACTCCTTGGCCTCGCCGCCGGTCTCCACGGCGTTTGCCAGCTTCAAAAGGTCCTGCAGTTTGATGTATTCCGTTGTAATGGTCATTGTTTTCATGTTCGTTTACTCCGCGCTCTTCAGCCGTACAGGCAATACCATATAAAGGAAGTTCTCCTCGCCCTCCACGGGGACGATGATGGCAGGGGAGACCCCCGTATTCAGTTCGATCTTCACCTTATCCGCCGGGGCGTACCGCAGCGCCTCCATCAGATAGCGGTTATTGAAACCGATCTCAAGCTTGTTTCCATCGCCGCTGACACGGCACACGTCCTTGGCCTCGCCGTTGCCGGTCTTGGCGGAAAGCATCACCTTATCATGGTCAAAGAGGCACCGCACCGGGCTTTTCAGCTTGTCGGAGATGACGACGGACACACGGTCGATGCTCTCAATAAGCGCCTTGGTCTCTGCCACGATCTGAATGGGATTCTTCCGAGGAATCGCATTCTTATAATCCAGGAACTCACCCTCCAGCCGGCGGCAGATCAGCTGGGTATCACCAATTTCAAATAGGATATGCCGCTTACCCAGCGTCACCGTCACCAGATCCTCCGTATCGCCGCAGATGCTCTTGACCTCGTTGAGTGCGGAGCCGGGGCAGACGAAGGAGAACGCGCCGCCCTCCAGCTTTTCCAGCTTCTCCCGCCGGAAGGCCAAACGGAACCCGTCCACCGCCACCATGTTCAGGCACATATTTTCAATTTCAAACAGCGCGCCGGTGTGCACCGGGCGGCTCTCGTTGGTGGAAACCGCAAAGGCCACCTCCTCGATCATCCGCCGCAGCACACTTTGCTTCATGGACACCGCGTATTCGTCCTCCACCTCCGGCAGCTCCGGGTAATCCGCGGCGGAAAGGCCGAGAATATCAAAATCCGCGTCGCCGCAGGAAACATGGACCATCATTTTCTCGTCGGCGGTAAACGTGATCATATCATCCGGCATCCGGCGGATAATATCACCGAACAGCCGGGCATTGAGCACAATGTCGCCGCCCTCTACCACGTTGGCGAACACGTTGGTGCGGATGCCGGTCTGCATATTGTAGCCGGAGATGGTCAACTGCTGGTCGGCGTGAATCAGCAGTCCCTCCAGCGCGGGAATGGAGCTTTTCTGGGCCACGGCGCGGCTGGTAACGGCGATGGCATTTTGCAGGAATACCTTTTCACAGGAAAATTTGATCATAGAGACCGCTTCCTTTCTGTTTGCAATTTCGGATGCCCGCCCCTATCGGACGGAGTTCCGGGGAATCCACCGACGCAGAATCGGGACCGCGAGAGCCGCCGCTGCGGCCCGCCCTGAATCCGGCAGAAAATTTGAAAAATGTCTTTTAAAATAAAAAAACAAATTTTTTTAGTACAAGTATACGTAGGGCATCAAAACTGTGGATATCTCTCTTTCCGTCAGGTTTTTCAATGGTTTCCTCTCCCGCCCCTTTTGTGGAAAACAAAGAAAAAACAGGCAGCTCTTTCCACGGCTCCGACTTTTCAACACAGTACTTTTCCTTTTCCACATAAAAACCGTGGAAAACACATCAACTGCGGTTATTAATATTTGCCTTGATTTCCTTCACAGTCTCGGCAAAGGCGGGGTCCGTTTTCATCTGCTTTTCCACCTGCTTTAAAGAGTAAAGCACCGTGGAATGGTCGCGGTTGTCAAACACCTTGCCGATATCCACCACCGACAGCTTTGTGATGCTGCGGATGAGGTACATGGCGATCTGGCGGGCAGCCACTGCGTCCTTCACCCGCTGCTGGCCACAGATGACCTCTTTATCCACGCCGTAGTATTTGCTGATGTAGTCAAGAATGTTGTCCGGCGTGGGGATATACTCCCGGCTGCTCTTGATAATGTCCTGCATGGCCCGGGTCACGGTTTCCTCGTCGGCCTCGCTGCCAAGCAGGTCCTTGTAGGCCAGAATTTTATTGACCGTACCCTCCAGCTGCCGGACGTTGGAGGTGACATTTTCGGCAATGTAGCTGGCAATTTTATCCGGCAGGTCCATGCCGAGAGCCGCCGCCTTGTTTTTCACGATGGCCAGCCGTGTTTCCAGATCGGGGGGCGTCACATCTGCCAAAAGGCCCCATTCAAACCTTGTCCGCAACCGATCGTCCAGCAGCGTCATTTCAGAGGGCGGACGGTCCGAGGTCAGTACGATCTGCTTGCCGGACTCATAGAGGTTATTGAACGTATGGAAGAATTCGTTCTGTACCTGCTCCTTGCCGGCTACGAACTGCACATCGTCCACCAGCAGCAGGTCCGCTTCCCGATATTTGGCACGGAACTCGCTGCCCCGGCCGGCACGGATCAGCTCGATGAATTCGTTGATGAAATCGTCGCCCTTGATGTAGACGATCTTGGCGTTTTGATCGTTCCGGCGGATAACGTTGGCAATGGCATAGAGCAGATGAGTCTTACCAAGGCCGGAATCTCCGTAGATCAGCAGGGGGTTATAGTTCTGAGCCGGGTGCTCCGCCACAGCTTGCGAGGCGGCGTAGGCCAGCTTGTTGCTGGGGCCTACCACGAAGGTATCAAAGGTAAACTCTGCGGAGGTAAACCGCTCACTCTGGTGCTTGGGGGCATTGCCCTGAAATTCGGCAAGGCCCTTTTCGTCTAAGATTTCCACCTCAAATTCTATGGAGAAAATATCCTGCAGGGCGGCCTTGATGTTTTTCAGGAACAGGGATTCGATATATCGTTTCTTGAAGTCGTTGGGGCAGTAGAGCAGGAAGGTATTCTCACGGATGTCCACTGCCGACAGCTCATCAAACCATGTGGCAATGGTGGTCTCCGAGAGGTCCTTCTTTAGCTGCTGCAGGACATTTGCCCATACGTCAGCGACGGAATTCAAATCAGAACACCTCTCTTTTTATTTCGGACAAAAATATACCTCATACATTATACCAGAAAACGCCGTTTCAGGCAACACCTCTTCTAAATTAAAAATCCAAAAAGCAAACAGATATGAAGAAACAAAATGTGGGTATCTCCGGCAAAAATGCCACAACATCTTCCAAAAAGAGACGAAAAGCGGGCGAAATAAAGAAAAATTTCAGCAAATTACAACTTATTCTTGACAGAAAGTAAAAAAGTCTGTATACTATTCGGTGCGTCATAAGCTGGCGCACTGAACTGCTTACTGCGCCGCCGTATCCCGGCGGTGTCGAGTAAATGCCGCCGCAAGGCGGACGGAAATCTGACAGGAGGTGTCTCAACATGGCAACGAAACGTACCTATCAGCCCAAGAAGCTCCATGGCCAGAAGGTCCACGGCTTCCGCAAGAGAATGGCGACCGCTAACGGCCGCAAGGTCCTCTCCCGCCGCCGCGCCAAGGGCCGTGCCCGCCTGAGCTACTAAGAGGCTCAATGCGCGGGAGACACCTGAACAATGTCCTTTAGGGACGGTGGGACTGTGAGCGTCCTCCGTCCCTTAGGTTGTATCTATTATATCTGGACTGCGTTCAGGCGGAAAGGACAGGGAAAAGCATGAGAGCAGCAGTCACTCTGAAGGAAAATTATGAGTTTCGGCGGCTTTACCAGAAGGGCGCTTCGGCTGTGAGTCCCGTCATGGTGCTCTATTGCCGGAAAAACCGTCTGGGACATAACCGTTTGGGACTGGTCTCGTCCACAAAGCTGGGCCACGCCGTGGTGCGCAACCGCTGCCGGCGGCGCTTAAGAGAGGTTTATCGTCTGGAGACCCCCCGGCTCCGGCAGGGCTATGACATCATTTTGGTGGCCCGTACCCGGACAGCCACGGCCCCGTGGCCAGAGCTGCAAAGGCAGTTCCGAAGACTCTGCCGCAAGCTGGATCTGCTGGAGGAGGAGCCATGAAGCATGTGCTTTTAGCGCTGGTGCGCTTTTACCGTGCTGCGATCTCTCCCTACCGGCCACCCTGCTGCCGCTTCACGCCCACCTGTTCTCAATACGCGCTGGAGGCCATTGAAAAGTATGGTGCCCTGAAGGGCGGCTGGCTGGCCTTTCGCCGTATCCTGCGCTGCAACCCCTTTCACAAAGGCGGCTACGATCCCGTTCCCTGATTCAAAAGAATATCGGAGGAAAAACAAGAATGTCCACCATTGGCTACTACATTTGCGTACCCTTTGCCTGGCTGGTCCGTCTTTTTTATAATCTGACGGGCTCCTATGGTGTGGCTCTGATTCTGTTCACGCTGGTCATCAAGCTCATTATGCTGCCCTTCCAGATGAAATCCAAGAAGAGCATGATGCGTATGAGCCGTGTTTCCGGCCAGATGCAGGATATCCAGAAGCGCTACGCCAATAATCAGGTCAAGCTGCAGGAGGAAATGCAGAAGATCTATGAAGAAGAGGGCGTCAATCCCATGAGCGGATGCCTCTGGGGCTTTCTCCCCTTGCCGATTCTCATGGCGCTGTACTCCATCATTCGTCAGCCCATCACCCACTTCATGATGCTCTCCAAGGATGTGCTGCAATCCGTGGTGCAGACTGTCGCAGACGCTGGCATTGACCTGACGAACATCGTCATGATGGATAAGGCAACCGGTGCCCCGGCCCTGAAGGACGGTCTCTATCAGATGGCGTCCTACGGTCAGATCAATCTGGTCAAGACCGTGCAGGAGCTGGGCCTTCCCACCCCGGAGGGCTGGTTCAACGTGAACTATAAGTTCATCGGTCTGGACCTTGCCGAGACCCCCTGGACGCTGGTAAAGAACTTCACGTTCACCTGGGCGGTCATCGGCGTGATTCTCATCCCCATTCTGGCGGGCCTGAGCCAGTTTGTGCTCAGCAAGATCACCATGAATAGCCAGCCGCAGGCCAATGCCGGCGGTAACTCCATGAAGTCCATGATGTATACCATGCCCCTGTTCAGCGTGTACATCGCCTTTATCATGCCCGCCGCTCTCGGCGTTTACTGGATTGCCCAGAGCGTGTTCTCTCTCATTCAGGAGCTTGCGCTCAACAAAACGCTGAGCGCAAAGATGGCCGAGGAGGAAGAAGCCGCGTTCCAGGCCCGGCAGGCAGATCGCCGCCGCCGTATGGAGGAGGCCCGGGTACAGGAGCAGCAGAGAAAGCAGGAGGAACAGAAGAAAAAGACCCTGCGTGAAAAGCAGCAGGCCGCACAGGAGGCTAAGGCCGCCAAGGCTGCCCGCGCTGCTGTCAGCACCACGGAGGCAGGCCGGGTGGGAGACCGTCCCTATGCCCGGGGCCGTTCCTACAAGGCTGACCGTTATGATGACAACAAATAAGGAGTCGTTATGAGACAGTTTATTGATGTAACGGGCAAGACGGAGGATGAGGCCATCAGCCGTGCTCTGGAGCAGCTGGGGCTGGATCGGGACGATGTATCCGTAGAGATTCTGGAGCGTGCCAAGGCCGGATTTTTGGGTCTCGGCAGCTGTCCCGCCAAGGTCCGTGTCAGCTACGGACCCGAGGAGGAGTCTGCCTCTCAGCAGCCCAGAGCGGAAAAGGTCCGGGAGGAGCGGGTGGAAAAGCCCAGAGCGCCCCGGCCTGAGAAAAAAACCGTCGAGAAGCCTGCGGAAAAGCCTCAGCACCGCGAGGAGCCTAAGCAGGAGCCTGTTCAGAGCGTAAAAACGGAGGAACTGGGCGAAGAGGTCAATGATGACCGCGCACAGGAAATCAAAAAGTTCCTCTCCGGCCTCCTTCAGCAGTTGGAGGTGCAGGCGGAAATCAAGGTATACCTTCCCGAAAAGGGCCGTTATAAGGTCTTTTTGGAGGGGCAGGGCCTCGGTGCCATCATCGGCCGCCGGGGCGAGACCCTGGATGCCATCCAGCAGCTCACCAGTTATTCCGTCAACCGTACCGGCAGCCGGGTTCGTATCCAGCTGGACGCGGAAAATTACCGTGCCAAGCGGGAGCAGAGCCTGGAGCGCCTTGCAAACAAGGTGGCTGGAAAGGTAGTCAAGTACCGCCGCAGCGTCACGCTGGAGCCTATGAACGCCTATGAACGCCATGTGATTCACACCGCGCTGCAGGAGGTTCCCGGCGTCACCACCTACTCTACCGGTGTTGACCCCAACCGCCGCGTCATTGTTGCCTTTGACCGGGAGAAAAAATAATGAAAAGCAGTCCTGTCCGCCGGATAGGGCTGCTTTTTCCAATTTTTCACCAAACGCTTCCACATTGTTGAAAAATGGCGCACTTTTTTCATTGCATTGTCTGTTTTTGGCCTTTATTCGGCAGTTCTCCTTGACAATGGGGAAAAACCGTGCTAAAGTGGCCGTTAGAAAAGCTGTGAAAGGGAAGTCCCCTGTTGATTTGTTTCAGAGAGAGCGCGGTCGGTGAAAGCGCTCCAAGTCACGCCGGGATGGCGCCCTTGAGCTGCGGAACGGAAATGTTCCGTCGGCCCCCGCCGTTACCGGGAATGAAGTGCCCCGCCTCCAACGGGGAATTCAGGTGGAACCACGGACAAGCATTTGTTCGCCCTGAGCCGAAAGGCCCAGGGCGTTTTGCTGTGTAAGCGCGCATAAAGCATTCTGCTGGAGCTGAGCTGCGATCTGGTGAACGGCAGGGCGGTGCGGACCGGCGCCCCAGTCATGACAAAAAGGACGAAAGTTCAGAGAATAGGAGAGATCGAACGTATGATGAAAGAACTGCCCAAGGTGTATGAACCCCAACAGGTGGAGTCCCGCATCTACCAGATGTGGGAGGACAACGACTGCTTTAACGGGGATCCGGATCCCAAGAAGAAGCCCTTCTCCATCGTCATGCCGCCCCCCAACGTCACGGGCCAGCTCCACATGGGCCACGCCCTGGACTGCACATTGCAGGACATCCTGACCCGCTTCAAGCGGATGCAGGGCTACTCCACGCTGTGGGTCCCCGGCACCGACCATGCCGGCATCGCCACTCAGATCAAGGTGGAGGAGGAACTGCGCGTCAAGGAGGGCCTGACCCGCTATGATCTGGGCCGGGAGAAGTTCCTCCAGCGGGTGTGGAAGTGGAAGGAGGAGTATGGCAACCGCATCGTGGAGCAGCAGAAGAAGATGGGCGTCTCCTGCGACTGGAGCCGCTCCCGCTTCACCATGGATGAGGGCTGCTCCAAGGCTGTGCGGGAGACCTTCTGTGAGCTGTATGACAAGGGCCTGATCTACAAGGGAAGCCGCATCATCAACTGGTGCCCCCACTGCATCACCGCCCTGTCCGACGCCGAGGTGGAGTATGTGGACAAGCCCGGCCACCTGTGGTATATCCGCTATCCTTTGGCAGACGGCTCCGGCGACATTGTGGTGGCTACTACCCGTCCCGAGACCATGATGGGCGATACCGGCGTGGCTGTGAACCCCAATGACGAGAAGTTCAAGCACCTCATCGGCAAAAAGTGCATTCTGCCCATCATGAACCGGGAGATTCCCATTGTGGGCGATGAATACTGCGAGATCGGCTTTGGCACCGGCGCCGTGAAGATGACCCCTGCCCATGACCCCAATGACGTTGAGGTGGGCCTGCGGCATAATCTGGAGGTCATCCGGGTCATTGCCGACGATGGTAGAATCAACGAAAACGGCGGCCCCTACAACGGTATGGACCGTTACGAGTGCCGCAAGGCCATCGTGAAGGATTTGGAGGAGCAGGGTTACCTCATTAAGGCTGAGCCCTATTCGCACAATGTTGGCACCTGCTACCGCTGCCATAACGATGTGGAGCCTCTGATCTCCGCCCAGTGGTTCGTGAAGATGGAGCCTTTGGCCAAGGAGGCCCTGCGGGTGGTGAACGAGGGCGAGGTAAAGTTTGTCCCCGAGCGCTTCTCCAAGACCTACACCAACTGGATGGAAAACTGCCATGACTGGTGCATTTCCCGCCAGCTCTGGTGGGGCCACCAGATTCCCGCGTGGACCTGCGATGACTGCGGCCACATCAACGTGAAGCGGGAGGACCCCACGGTCTGTGAAAAGTGCGGCAGCACCCATCTGACCCGTGAGGAGGATGTGCTGGATACGTGGTTCTCCTCCGCCCTGTGGCCTTTCTCCACGCTGGGCTGGCCGGAGCAGACCGCCGACCTGAACTACTGGTACCCCACCTCCGTCATGGTGACGGGCTATGACATCATCTTCTTCTGGGTGGCCCGGATGATCTTCTCCGGCTGCGAGCAGATGAAGAAAATTCCCTTCCACACCGTTTTGATTCACGGCCTTGTCCGGGATGATAAGGGCCGCAAGATGTCCAAGTCCCTCGGCAACGGCATCGACCCTCTGGAAATGGCGGAGAAATACGGCGCGGACGCTCTGCGATTCAACCTCATCACCGGCAACTCCCCCGGCAACGATACCCGGTTCTACACTGAAAAGTGCGAGGCCATGCGGAACTTTGCCAATAAGATCTGGAACGCCAGCCGCTTCGTGATGATGAACCTGACCATCGACCATTACACCCTGCCCGCTGCCGACAAGCTGGAGCGGGAGGACAAGTGGGTGCTCAGCAAGCTGAACCGGCTTGTGAAGGAGGTCACCGAAAATCTGGACAGCTACGAGATCGGCGTGGCCTCCGCCAAGGTCTATGACTTCATCTGGGACACCTACTGCGACTGGTATATCGAGCTGACCAAGACCCGCCTGAACGGCACGGACGAGGCCGCCAAGCTCACAGCGCAGAATGTGCTGTGCTATGTGCTGGTGACGCTTTTGAAGCTGCTGCACCCCTTCATGCCCTTCATCACGGAGGAGATCTATCAGGCCCTGCCCCACGAGGAACAATTCATCATGACCTCCCGGTGGCCTGAGTACCGGGCGGACCTGGCCTTCCCAGAGGAAGAAGCCGCAATGGAGGCCGTCATGGACACCATCAAGGCCATCCGGGCCCGCCGGGCGGAGATGAACGTGCCCCCTTCCCGGAAGGCGGAGGTGCTGATCGTCACCGCCACCCCGGACGTCTACGCCCAGGGCAGGCACTTCATCCAGCGGCTGGCTTATGCCAGTGAGGTGAAGTTCGCGGACGCCGCCCCGGCGGATGTGTCCGGCATGGTGACCGCCGTCACCCACAACGCCACGGCCTATCTGCCCCTCAGCGAGCTGGTGGACATCGCCGCGGAGCTGGAGCGGATCCGCAAGGAGATCGAGAAAGCCCAGAACGGCCTGCGGGGCGTCGAGCAGAAGCTCTCCAACGAGAAGTTCGTCTCCCGGGCCCCGGAGGCGGTGGTGAACGCCGAGCGGGAGAAGGCCGCCAAGTACAAAGAGCTGATCGCCAAGCTGGAGGAATCCGCCAAGGCCATGCAGGCGTAAGTCCCGGCTGAAGGAGAACGTAACCCCCCACGTTCCAAAACAGAATGCAGGGGCGGCGGTCAG
>ERZ1106941.3206-NODE-3206-length-9989-cov-4.305114_pt1 | contig 9989 bp, 5 predicted proteins | sample MGYA00403670_ERZ1106941 | MGnify/ENA primary metagenome ERZ1106941 (study PRJEB35170, sample SAMEA104062400) | human gut metagenome | biome: human gut; feature: human-associated habitat; material: faeces | place: Denmark | collected 2012-06-04 ... | reverse complement strand
CCCGACAACATCTACTTCCACGGGGAGGAGGGGGTGGAGGGCTTCACCTCCATCGCCGATGACCAGCGCTTTTATATCAATGAGGCGGGCAATCCGGTATTGATTTTTGAGAAGTATGAGATTGCCCCCGGCTACATGGGCCAGCCGGAATTTGAGGTGCCCATGCCCGGGTAACCGGATGGGCCGCCGGAGCGCCGTGCGCGGGAGCTGTATCAGCTCCCGCGCATTTTTTATTCCTGCGTGCCGGCACAGACAGGGAAAAAGACGCTGTGTATAAAATTGCAGAAAAATAGGCCTGTGTTGGAAAGGATATGAGATTGGACCGTAAAACAGCGGTTTATCCAAAGGAAAAGGGAGAAGAAAGCCGCCTGGTTATGCATATTTATGCTTGACAAATGGGGCTTGCAGTGGTATCTTTTATACATAAATATTCGATGATATACGAATATTATACACTGCAAGAGGAAAGAGTAAGGTGAAGAGCATGAAGAAGCACAAAACACTCGGCAACGCGCTGTCCATGCTGACGGCATCGGCGCTGCTCCTGTCCCTGTGCGTCATCCCGTCTGCGGCCGCAGACAGCGCAGCGGCCCCCGCCGCTGTGTTTGAGAACACCAGCGGTGACGGCGGGAGCAACGGCATCTCCCTGTCCGCCGAGCGGACCTTCCAGGCCAGCATCCCGGTGGACATGACCGAGGCCGAGGCCAAGGAGGCCGCCTCCTCCGTGACCTGGACCCTGACGCCCGATGCGGACGCGCCGGATTACTTGGACGATACCCAGTTTCCCAACCAGACCGAGGGCGGTCCCCTGAGCGCCTGGCTGTGCCAGGACGGCGAGACCCCCTTCTTTACCGACGTGGCCACCGCCGCCGAGACGGTGGACGGCCAGGTGTACCTGACCGTCACCTTCGCCAACCAGTGCTACTTCGGTGACGATCTCAGTGTGCCCCACAGCAACGGCGGCTCCTATATGGATGTGTGCGGCTACTTCACGCTGTCCGCCGGGCTGGACGGCAAGACCCTGGGCTCTGTGGATCTGAAGGTGGCGCCCTACGACAACTTCCACACCATGTCGGAGATCTATGACGAGCTGGACGCGCTGGTGGACTACGCCGCCGGCCACACTGACCTCTACGTGGAGCAGTTCTCCATGGGCCAGAGCCAGGGCGACAACGGCCTGGAAAGCCTGGATATGCCTTATCTGATTGTGGCCAAGGACAAGGCCGCGGTGGATAAGTGGCAGGAGATCAAGGCGGAGGCGGAGAGCGATCCCACCGCCCTGCTGAAGAAGCTGGAGAGCGGCGCCCTGGGCGACTACCAGGTGCCCGTCATGTACTCCAATATTCACGCCAATGAGGTGGCCGCCAGCGACGGCATCCTGGCCTTTGCCTGGATGCTGGTGGAGACCGCGGCCTCTGAGAGCGGCACCATCGACTACGACAAGCTCACCGGCTTCACCGCCGCCGGTAAGGCCGAGCTGGCCGAGCAGATGGGCCCTGCGGGTGAGGAGGGCTCCGTGGCCGTCCCCGACCTGGTGGCCAATGACGCCACCTACCTGGGCTACATCAAAGGCGAGAACGCCGACGGCACCACCGCCTCCATCTCCACCCAGGTGGAGCTGGAGAAATACTACACCATTGACACTGTGACGGTGGACGTGGACGAGCTGCTCTCCGACGTGTTCTTCATCATCGTCCCCGAGGAGAACGTGGAGGGCCGGACCTACCTGACCCGTACCTCCTCCGGCGGCTTTGACCTCAACCGGGACAACTCCTTCCAGACCCAGGCCGAGACCCAGAACATGGCCAGGCTGATCGCCGAGTGGAACCCTGTCAGCCTCACCGAGTTCCACGGCCGGGTGCAGGCCTTCCAGTGCGAGCCCTGCGATCCCCCCCACGAGCCCAACTTTGAGTACGATCTGCTGGCCGAGCACCTGATGGGCGGCGGCGAGGCCCTGGGCATCGCCGCGGTGGCCAACAACGGCGGCCACAACAGCTACGTCATCCCCCAGCGGGACTACCTGACCTACACCGGGGCGAAGACCGCCGACGGGGACGACCAGACCCAGTGGCTCGACCCCTGGGACGACATGTCCACCAGCTACACCCCCCAGTACGCCATGCTCCACGGCACCGTCTCCTACACCGTGGAGGTGCCCGCCTATGACGACTACATGGTGCAGGGCGTCGCCTACGGCCAGCTGGGCCAGTCCGTCTACATCGCCGAGCACAAGGACGGCTACCTGACCAACCAGACCAAGATCTTCGAGCGGGGCGTGACCAACGCCAACTCCGACGCCTACGAGCTGGTGGGCCAGTGGTTCTGCGACCAGTACGACGTGGAGGGCGCGGAGGCCGACCTCTTCCGGCCTGAGTACGACGGGGAGGGCCAGAACGGCAATTTCTACCCCGAGTGCTATATCATTCCCATGGACGGCGTCCACCAGTCCAACCTCCAGGCCGCCGCCGAGATGATGGAGTACCTGACCCGCAACGGCGTCCAGGTCAGCCTCACCGACCAGAGCTTCACCTACAACGGCGTGGAGTACCCCGCCGGCACCCTAATCGTGTCCATGTACCAGGCCAAGCGGAGCGTGGCCAACGGCGTGCTGTACGACGGCACCGTGATTACCGGCTGGCCCGTCCTCTACTCCGAGGGCATCACCGCCTTCGACAAGGTGCGGGGCTTCGACATGGTGGTGTGCGCCGAGCCCGCCGCCTATAAGACCATCTCCGCCGCCTGCGGCGACGTCCTGGACTACGAGGAGACCCTGGATTACGTGGCCTCCCTGACCTCCTCCTTCTCCGGCGTGAAGGACGCCCAGGTGGTGCTCATGAACGCCTCCGAGGACTCCACCGCCGCCGTCAACGCCCTGCTGAAGGCCGGCAAGTCCGTCTCCCTCATCACCGAGGGCCAGTACGAGGGCAGCTTCCTGGTGTCCTACGCCGACTGGCAGAGCGTGGCGGGCGACTACCTGCTCTCCGGCGTGGGCGTGACCGACGCCCCCGCGGCCCTGGCCATCCCCAAGGCCCCCGTGGTCTACATCTCCGGCAAGCCCGCCGACAACGACAAGGGCTTCGTCAAGACCACCCTTGTCAGCGGTTCCTACGAGTACAACTACGACCGGCAGGCCATGCGCACCCTGGGCTTCACCGTCACCGACGACGCCTCCCAGGCCGACCTGATCATCGGCGCGGCCGCCCTGGACGAGCAGGCCCTGGCCGCCGTCAAGAGCGGCACCCCCTACATCGGCTACGGCTCCAAGGCCATGAAGTCCGCCGTCTCCCTCTTTGACGAGGGCGCGCTGGTGCGGGAGACCGTCAGCCCCAACGCCATGGACGCCCTGGCCTACGTCACCTACCCCACCGACAGCCTGATCACCGCCAGCTATGTGGCCGAGGGCGACGACCTCCTCTACGGCTACGGCGCCGGCTACTTCGCCGCCATCCCCGCCGGCGCCCAGGTGCTGGTGCAGCTGGACGGCTCCAAGGAGCTGCTGGAGGGCTTCCTCCCCGCCGACGGCGAGCACTTCGACGACTTCCTGGACGACTCCATCCAGGCCATCTCCTACCAGGGCGCGGGCGCGGACAACGCCCAACTGGACGTGGTGCTCTTCGCCAACACCCTGACCAACAAGACCAACCAGCGGGATGAGTACAACTTCATCTCCAACGCCGCCTGGGCCGCCGTGCTGAACGACACCGGCTACTCCGACGTGGCCCCCAACGCCTGGTACGCCGAGGCCGTGGCCGCCGTCACCGGGCAGGGCCTGATGAACGGCGTCACCTCCAAGGCCTTCGGCCCTGACGTGACTACCACCCGGGGCATGCTGGTCACCGTCCTCCACCGCATGGCGGGCGAGCCCGCCGCCTCCGCCTCTGCCGGCTTTGCCGACGTGGCCGCCGGCTCCTACTGCGCCGCTGCCGTGGATTGGGCCTATGAGGCCGGAATCACCTCCGGCGCCAGCAGCACCGGCTTCGCCCCCGACAGCGCCCTGACCCGGGAGCAGGCCGTCACCCTGTTGTGCAACTACGCCGAGGCCCAGGGCCTGGACGTGAGCGCGGCCGCCGACCTGTCCGGCTACCCCGACGCCTCCGCCGTGTCCGCCTTCGCACAGGACGCCGTGGCCTGGGCGGTGGACGCCGGGCTGCTCACCGGCACCGGCGCGGGCACCCTGAACCCCCAGGGCACTGCCACCCGGGCCGAGCTGGCCGCCTTGCTGGTGCGGGCCGAGGCCCTCTTTACCGCCGAATAACCTCCACATAGGCTGGGCCGGGACAGCGTTGCTGTCCCGGCCCAGGAGGCTATCGATAAATCCTCCTATTAAAGAATTCGGAGGGAAGGATAGTGTGAAAGGGAACCGTCAGGGTTCCCTTTCGCGTTGGATCAAACAACTTTTTGAACCTTTTTGAAGGTTCAAAAAGTTCAGCAGCCTGTCGAAAAGACTTTTCGACAGGCTGCTGTCCCGGCCCGGTTGTTTTGCCCGCCGGTTTGTGCTATGCTGGGGACAGGAAACGCAAAGGGGGATATTTATGCACAACCAGAATGAGGCCTTTCTCCACCTGAACGACGCCCTGCCCGCCGACATCGCCCGCCGCAGGGATATGGGGGATCTGGCGGGGGCGCTCCGGCTGATCGACGCCCGGCTCTCCTCCGGCGTCCAGCCCCTGCTGGCCCCCCGGCTGGAGGCGGAGCGGCTGCGGCTGACCCGCCTGCCCTACGACTACCCCTACACCCGCCCCGAGGCGGTGGCCCTGGTACGGGCGGAGTGGCCCGGCTTTACCGAGGCGCAGTTCGACGCCCTGCTGGACGGCGGGCGCATCGACTGGCGGATGGTGGACGGGGAGCTGCGGGTACACCGGGAGTTCCTGGAGTCCCTGCGCATCTACCCGAAGGAGGCACCGGGGCTTGTCCACGAGGCGGTGGACAACGCGGAGCGGGATGCCGTGCTGGCCCGGATGGAGCGGGAAGGCTCCCTCACCGCCCGCATTACCCTGAAGGCGGATATCCGGGCGCTGGTGCCTGTTGCGGGCCAGGAGGTGCAGGCGTGGCTGCCCCTCCCGGCGGCCTGCCCCCAGCAGAGCAATATTGAGCTGCTGGACTGCACCCCCGGCGGGGTGGCCGCGCCGGAGTATGCACCACAGCGCACCATGTGGTGGAAAACAAACGGCGTGGGGGAGTTCTCCGTCACCTACCGTTACCTCTTCCGGGCGGAGTACACGGCTCCCATGTCCCTCTCTCTGGAGCTGGCGCAGCCGGACTTTGACCTGGAGGAGCAGCCGCCCCACATCGTCTTTACCCCCTACCTGCGGGCGCTGGCGGCCCGGCTGACCGAGGGGTGCGCCAACCCGGCGGAAAAGGCGAAGGCCATCTACGACTACGTCACCGGACAGGTGGACTACCGCTATCAGCCCGCCTACCTCCAGCTGGACTGCATCGCCGACCAGTGCGCCAAGACCCTCCGGGGGGACTGCGGGGTGTTCGCCCTGCTCTTCATCACCCTGTGCCGTATCGCGGGCATCCCCGCCCGGTGGCAGAGCGGGCTGGCCGTCCGGCCCGGTCGGGTGGGCCCCCACGACTGGGCCATGTTCTACCTGGCCCCCCACGGCTGGCTGTGGGCGGACTGCTCCTTCGGCTCCTCCGCCCGCCGCAGCGGGGAGGACGCCCGCCGGGCCCACTACTTCGGCAGCCTGGACCCCTGGCGGATGGTAGCCAATTCCGCCTTCCAGGCCCCCCTGACGCCCCCCATGCCCGCCTGGCGGCAAGACCCCTACGACAACCAGTGCGGCGAGCTGATGGTGGGCGGCCGCGGGCTGGACGCCCCCGAGCGGGCGTGGGGCCACGAGCTGCTGGATTTCACCCTGCTGTAACGGAACTATATGCAAAAAGCGCCTCTGGAATATTCCAGAGGCGCTTTGTATGTTTGAAAAAGTGTACGTTTACAAATGAAATAGTCGCACTACCTAGTGTGAAGTATAGCACAGAAATACGGCGATATCAATTACATTTTAACATAGATTTTCCTGCATTTCCACCATTTTAAAAGGTACACTTTTCCAAAAGGGGGTGGTTTGCCGGCCAATGCTGTTTCACCTGGCCGGAGACCCGCGCTTCCTGTTTTAAGATGTTTTGTATGCAGTCCGAATGGCATCCTGCGGGAACCTCCGGTACGGCGGAGTGGTATTGACACACATTTTCTGCGGCCACGACCCCTGACATCAAAAAGGAGGAAAACAGAATCATGGAGAAACGCATCTTGTCGGTGTGCCTGACGGCGTGCATGCTGCTGACGCTGATGCCGTCCGCCTTTGCGGCGGACGTGGAGCAGCCCCTTCCCATCGCCGGAATGGAACAGACGGAGGAAACAAGCGCGGACGCCAGGACGGAGCCCGGCGACGAGCCACAGGAGCCCGTACCCACAGAGGAGGGAAAGGGCACGCAGGAGGAGCCCTTCACTACGGTAGCCGCCTATAATGAGGCGGTGAAGGGCGACGCTCTCGACGGTAAGGACGTATACCTGACTATCAGCAGAACGGAGTTTAAGGAGGGACAGTTTGCCCTGACCAATGTGCAGACGCGCCCCAATCCCCCCAGACTGCACCTGACCCTGACGGACTGTACCTTTACCGGCAATACCGCCGGAGACAAGACAAACTCCTCGTTTATGTATTTGCCCAACTGCCAGTCTCTGGTGATTAAAGGCTGCACCTTCAACGCCGGAGAGGACGGCCTGAAGTACGGAATCAACTGGAACCTCTGCGGCATCCAGGGTTCCACGGTGGAGATCCGGGGCTGTACCTTTACGGGCAGCTATGAGAAGAATGCCATCAAGCTGAACCAGCGCAACGGCGAGGACGACGTGGCAACAGATGTGAAGCCGTCGGGAGACGGAGAAGTAAAACCCGCCACCATTGCCTCCGCTGTGGTTGCGGACTGCACCTTCTCCGAGGGGGCCAAGATTCAACTGGGTTCCCAGGGGAAGGGAGAGAACAATGCCGCCGCGCCCTCCACCGGCGCGTTCCCGGTGACCATCTCCAATGTGAAGGCCGAAAATGGCAGCGAGGTTGCGGTTGAGCTGGCCTATCAGGCGGCCAAGGATGCGGACATCCCCACCATCACGCTGGCCCCTGGGGACACCTTTGAAAAGACGCAAGAAGGCGTCCTTGTGGCACAGGTTGGGGAGGAGAAATTCACCTCTTTTGATAATGCTCTGACCGCCGCGCTGGCCGCAGAAGATCACACCCTCACCCTGCTGCAGGATGTGACAAAAGACATTTCCATCACAGCGGGCAGCACCCTCACCATTGAGGGCAGCGGCAAGACCCTGTACGGCACCATCAACTGTGTGGCAGCTTCGGGCGAACATGCCGACCAGACCAACACGAACCTCACCTTGAACAATCTGACCGTAGACGGCGACACCGGCAGGAATGGAACGGCGGATAAATCCATCCTCATTACATCTCAGAATCAGAGCGCAACTGTTGTCAGCGGTCTGAACCTGACCATGACCAACTGCACCGTGCAAAACTCCAAGGCAGGAGTGAGCGGTGGACAGGGCATGTATCTGACCAACGCGAAAAACCTGACCATTGATGACTGCACCTTTACGAACTGCGGCGGCATTAACTATGCCATCGACCTGAACCTGGTCGCCGTACAGGATGCCGTGATCTCGATCACCAACACTAGGTTTGAAGGAAATTGCGGTGCTTCCGGCCCCATTAAAGTCGCTGAACGCGGCACGGGTGACGGGACTGAAGCCGATGATATCACCGGCGCGCGGGCCAGCGTCAAGTCCCTGACTATTTCCGGTTGTACTTTTAACAATTCGAATCCAATTTTGGGCGGCGATATTGTTCTTGGGGTAACAACAAAGACGGGCGAAAAGGACGGAAATGGTACCGGCTCCTTCCCTGTTACCATTGCGGACAACAAGACTACCAAAGAAGACAAGCAGCTAAAGATCAAACTGGCCTACACAGATGACTCGGCCAAGAATATTACTACGGATATTGGCAGCGTGGTGGTAGGCGATGGAACAAAAGACCCCGCGCAGGGCTTTACCATCACCGCCACCGCCGGCGAAGGCGGCACCATTACTCCCAGCGGCAGGGTGGCCGTAGCCAATGGCGGCAGTCAGACCTTCACCGTCGCCGCCGACAGCGGATATTCCATCTCTGATGTGACCGTCGATGACAGCACCGCCGCAGACGTGGTGCAGAACGATAACGGCACCTACACCGTTCAGAATGTGACAAAGGACTGCACCGTCCATGCGACATTCTCGAAAAACAGCTCCTCCGGCGGCTCCTCCTCCAGCTCCACCCGGTACACGGTGAGCGTGGAGGACACGGACAACGGCAGCGTGAAGGTAAGCCCCACCCGCGCCTCCAGAGGCACCACCGTGACCATCACCGTGAAGCCCGACGAGGGCTATGAGCTGGACAAGCTGACCGTCACCGGCAAGGATGGCGATTCCATCAAGCTCACCGACAAGGGCGACGGCAAATATACCTTCAAAATGCCCGCTTCCAAGGTGGAGGTCGAGGCGGTCTTCACCGCGATCGAAACCGAGCCGGAACAGCCCGAATCCCTGCCCTTCACCGACGTGAGCAGCGGCGAGTGGTACTATGATGCGGTGGCCTATGTGTATGAAAAGGGCCTCATGGACGGTACCAGCGCCGTCACCTTTGACCCCGGCGCGGTGCTGACCCGCGCCATGACGGCGCAGGTGCTCTGGAACCTGGCGGGCAGTCCTGCCGCCCCCGGCGGGGCGGGCTTCACCGACGTGGCGGCGGACGCGTGGTATGCCGGCGCGGTGAACTGGGCGGCGGCCCAGGGGATTGTGGCCGGGTATGACACCGGGGCCTTCGGTCCGGAGGACGCGGCCGGCCGGAGCACATCCGCTTTACCGACGCCTCGGACGCTTTCACAGGCACTGTGGAGGTCTCTGAAATGATGGGCAGCGAGTATCATCTTCACGTCGCCTGCAGCGGTCAGGATGTGATTTTTCGGGTTCCCACGGTGGATCTGCCTGAGGCGCTGCGCAGCGGCATTGCCTATGGCGCGCAGATCCGCTTTGACTTTCGTCCAGATGCCATCCACCTTTTCGACCCGCAGACTGAGCAGAATCTGCGCTGATTCCATGAAAAAGAGCTCTGGAAAACATGCTGTTTTCCAGAGCTCTTTTTGAATCCAGCTGATCGTGTGAGCCTTCCCCTTTCGGAGAGATCAGCGTTGTCCCGCTTCCGCCATTTTGGGAACGCCCTCGCGTTTTGGTTCCCGACACCGCACCGCCCCTCACAGGAAACTGGCTGTTTTTTCCTATTCTGTGGCCCCTGCCGTGGCGAAACGGCACGGTTTTCCTGGGAAAACTCCGGAGGGCCGGGGTATTGCCCCGGCCCTGGCCGCGTCTTCGCAGCTTATTCCAGTTCAAACGCGCCGGTATAGAGCTGATAATACAGCCCGCCCTGGCGGATCAGGTCTTCGTGGTCGCCCCGCTCCACAATCCGGCCATGGTCCAGCACCATGATGGCGTTGGAATTGCGAACCGTGGAGAGCCGGTGTGCGATAACAAAGACCGTCCGGCCATACATCAGAGCGTCCATGCCCTGCTGGACAATGGCCTCTGTCCGGGTGTCGATGGAGCTGGTGGCCTCATCCAGAATCATCACCGGCGGGAACCGCGGCCCGTGCGATAGCCAGCAGCTGCCGCTGGCCCTGGGAGAGATTGGCGCCATTGCCGCTGAGCATAGTGTCGTAGCCCTGGGGCAGTCGGCGGATGAAATCATCGGCATTGGCCAGAGCTGCCGCCGCCTCCACCTCCTGATCGGTGGCGTCCAGATTGCCGTAGCGGATGTTCTCCCGCACCGTGCCGGTAAAAAGGTTCGTGTCCTGGAGCACAATGCCCAGGGACCGGCGAAGATCAGGCTTATGGATGTTGTTGATGCTGATGCCGTCATAGCGGATCTTTCCGTCGGCAATGT
>ERZ1106941.3199-NODE-3199-length-10018-cov-4.849844_pt1 | contig 10018 bp, 10 predicted proteins | sample MGYA00403670_ERZ1106941 | MGnify/ENA primary metagenome ERZ1106941 (study PRJEB35170, sample SAMEA104062400) | human gut metagenome | biome: human gut; feature: human-associated habitat; material: faeces | place: Denmark | collected 2012-06-04 ... | reverse complement strand
GAATCAGATACTCTGCCTTTAGCGGATTACCCGGTACTTCTTTCTCAAAGAACTCTTTGAAGCCTTCCTCCAGTACATCCAGGAACTCCGGAGTCAATCCCCACATGTTCATGGAAACCAGAGAATTTATATCCACAGCCACGCCGTCTGCTTCTGCTCCAGTTGCGGTCTTTACAATGTTCTTGGTTTCCACAACTTCGGTCAAGTTCCCCTTCTCGTCCATCTTACAGATACCGCGAGTCACACCACCATTATCAGACAGAGTGTTCTTCAGCACAAAGCCAGCCATGCAGGACTTGCCCCCGTTCACCAAATATTCATGAACAGCTTTAAAGCCTTCCTTACCATAGTAATCATCTGCATTGATCACAATAAAAGAAGTCCTGATGACCCTCTTTGCTGCAAGCACTGCCTGACCAGTTCCCCACGGCTTTGTACGCCCTTCCGGCAGAGTGCCCGGAATATCGTTAATATCCTGAAAAGCGTAGTCTACAGTTACATCATGAGCGGAGCAAATAGCTGCAATACGGTCACCGATAACCTCTTTAAACTCTTTCTCAATATCCTTGCGGATAATAAATACCACATGGTTAAAGCCTGCCTCAATTGCATCATGAATCGAGTAATCCATGATGATGTGATTTGAAGCATCCACCGGCTCCAACTGCTTGATTCCTGTTCCAAAACGGCTACCGATACCGGCTGCCATGATAAGTAATGTTGTGTTCATAATTTTTCGTACCTTTTTCTGACGATATTCTTTTACCATAGGTTTCTTTCTTCACATCTCAGCCGATCATAACAAATCGCTGCCTGCTGCTCACCACGAAGAGGTGTGTGATTATCAGAGCGGCTACCGTGTGGATTTCCACACGACTTTATTTTACCAAAGCCTGACACTAATTCGACAGTATTCGACTTTTTAGTCATTTTTTGTTCATTTTACGTTTACAGTTTAGTACCAGGGGTCTGGCACCAATGTTTTTCTGGCTTTATTTTACTGAGTACAAACACTAACTCAATAGCATTCGACTTTTTAGTTACATTTTATTCATTTTGAGTTTACAGTTTAGTACCAGGGGTCTGGCGCCCGATACTAAGACCACGATGTCGGCCCTCTGGTTCTTTTGGGATTTCGGCGCTCACTAGCTATCCCTGTTACCTTGCTGTCTACGCTTAGCCTGCAACGTTACCGCGGCAGACTCAAGACTCGCTTCAAATGCTGTGGTTAGCAGCTTATTTAATGGGGCTTCCACCCACCGGACTATATACCGACGCACGGTCAGACCCCAATGTGGTCCTTCCACACCACGAAGAGGTGTGCAAAGTTTCGAGCAGCAATGGGAACTTTCCTGCTCTCAGTATATCACAATTTCATCCACAACCACGTCGCCTGCTTCTGCTCCGGCTGCTGTCTTTATGATGTTCTTTGGAAAGCTCCAGAATGTTCTCCCACAAACTGTACTATTACATTCTCATAGCCTTCCGGATCTTTTTTATAGTTCTCTGCATGATTAGCTCCATGAACTATATAAATTTCTTTATTACTTTTACAACTATTATAAATTTCTTTTGCCATGTATAGTGGTGCTAAGTTATCCATGTCTCCATGAATAATTAAAATTGGAAGTTTTGTCTGTGATACCGCCTTACAAGCATCAGCCTCTTTTAAATTAAATCCTCCCCAAAGCTTTGTTCCCACATCTGCAAAAATTTTGAATACCTCTACTGGCATTCCTTTAGGCAAATGGCTCTTACAATTTAACTCTAACATTTTTGTTGACGTTGTAAATCCACTATCTTCAATGATTCCACAAACAGAATCTGGAAAATCCAAATCACTACTCATTGTGACCACTGCTCCACCCATTGAAATTCCCATAAGAAATATCGGTGTTTCTCTTCCAAAATGTTTTGCAGCCCAATTAGCCCAATCTACACAATCATAACGTTCCTTCACCCCCAATGTAAAAATATTTCCTTCACTTTCATTATGTGCACGCATACTGACAAGTAAAACATTCCATTTTTCTTTCTGCGCAATTTTATAAATCGGCACACCATCCACATAACTATGACCTCTAAATCCATGAAAGAAAATCACCAATGGAGCATTCTTCTTTCTCTCATAATAATGACCTTCCAGCTTTGTTCCATCAGAAGCCATAATAACAATTCTTTCATTATTTTTTCGTTTTATTTTATATGCTTCGGTAAGCCACTCATACTGCTCATCATCTGCTGTTCCCAAATCTGGCCATGGTGTTTCTCTTCGTTCACAAATTTTTGAGAACACTAATTTACTTCCTTCCCCCAAAATTATTATCGAAAAAATAAACATTATAATAACTACTGCAACAATCTTTTTCATTTTCACTAATCTCTCAGTTATTGCAAGTTGTTTTACTCTTTGCTTCATAAGCATCACTTTCCTTCAATATTTATCACATCTCATCCGATTATAAGAGATCGTTGCCTGTTGCTCACCACGGAGAGATGTGTAATTGTTCGAGCAACGCAGGAAACTTACTGTTCCCCTTATTTTGTTTACGAATTCTTTAGAAATGTTTATTTTTTTCTTTATGGAGTCAGACCCCACATACATTTTATTAGCATTTCATAGAGTCTGACCCTAAGAGTTTGATTCCAAGAATTCTTTGCACACCCGTCATCGCTACGTGGAGGCTTTAATCTGAATGACAACTGCCCGATGGGCGGTAATAATAATTATAAAATTTGCTCGCACTTTTCCAACACAGCGGCGATGGTAGCGTCCATATCATAATACTTATATTCACCCAGTCTACCGCCGAAGATGACCTTCTCTTCCTTATCTGCAAGTGCCTTATACTGTACATACAGTGCGCCGTTCTTAGCATCATTGACAGGATAGTAAGGCTCATCGCCAGGCTCCCACTCAGAGGAAAATTCACGGCTGATGACTGTCTTAGGCAGATCGTTGCCCTCTGCGTCCTTGCCGAACTCGAACCACTTATGCTCGATGATACGAGTCCACGGAGTCTCACGATCAGTGTAGTTCACTGCGGCATTACCCTAAAAATTGGGCTTATCCAGCAATTCCGTCTCAAAGCGGACAGAACGATTCTTTATAGGGTCTGACCCCAATGTTTCACAGAATATTCAGCATCGGAAAGACCGCTTTGCCGGCACTGGATTACAAGTTCCATCCATTCATCCAGGGATCGCCCTGGGGTACGTTTACTGCTCATAATGAAACCTCCAAATATAGTAATGGTACACATCCTATCAGCGGAGTGGAGTAAAAAGTTATTTACTATCATTCATTATGAGCTGCAAAACAGCAGGTGTATAGTTACCCAAGAATTACGCGCTTACATTTTTTCTGACAATTCATCAAACTTCGTTCATATTGTGTTCGTAGGGTCAGACCCCGGATATTTCATATTGCGTCCATGGGGTCAGACCCCGGGTATAAGCTATCCCGAAAAAGCATTTGGAAAGCCCAAAGCATCGAGAGCTTTTCTCAGTACCGATGTATCACTATCAACGGATGAAATCCTGTCTTATTACGTTTTTTGCCGGGGTTTGGCACGTAATGCCTTTTGATTTGAAGCATCAACCGGCTCCAACTGTTTGATTCCTGTTCCAAAACGGCTGCCGATCCCAGCTGCCATGATAAGTAATGTTGTATTCATAGTTTTTCATACCTTTTTCTAACAATATTATTTTATCATAGGTTTCATTCTTCACATCTCAGCCGACCCAAAGGGTTCGTTGCCTGCTGCTCACCTCGTAGCGGTGTGTGATTATAAGAGCAGCTACCATGTGGATTTCCACACGGCTTTATTTTGCCTAATACAGAAACTAATTCGACAGCATTCGACTTTTTAGTCATATTTTGTTCATTTTGCGTTTACAGTTTAGTACCAGGGGTCTGGCATTTTTTTTCTTACCTTCATCACCGCACAGTACATCAATCCGCCTAGCACTCCGCCGACTGTGTTGTAGAAGATGTCAGATAGCTGGAACGTCCCGAGCCGCAGGAGTAACTGCAGCATCTCTATTATCAAAGAAAAGCCAAACGCTATCTTCCCGCTTTGCCACAGTATCTTCTTCCAGCCGTTTCCTATCTTTTCTTCGAATGTCCATATCACTACTGCTGAAAATGGCACCATCATAATCACGTTTTCAATGCACTCGGTTGTCAGCTTCTGTTCACCATTCACTGTCTCCCATATTCCCCAGCCGCCCATGACCTTGGACAACGGGTTCATCCACAGATTACGGTTCAATAATGTTCGGAACAAAATCATTGATATCACAAAGGTCAATATGAACAGTTTCCTGAAGAACACGCTCTCTTTGAATTTCTTGTACCATGTCACTATCGCTCTCTTCCAACCTTCGCCAGCATGTGTAGGCTCATATGCATACAAGTAGAAAAACATTGCAAGGAAAGAAAGAAGGAGCGAAAATCCAAACGGCTCGTAGAGTGCAGTTAGGATGTTTGTGAGGATCTTTCCGAGTAAATCAATCATTTCTTTCATCATCATTTACAGATCACTGAACAAGTCAGCCTTATACACGCCGTTCTCCAGCATCTTCTTGAAGCTATCCTTTACTGCTGCAACATCCTCATTGTAGGTCATGCCATACCATGTATCATTAGTCTTCAGAACCGGCTCCAACTGTTTGATTCCTTTTCCAAAGCAGCTGCCGATACCGGCTGCCATGATAAGTAATGTTGTATTATTCATAGTTTCTTTTACCTTTTTCTGACAATGTTCTTTTACTATATGTTCTATATGTTTCATGTTTCATTCTTCACATCTCAGCCGATCAGAATAGATCGTTGCCTGCTGCTCACCTCGTAGCGGTGTGTGATTATAAGAGCAGCTACCGTGTAGATGCCTCTACACGACTTTATTTTACCAAAGCCTGACACTAATTCGACAGTATTCGACTTTTTAGTCATTTTTTGTTCATTTTGCGTTTACAGTTTAGTACCAGGGGTCTGGCACTTGGAATCGGGAGTGAAAATCCAAATGGCTCATAGAGAGCAGTCAGGATGTTTGTGATGATCTTTCCGAGTAAATCAATCGTTTCTTTCATCGTTGTTTACAGATCGCTGAACAGGTCAGCCTTATACACGCCGTTCTCTAGCATCTTCTTAAAGCTATCCTTTACTGCTGCGACATCCTCATGGTAGGTCATGCCGTACCAAGTATCGTTAGTTTTCAGAACCTTCACGGACATCTTACCCTCACTCAACAACTCCCCGATAAAGATAGGAATCAGATACTCTGCCTTTAGCGGATTACCCGGTACTTCTTTCTCAAAGAACTCCTTAAAGCCTTCTTCCAGCACATCCAGAAAATCAGGAGTCAAGCCCCACATGTTCATGGAAACAAGAGAATTCATATCAACAGCCACACCGTCTGCCTCTGCTCCATCTGCAGTCTTCACGATGTTCTTGGTCTCCACAACTTCAGTCAGATTGTTCTGTTCATCCATCTTGCAGATACCACGAGTCACACCACCGTTATCTGACAGAATATTCTTTAAGACAAAGCCTGCCATGCAGGACTTGCCGCCATTCACCAGATACTCATGGACATCCTTGAAGCCCTCCTTACCATAGTAATCGTCTGCGTTAATGACGATGAACGGAGTTTTAATTACGTCCTTCGCCGCAAGCACGGCCTGACCGGTTCCCCACGGCTTTGTCCTGCCTGCCGGCAGAGTTCCTGGGATATCATTAATATCCTGAAAAGCGTAATCCACAGTTACATTGTGAGAAGAGCAAATGGTGGCAATGCGGTCTCCGATGACTTCTTTGAACTCCTTCTCGATATCCTTGCGGATGATAAATACCACATGATTGAAGCCAGCCTCGATTGCATCATGGATTGAGTAGTCCATGATGATATGTCCAGCATCATCCACTGGCTCCAGTTGCTTAATACCCGTTCCGAAGCGGCTACCGATACCAGCAGCCATGATAAGTAATGTTGTTTTCATACTCTCTCCTTACTGCGTTCTTTCCGCCTTATGTGGATACGCCTTTAAGTAATACTTATGGTGCTATTCTTACCAATCCCTATTAAAATTTAAAGGTATCCTTCAGTCCAAGCCACTTCTGATCTTTATCACTCAGGTTCAGTGCCGTACCGTCTTCCAGTGTATAGCCCTCTGCGCTTGCACTGCCCTTGTATTCGCCCTTCAGCTCCGGCCACTCAATGCCGATTTCCGGGTCGTTCCAAGCCATGCCGCCCTCATCATTCGGATGCCAGAAGTCGTTGACTTTGTAACAAAACTCTGCTTCATCACTCAGAACCAGGAAACCGTGTGCAAATCCCTCCGGAATGAGGAACTGCTTCTTATTCTCAGCAGACAAAGTCACACCATACCACTTACCATAAGTTTCGGAATTGCTTCTAAGATCAACAGCGACATCAAACACAGTTCCGCGCACAGCGCGTACCAGCTTGCACTGCGGATACTGCTTCTGGAAATGCAAACCGCGCAGCACGCCCTTCGCGGACATGGACTGATTATCCTGTACAAAATGAATGTCGATGCCAGCTTCCTTCATATCTTTTTCGTTGTAGGTTTCCATAAAATAGCCACGGGCATCACCGTGCACAGCAGGCTCAATAACACAAAGCCCCTCAATGCCGCCTACATTTTTCTCAACTTTAATCTGTCCCATTTCTTCTATCTCCTCTATTTACTGATCGATCTCTTTCAGATAACGACTCAGTGCATCCTGCCAAGTCGGAAGCGGAGTAAATCCTGCTTCCACCAGCTTGTTCTTATCTAAGCGACTGTTGAACGGACGAGCTGCCTTGCTCAGACCATACTCTGCCGTGGTCACCGGCAGGACTTCCGTCTTATATCCAGCCTGACGATAGATTTCTTTCGTGAAATCGTACCAGCTGATATAGCCGCCCTCGTTGGTTGCATGATAATAACCATATTTTTCGGTTTCATTCATATCAACTAGCAGTCGAGCTAAATCATATGTATAGGTCGGTGTGCCAATCTGGTTATTAACCACACGGACGGTGTCATGGGTCTTACCGACATTCAGCATGGTCTTGATAAAGTTCTTACCATTCAGACCGAACACCCAGGCAATACGGACGATGAAATACTTCTCTAGTGTCTGGCTGACCGCCAGCTCTCCTTCCAGCTTCGTTTTGCCGTATACATTCAAAGGCTTATAATCCTTGCAATCTGGCTGCCAGGGCTCTGTGCCCTGACCATCAAACACATAGTCCGTGCTGATATAGGTCATCTTACAATCCAGTTTCTTGCATACATTTGCAATATTCTGCGTGCCGCCCGCATTGATAGCACGGACTTTTGCCACTTTATCGTCATCCTCTGCCATATCCACAGCAGTCCATGCTGCACAGTGAATTACAGCATCCGGATTTACTTCTGTAATAACTTTCTCAACAGCATCTTTGTCGGTAATATCCAGTGCTACATACGGTGCTTTTGTTACCGCAGAACCATCTGCTACACCGCTGTAGTTTTCCTGAATATCAGAACCAACACCTTCATGACCACGCTTCAGCAGTTCATTCATCACGTCATGGCCCAACTGACCGCCAACGCCTGTTACAAAGAACTTCATGTTCTTTCCTCCTCTGGCTTTTAGCGGTTGCTGTACATTTTCTCGTAGTAGTTCTGATACTCACCGCTGATGATGGTCTCCCACCACTCACGATTATCGAGATACCACTGGATGGTCTTTTTAATGCCGTCCTCAAACTTGGTCTCCGGCAACCAGCCCAGCTCATTGTGGATCTTGGTCGGATCAATAGCATAACGCATATCGTGACCCTTGCGATCACCAACATGAGTGATCAGGCTCTCCGGCTTGCCTAGCTCCTTGCAGATAATCTTCACGATCTCAATATTCTGCTTTTCGTTATGGCCGCCGACATTGTAGACTTCACCAACACGACCCTTGTGGATAATCAGATCAATGGCCTTGCAGTGATCTTCCACATACAGCCAGTCACGGACGTTCAGACCCTCGCCGTAAACAGGCAGCGGCTTGTCAGCCAGAGCATTAGCAATCATCAGCGGAATCAGCTTCTCCGGGAAGTGATACGGTCCATAGTTGTTAGAGCAACGAGAAATGGTCACCGGCAGGCCGTATGTACGATGGTAAGCCAGAACTAGCAGGTCTGCAGCTGCTTTAGAGCTGCTATACGGAGAGCTGGTGTGGATCGGAGTTTCCTCGGTGAAGAACAGATCAGGACGATCCAGCGGCAGGTCACCGTAAACTTCATCGGTAGAAACCTGATGATAACGCTGGATACCGTACTTGCGGCAAGCATCCATCAGCACACTGGTACCGATAATATTGGTCTGGAGGAAGATACCCGGATCTTCGATGGAACGGTCAACATGAGATTCTGCCGCAAAGTTGACCACGATGTCCGGATGTTCTTCTTCAAACAGTTTATCCACTGCTTCGCGGTCGCAGATATCAGCCTTCACGAAGCGGAAATTCGGGTTATCCATAACAGGTGCCAGTGTGGACAGATTGCCCGCATAGGTCAGCTTGTCCAGACAGATGATTCGATAATCCGGATACTTCTTCAACATGTGAAACACAAAGTTACTACCAATAAAACCAGCGCCTCCGGTAACAATAATATTCATGATCTTATCTCCTCTACACTTATCTTTTGGTTCTTCTTTTATCAATACAGATGTTCCTGATACTTGCCGTCCATAACATCCTTCAGATACTGACCATACTGGTTCTTCTTCATGACCTCATAGACTTCCATCAGCTCATCCTTGCTGATCCATCCGTTCAGATATGCAATTTCCTCCAGGCAGGCAATCTTACGATGCTGATGCTGCTCCACAGTCTTTACAAAATTGGTTGCATCCACCAGACTCTCATGTGTACCTGTGTCCAGCCAAGTGAAGCCCTGACCCAACAATTCCACATTCAGAGTACCATCTTCCAGATAAATACGGTTCAAATCGGTAATTTCTAATTCACCACGGGCAGACGGTTTCAAATTCTTGGCAAACTCGGCCACACGGTTATCATAGAAGTACAGGCCAGTCACGCAGTAATTACTCTTCGGATGTTCTGGCTTTTCCTCAATAGAAATGGCCTTACCGTTCTTATCAAACTCCACAATTCCGAAACGCTCCGGATCGTCCACATAGTAGCCAAACACCGTTGCGCCCTTGCCGTTTTCTGCATTCTGGACTGCTGCCTGCAGGCGCTTCTTCAGACCATGACCCGCAAAGATGTTGTCGCCCAGCACCATAGCCACAGAATCGGCACCGATAAAGTCGGCACCAATGATAAAGGCCTGTGCCAGTCCATCCGGAGACGGCTGAACCGCATAGGTCAGATTCACACCAAACTGGTGTCCATCCCCCAGCAGATTCTCGAAACGAGGTGTATCCTGCGGTGTGGAAATAATCAAAATATCACGAATGCCAGCGTTCATCAGAACGGACATCGGATAATAGATCATCGGTTTATCAAAAATAGGTAAGAGCTGTTTGCTCGTCACTTTCGTTAATGGATACAGACGAGTACCAGAACCGCCTGCTAAAATAATACCTTTCATAACAACATCTATTCCTCCGTCATTTATAATCTCTCAAACAGTTTCCCATGTTCTTCTGAAACTCTCCGAGCGTTAAACCTACTATGTACCTCTTCCAATCCCTGTGTCACCAATCTATCTTTTAATCCATCTTCCTGATAGATTCGCAATACAGCTTGACCTGCTCCAACATCGTCATCCACTTTGACAAGCAAACCATTTTCTCCATCCCGGATTATATTCGGAATAGCGTCTACCCTACTTGCTACAATGGGCTTGCCTGCCATCATATATTCAGGCAGTGCTAAGCCAAAGCCTTCCCAGCGGCTCAATAGGCACGCCACATCAAATAGCTCCACATAGCTCATCGGGTTATCAACCCATCCTGTAATATGTAGGCTGTCCGAGAACCCATTGTCTTCTACATACTTTCT
>ERZ1106941.3191-NODE-3191-length-10045-cov-2.453754_pt1 | contig 10045 bp, 10 predicted proteins | sample MGYA00403670_ERZ1106941 | MGnify/ENA primary metagenome ERZ1106941 (study PRJEB35170, sample SAMEA104062400) | human gut metagenome | biome: human gut; feature: human-associated habitat; material: faeces | place: Denmark | collected 2012-06-04 ... | reverse complement strand
TTATTGTATCATATTGCGTTGAAATAATCAAGCGTAGTGTATAAAGTCATCTTGAATTTGCAATATAAGTTCAACGAGCAAAAATAACTCAAAGGAAAAATTCGGTATAATAGAATTGCAACGATTATTAGTGAAAGGATAAGCTCTATGAATCACTATACACAGGTTGGTACAAAAGAACGAGAAAAGATACTATTTTTCTCTAAAATGTATTTGTTAAAAGAAATGGAGGGAGAACATGAAAAAAGTTTTATATATTTTAATCGCAGCGATCTCGGTAATGGCATTTTCGGGGTGCGGGATGAAAAACACAGTACAGATTGGTACGGGTGATGTGAATGGTACATATTATGCTTACGGCACGGAGTTAGCGGAAATATTAAACAATAACAGTGATGTTTATTTTAAAGTACGAAAAACAGCCGGTTCGGCGGCGAATTTACGTTTAATATCTCAAGAATATGTTGACATTGCATTTGTACAAAGTGATGTTATGAAAGACGCATACAACGGAACAGGATATTTTGACAAGGAATACAAAGGTTATTCGGCTATTGCCGGGTTATATACAGAGGCGATACAAGTTGCAGTACCGAAAGATTCGGATATAAATTCAATAAGCGATTTATACGGAAAAAGTGTATCGCTTGGAGAAAAAGAATCGGGTGTATTACAAAATTCAAAACAAATATTATCGGCATACGGTTTAAACGAAAGTATGGTTGACGCTAAGTATTTATCATACACTGACGCAGCAAAAGCGATGAAAAACGGAAATCTTGACGCATTTTTCTGTACAGCCGGAACACCGACTCGTGCAATAACAGAAATTTCAGACGATATAAAGCTTATCCCTATTGACGGAACTGTTGCGGACAGACTTACAGAGCAATACAACGGATATGTAAAACATACAATAAAAGCAAACACATATGACGGACAAACAGAAGATATTAAGACACTCGGTGTGAAAATGGTACTGATTGCGAGTGACAAGATGTCAGACGACAGAGTAAAGTCAATTACAAAAAACATCTTCGACAACAGCAACAAGTTTGGTTTTGCCAAAGATGATACATTCGATATGAACTTTGCAACAGAAAATATTACTATACCGTTCCACAAAGGTGCAAGCGAATATTATGCGGAAAACGGAGTAAATGTTGCAACAAAATAAATAAAAAGGGGAAATGCAAAACATGAATCAGATTTCTTTAGATATGTACCAAACGCTTGGTATGGCGGTTGCGGTATTGTTTTTGGGAGCGTTTTTGAAAAAACGTATAAAATTCCTTGAAACATTTTGTATTCCGTCACCGGTTGTCGGAGGATTGATATTTGCAATTGTTTCGTGTATACTGTATGCGACAGGAATTTTGGAAATATCATTTGACGAAACACTTAAAAATGTATGTATGGTAATATTTTTCACATCGGTAGGATTTCAAGCAAACTTGAAAGTATTAAAAAGCGGCGGACTAAGCCTTGTGGTATTTTTAGTTTGCGTAATAGTGCTTATTATAAGCCAAAACCTTGTTTCGGTAGGATTGGCAAAGTTGGTCGGGGTAAGTCCGCTTATAGGACTTAGCACAGGCTCAATACCTATGGTCGGCGGACACGGTACAGCCGGAGCATTCGGACCTGTACTTGGTAGCCGGCTCACTTATGGGCGGCCCTATTGGCAGACGACTTATATTAAAGCACGACCTTTTAAAAACTGCCGTTATGGAAGATGACGCAACACTTGTTGAGGATGAAAAGAAACACAAGAGAAGTGTAAGTATGTATGCACCTGCAACATATCAAATTGCCATAGCAATGGGACTGGGAACGATTGTTTCGTGGGCACTGAGCAAAACAGGAATGACCTTTCCAATATACATAGGTGCAATGATAGTTGCGGCGGCAATGCGAAACATAAGCGAACACACAAACCTCTTCACCGTAAATATGGGTGAAATAAATGATATAGGTGGTATATGTCTTTCATTGTTCTTGGGCATAGCAATGATTACATTGAAATTATGGCAACTTGCATCATTGGCACTTCCGCTATTGATACTTCTTGCAGGACAAGTTGCGTTGATGTTTGTATTTACGTATTTCGTTCTATTTAACGTAATGGGCAGAAATTATGACGCGGCAGTGCTTGCGGCAGGTACTTGCGGTTTCGGAATGGGTGCAACACCTAATGCAATGGCAAATATGCAGGCACTTACAGAAAAATATGTGCCGTCAGTAAAGGCATACTTGCTTGTACCGATTATAGGCAGTATGTTTGCAGACTTTTTAAATAGTTTAACAATAACTTTCTTTATAAATTTGTTCTAAGAGTGATATGGAGGGATTTATTATGAAAAAGAAACCATTTATAACAGTTGAAACAGAAAATCTTGCAGTACCGGAAGTTCACATCGACAAAGAAGATGTAGAAGAAACAACCGATACGGACGATACAGAAACCATTACATATGACAACGTGGCAGTGCCGGAAATACATATAAAGCGTAAAAATAAATAGTAGATTTTCACATTTTACTTATAAAATGAATAGAAAACCATAAAAAGCATATTATAAATTCATACAGAAAAAAACTTTACGGAGGATATAAGTATGAAGAAAGTAATATGCTTTTTTATTTGCGTATGTTTTATGATGCAGAGTGTTGTTGTATTTGCCGAAGGCAATACCGATTTAGGACTTAATGCAAAATCAGCAATACTTATGGAGGAATCGACAGGTAATATACTTTACGAAAGCAATCCCGACGAGAGATTACCTATTGCAAGCGTTACAAAAGTTATGACTATGCTCCTTATAATGGAGGCTGTTGACAGTGGAAAGATAAGCCTTGACGATATGGTCACTGTAAGTGAAAATGCAATGAGTTACGGCGGAAGTACAATGTTTTTGGAAACAGGAGAACAACTTACTGTAAATGATATGCTGAAAGGTATTGCGGTTGCAAGTGCGAATGACGGTTGTGTGGCAATGGCAGAACATCTTGCAGGCAGTGAAAGTGCGTTTGTGGATATGATGAATGAAAAGGCGAAGGAACTTGGTATGGAAAATACTCATTTTATGAACACAAACGGACTTGATGAAGATGACCATTATTCAAGTGCAAGAGATGTTGCGATAATGTCAAGGGAATTGATGAAACATGAAACGATTTTCAATTACACGTCAATATGGATGGACACACTTCGCGGCGGAAAGTTCCAGCTTGCGAACACAAATAAATTGATACGTTTTTATGACGGTGCAAACGGACTGAAAACTGGCTCAACATCAAAGGCACTATGTTGTTTGAGTGCAGCGGCAAAAAGAAATGATATGCAGCTTATAGCCGTTGTACTCGGTGCACCGACTTCGGCAGAAAGATTTGCGTCAGCAAAATCACTTCTTGATTACGGATTTGCAAATTATGCGGTAAACACACAAATAACCGCCGGAGATGAAGTGCAGAAAATAGCGGTTGAAAAGGGCGTAGACAAAGAAGTGGGCGTTGTTGCAGGTGACAGTTGCTCAACGCTTGTGAAAAAAGGACAAGAGGACAATATTACCAAGGAAATAAAAATAGACGAAACGATTACCGCACCGATAGAGGCAGGACAAAAAATAGGAACTATGACAATAAGCCGTGATGGTGAAGTTATAGCGGATATTGATTTGAATGCGTCGTCGACAGTTGAGAAAAAGGGAATAGGACTTATAATAAAAGACTTTTTCGCAACTATTTTCTTCGGAAGCAATAACGATACAGAAGAAAACAGCGAGATTTAAAAAAATATAATAAAATTGTTGACAAAATAATTTATGTATGGTAGTATATATATATGGTTAGTAAAAACTAACCATATATTTTTAATCTGTCGTTAGTTTATACTAACTAAGAATAAGAGGTGTGTTAAGTGAGTATTGTAATAGTAGGCGGTCACGACAGAATGCACTGCCGATATAAAGAAATATGCAAAAAATTCGGATGCAAATGTAAAGTGTTTACGCAATGTCCTGCGGATTTTAAAAATCAGATAGGCAATCCGGATATAGTTATTGTGTTCACAGGAACGGTAGCACATAAAATGGTAAGAGTTGCGTCAGGTCAGGCTGAAAAGTCGGGTGCAATTATAAAGCATTGTAATTCATCAAGTGCTTGTGCATTGAATGATGCACTTACAGAATGTTTCTGCAAAGCAGTATAAATATTTTTAATATTAGGTTAGTCTAAACTAATCATAAAGGAGAAAATTTATGCCGACAGAATATATTTTAGCATATCATTGTGCACCGGCATTTGCGGGGATAAAACCGTCTAATATAGCCTCGTGCAGTAAGCGTGAAAATCCGAATATAACCGTTCAGATAAAAATGCTTAACGAAAAGCTTAATAAAAACGATATTTACATAGATGTTTTGTGCGAATGCGGTGAACGTGTGCTTTTAATGGTGTATCGAAAACAGAAATTGTGCGAATACTTGCAAAGAGATGATATAAAATCATTTTTGTGCGATAACGGTTATCCAAAAGAGTTTTCATTAGCAAAATATTTGGCAATATTAAAGTCAAGGATATATGCACAAAGATTGATGAATAAGGAATTTCCGCACGAAATCGGAGCATTTCTCGGTTATCCTTTGCATGACATATACGGTTTTATAAATCATAAACACCAAGGCTGTCTTTTGACAGGTGAATGGAAAGTTTATGAAAACACAGAGCAAGCAAAAAAATTATTCTGTCGTTATAATAAATGCCGTAAGGCAGTAATTAAAAGAATTAATGAGGGAAGAACTCTAACAGATTTATTTTGTATAGCATAACTGCAAGGGCAGTTTGTTAATAATTATTTTTTGAGGAGGTTCATACAAATGAGCAAAACAGCAATTATTTATTGGAGTGGAACAGGTAATACCGAGGCAATGGCAAATGCAATATTTGACGGTGCAAAAGAGGTTAATGCAGATACAAAACTATTTTCAGTTGACCAGATAACAGCTGATGAGGCAAAGGATTATAATAATTTGATTTTTGGTTGCCCTGCAATGGGTGCAGAGGAACTTGAAGAAGGTGAATTTGAACCGTTTTTCGCAGAACTTGAGGGTAATCTTTCGGGTAAAAATGTAGCATTGTTCGGCTCATACGGTTGGGGCGACGGTGAATGGATGCGTGAATGGGAAAAGAGAGTTACTGACGCAGGCGCAAAGCTTGCCAATGAAAGCGTAATCGCAAATGATTCGCCTGATGAGGACGCTGTCACAGCGTGCAACGGTTTAGGTAAAATTGTAGCAGCGCTATGATTAAATAGACTTCCCTAAGAGAAAAAATCTGAGTAGGTCATATTGGCTTGCTCAGATTTTTTTTGTAAATAAATGCTTGTCTTTTTATAGCATTTAGAATATAATATAATAAAAAGTGCAGGTGAAGAAAATGAAATATTACATAGGAATAGATTTGGGCGGTACAAATATTGCCGGCGGATTGGTTGATGAAAACGGCAAAATATTGAAAAAATTATCAGTACCGACAGAAGTTGAACGTGGGGAAAATGCGATAATAGATAATATCTCCGATTTGTGCGGAAAAATTTGTGATGAAAACAATATCAAGCTGTCGCAAGTTGAAAAAATAGGAATAGGAGTACCGGGAACGGTCGATTCCGAAAACGGAATGATTATGTTTGCGTGCAATCTTAATTTTAATAAAGTAAGTATAAAGCCGATTGAAGAAAAGTGCGGTGTATCGGTTAAAATATTGAATGACGCGGATGCAGCGGCATACGGTGAATATGTTGCGTCGGGAAGTAAGGCGGATAGCTTTATTTGTATAACTCTCGGAACGGGAATAGGCTCGGGAATTATAATAAACGGCAAGATATATAACGGTTTTAACGGTGCCGGCGGTGAAATCGGCCATACTACGTTGATAAAGGACGGCGTGCAATGCTCGTGCGGTCGGAAAGGGTGTTGGGAAAAATATGCGTCCGCTACCGCACTTGTTGCACAGACAAAAGCGGCGATAAAAAATAATCCCGAAAGCATAATGTCAAAAGAAACAGTTATAAACGGACAAACGGCTTTTCGTGCGGCTGATAAAGGCGATGAAACCGCATTAAAGGTTGTAGAAAAATATATTGAATACGTTGCAGAGGGATTGGTGAATGTAATTAATATATTTCAACCTAAAAAGGTCGTAATCGGCGGCGGTATCAGCCGAGAGGGTGAGCCGTTTATAAGCAGAGTAAGAGAATTTGTTTATAAGTATGATTATAATAAATACCTTGACAAAACCGAAATAACCGCGGCAGAATTGTTTAACGACGCAGGTATCGTCGGTGCGGCATTATATTAATTAAATATAAGGAGAAGAAAATGAAAAAAATATTTACACTACTAACAACGGCAGCTATGCTATGCAATATGTTTGCGGTTACCTCTTTTGCGGAAGAAAGTGACAAACCGACAAGCAACACAGCAATAACCGCAGCCAAAACGGCACAATGGCGAGCGACTGAAAGCGACAGTGCAACGTATGATTTGCGTATTCACGGTTGGTCAGGATGGGAAACGGCGGCATATATGGGCTTTGAATTGCCTGAAAATTTCAATGCGGAAAATGTAGGCAAGGCAGAACTTGTATTCGATACAACTTCTGTCGCAAATTCGGGAACGGCATACTTATATGAGGCTGATTATTCGGCTTTTGAAAACAGTATGCAATACACTGTTGCACCGACATATACCGAAAAAGAAATTATGTCGTTCACATCACCGTCAAATACAGGTGAATTTAAAATTGATGTGACAGACTACATAAAATCAATCAAGGATAAGGAAAATGTTGCGTTTAGAATAGACGTTAAGTCGCAGAACAACAACACAAACTGGAACATCGGTTCATGTACAAACAGCGGTAATGCACCGAAGATTGTAATAGGTGATGATGATAATGCAATAAAAAATGCGTCATTTTCTGACGGTGATGCAAATTGGACTATTACAAACAGTGAAAATATGACAGTATCTGACGGTAAGTTAAACGCAAGCGGTACAGATTACGAGGCACAAATCAGTCAAACGGTCGGAAATATGGAAAACGGAACATATACACTAAATGCGTATTTGACTAACGACACAACGGACGGTATTTGCTATTTGTATGCCAAAACAAACGGTCACACAATGGCGTCAACGTCAATACCGATAAGTGACAATGAAAGCAAGGTTACAGTGCCGGGAATTATCGTCGAGGACGGAAAATGTGATATAGGACTTTATATAAAAGGCTCGCAAAATCTTACTCTTGACAAATTGTCTTTTGCAAAGTCGGAGGAGAGCAGAATACCTTTCTTAAAAGGCGGAGAAATTTCAAAGCTTACATATGTAGAAGACAGGGGCGGCAAATTCTATGACGAAAACGGTCAAGAGGGTGACGCACTTCAAATTATGGCTGAAAACGGCTTTAATTTTGCAAGAATCAGAGTTTTAAACAATCCGGGAAAAGGTCACGGAAACGAGTATTATTTGCCTGAAGGCTATCAAGATCCCGACGACTGTCTGGCAATGGCAAGACGTGCAAAGGATAAAGGTATGCAGATAGAATTTACATTTGCATATTCTGATACTTGGTCGGACGGTGAAAATCAGCTTATTCCATATGATTGGCGTCCGTATATTGAGGAGAATAATCTAACGGGTGATGAGCTTGCAACATATCTTGAGGGTAAAATATACGAATTTACAAAGGATATGATGCTTAAATTAATCGAACAGGGAACTTGTCCTGAATATGTTTCGATAGGCAACGAAATGCAGTACGGATTGCTTTACAACAACCATAAGAACAATAACGGGTTCTATAACAAAAGTGATTATCTTACCCGTTTTGTAAATGCAGGTGCAAGGGCTGTTCGCGAAACGTCACCGGAAAGTAAAATCGTTCTTCACAGTGACCACGGCGGTGAACTTTTGAGCAGAAGAAAGACCTTTATTAATGCGCTTGCAAATATTGATTTTGACGTAATCGGTGTTTCGTATTATCCGTATTACACTAAGTCGATTTCGATTGATGATGTTGTGAATGAATTCAATACACTTATAAATCGTTATGATAAAGATGTTATAATAATGGAAACTGGTTACAACTGGAATGAAACAAAGCCTGACGGTTGGGACGGTCAACTTCAGGACAGTGGATATTATCAAAATATTTACGGTGAAACTCAATCGGGACAAAGAGCGTTTTTGACGGAATTGTATGCAAAGCTGAAACAGGTGCTTGGCGGCAGATGTATAGGTGATTTGTATTGGGATCCGGTAATGGTATATGACGGCGGAACGGGTAAAATCGGTTGGGCGATAGATGAGGCAACCGATACAACTCAAGGCAATGTTGTGCCGAATTCGACTATATTTGATTTTGACGGAAAAGCAGTTGACGGACAAAAAGCAATGAAATACAACACGAATGCAAGCGACAAAATTAATATAACAGGTACAGTCAGCAATGATAAAGGCATTATTAAAAATACAGAAATAACATTTACGGTAAACGGTGAAAAATATAACGTTTCCACTGACAGATTCGGCAAATATATTGTGTCTGTGCCATACCCAAAAGAGAATAAATTTAATATTTCGGCTAAAGGCTGTACGGAAAAATATACGCCGGACGCACCGTATTACGGCGTATTTGTAGAGAATATTAATTTTGAAACATATGCTGACGGAACAGAAGCCGACAGTAAGAACTATATCTCAAAAGTAGACGGTACGATAGAAAATTCAATGTTAAAGTATGATGTTGAATACAGAACAGATATTGCAAATGCAAAGTTTATGTTGCCGTATATGATGACAGAGGTAATGTGGTTGCGATAAGCGACAAAAACAGAGATAATATAAATATCAAAAACGAAAGCAAGAGTTACACGATAAAGGCGATGTTGTGGAACAGAAATTTAAAACCGTTGTGTAATGTAGAAAGTAAGACTGTTGAAAGATAAAAAGAGCCTGTCAACAAAATGTCGACAGGTTTTAGCGACACTTGTATTAATAAGTGTCGCTTTTTTATATAATAGCATAGAATGGTATGATTGCTGTTTTATGCTATCTTTTTTTATTGTAAATATTGACAATGAAATAAAAACAAGGTATAATTTACTTATCAATCAGTAACTGATTAATATTTTTTAGGGGAAAAATTTAATATGAGAACACAAGAATACAAAGAAGAAAAGAAAAAGGAAATTATGGAAAAGTGTTTTGAGTGTTATTGTGACAACGGACTCAGAAACACAGGGATTAAGGAACTTGGTAAGTATTGTGGTATGACGTCGGCTAATTTGTACAGCTATTTCAATAATGTTGATGAACTTATAATTCAGTCAACTGCGTATTGTATGACAAAAGTTGAGGACGATTTTATGGAACTGTCACCGAAAAATCCGCAGGATATAATGCGGTTCATAAGTGAAATTCCAAAATGGTCGGCTCAAAAACACGGCAAAAAATATCGCCTTATGTATCAAGTATACACACATCCCAAATATGTTGAGTATGGGAAAAATTTTTTTAAGGGCGTTAGTATGCGATATACCGAATACGCCAAACAATTATCTCCCAAACTCGGAATACCTGTTGACATACTTACAGGTTTCATATTTATTTTTGTTCGGGCAACAGTGCATTATGCAATGTTTGAAGACGAATACTACTTGAAAGCGGAAATGGAGGCGTTAAAATTATCGGTGATTTCGGTATTGTCTAAAAAATAAAATTGAAAGGCGGGGAATTTTATGAAAATCAAAAGATGGTTAAGTACAATTATGGCAATGTGCATATTTATGTCTTTGATAACGTGTATGCCTGTATCGGCGGCTGCTCAAGAATGGACATATTGCCTTAAAGTACAAATAAGTGACGCAAAAGATTCAAAAAGTAAGGATGGAAATATTAAAGGATATTTGTATTTCAATGGGGAAGATGAAGAAGTTTTTACTTTGCAGAATACAAAAACATCTGGCGAAATGTCAGAAACTACAC
>ERZ1106941.3188-NODE-3188-length-10061-cov-5.950530_pt1 | contig 10061 bp, 9 predicted proteins | sample MGYA00403670_ERZ1106941 | MGnify/ENA primary metagenome ERZ1106941 (study PRJEB35170, sample SAMEA104062400) | human gut metagenome | biome: human gut; feature: human-associated habitat; material: faeces | place: Denmark | collected 2012-06-04 ... | reverse complement strand
CATCCATATCGAGGACCAAAAGGTTTACAAAACTTCCGGCAGGGCAGGGGACAGCAGTAAAGTCACTTGGAGCCGGATAGTTATTACCATCCTCCATCTCGTCCAATATCCATCCGCTGGCGGCATCGGCGCCCATCTCAATGGCTTCCACAAGGTTCCGACCTTCAGTCACGCAGCCGGGGAGGTCCGGGACCTCAACGGTATAACCGGAAAGCTCCTCACAAGGTGTAAAAATAGCAGGATATACAAGTTTCAAAACAATCACCTCCATCTTATGATTGTAAGGAGCGGGACTATTTAAGCCCCGCCTGTTTTAAAATGGAGTTTTCGGTTCCCTTCGGTAAGTCCTTGCAATGAAAAGGGATTGTAACCTTACCGGGTTTTGATGGATGTATGTAGTGCCGATGGGAACCAGCCTGCGACAGGAACACCCATCCATCAGCAAGGATGATTTTCTCCATTTCTCTTGGTTTTTTTGGCATAAGCCTTTACCTCCTTGCAATATTATAATAACATATAATGCGCATAAAGTCAATGCGCACAAAAAGAAACAAGAGATAAAATTAACTCATTTTCTTATAATACACTTTCCCGTTTCAGAAGTTCACAGAGCAGGTCTTGTTACCATCTTCTGAATCTCAATAGTATCCTGTAAGGTGCTGACCATGAGATTTCATATCAACAAATTTTGTACCAGAGCAGCCAATGATACTGACAACTTTCTTATAAGACATTCCGTTCTTAATTTTCTTATATTCTGCGGAGCTAACATCGGATAAGTCTTTTTCTTCACTATATGTTCCAAAGTCAACACGTTTTCCATTTACATATCTACGCCAATCACTTTCGTAAGGTTGGGAATCAGAGTCCCATACATCCTTACAGACAGAACGGAAAGAGTAACTTTTTTGCCCTATCTTAAAAGAAAATGAGATTTTTGATAAATCACAATCATACTCTTTATTTCTCCGCAAGGAAAGTTTTTAGCGAAAGTATGTGGTGAAACAAAAGGAAATGTTTTTCTGAGAGTGCAGAAGATAGATAGGTTTAGAGCTGAAAGCTTATTATTAACACAAAATACTATGACAGCAAAATTTAGTAATTGCAGACAGCTAATACACAGAACATTACATGATAATGCTGAGTTAAGAGAAGATGAAGATATACAGAAAGTATTAGAAGTTTTGAAGGAGGGAATTGATAAAGTTTATAAAAAAGATTGTAAAATCTCTTGATATCTTTGTAAAGAAAAGTGAAGAAAAATGTTTAAAATGTTGTAAAAAAGTGTTGACAGCTTTCATGCCTTATAGTATAATGAGACTCGTTGATGACGTGGGATCTTAGCTCAGCTGGGAGAGCATCTGCCTTACAAGCAGAGGGTCACAGGTTCAAGTCCTGTAGGTCCCATTTATGCCGGCGTGGCGGAACTGGCAGACGCACAGGACTTAAAATCCTGCGGGACTTATACTCCCGTATCGGTTCGATTCCGATCGCCGGCATTATGAGAAAGCAGATAAGGCATAGATTTTTCGAAGTCTATGCCTTTTTTGTTATTTAATTAGATACACTATAGATGAAGCCAATAGAGTCTATGAGCTATATTTGTGATTTTATATGTAGAAAAATAGAGCGTGTTAAAGAAAATTTTTGTAATTAGCACATCCATTGAAAGTATTTTTAACATATTTAAAAAAAGAAAGAAGGTTACATATGGAAATAGAAATTTTAAGTATGCTTCAAAAAATAAGAACTCCATTATTGGACATATTTATGAGTAACATCACAAAACTTGGCAATGCAGGAATCGTATGGATTTTATTAACGATTGTGTTGCTGCTTATTCCGAAAACAAGAAAAAGTGGGTTGATTCTGGCATCAGCCTTAATCGTAGACCTGATTTTATGCAACGGAATATTAAAACCACTAATAGCAAGAATCCGCCCATTTGACGTAAACTCCGCCATTCAATTAATCGTAGCAAAACCACACGACTATTCCTTCCCATCCGGTCATACTGCCGCCTCATTTACAGCAGTAATGGCATTGTATCTTGCCGGAGAGAAAAAACTGTGGAAAATAGCATTAGTCCTTGCCGTTCTTATCGCATTTTCAAGGCTCTATTTATATGTTCACTATCCAACAGACGTATTAGGTGGAATCATAACTGGAGCTATTGCAGGTTACATAGGATACAAACTAACTTTTATTGTCCAGTCAAAGCACAGAAAGAAGCTGTAAATGGTTCTTCCCGATTACAGCTTTTTTCGTCTGTTTTTTTGAACAAAAAAGTTTCATAAGGAGGTAACAATGACACATTATCTTGAATATAGATTAGGCCCCACCGATGACGGAAAAGAGGTTCTTTTTCTGATGCAAAAGGTGCTGGGATTTACGACAAAAAAGGTTCGTTCTGTAAAACATGAGGAGTGGGGAATTCTGTTAAATGGGAAGAGAGTGACGGTTAGAGCGAGGGGAAAGGAAGGACAGCTCTTAAAAGTGATGCTTGAAGATTCGCAGGAAAAGCAGAACAAAATTGCATCTACAAAGATGAATCTCCATATTTTGTATGAAGATGAAGATTTGATTTTTGTGGATAAGCCGGCAGGAATTGTGTCGCATCCATCTAAGGGGCATTTGAGTGACAGTATGATTAATGGGGTGCAGGCGTATTTTGAGAATGAGGGACGGGAGAAGAACGAACGGAGTAATATTCATTTGATTGGACGTTTAGATAAAGAAACATCGGGAATTTTAGGAATAGCAAAAAACAGTGTGACAGCGGAGCGTATGATTAAACAAAGGCAGAGGGGTATTTTGATAAAAGAATATTATGCGTTGGTCAAAGGAAATCCTCCAGAAGAGGGAATTCTTGAAATTCCAATGGAAGAGATGCGGGATGCTCGTGATGGAGATAAGTTAAAAATGAAAGTGGGGAAGAGCGAAAATGCAAAAACAGCAAAAACATTTTTTCAAGTTGTGAAACGATTTGAAAAGTTCAGTCTGGTTTCTCTTGTAATTGAGACAGGAAGAACGCATCAGATTCGCTTCCATATGGCCTCGATTGGCTGTCCGCTTTTGGGAGATTCTTTTTATGGAGATGGTCCGGAACTTGGGATTTCAAGGACGGCATTGCATGCACAACAGTTGACGTTCACACATCCGTTCTGTGAAAAAGTAATGAGAATTGAGTCGGAAATGCCAAAAGATTTGTCTTTTCTTTTGCGTTAAAATATATTAGAATACTTAATGTCATGTAAAAAAAACGTAATGATTGTGTAAAAGCCTGAAGAAATCATTACAACATTAAGTAGAAAACAAAAGAGAGGATAATATCATGTTAGTTATGCTTACAGAACTGCTGAGTGGACTTGCACTGTTTTTATTCGGTATGAAGTTCATGAGTGAGGGGCTGCAGAAGGCTGCGGGTGATAAGATGCGTGTCATTCTGGATCGTGTAACAAAGAATCGATTCATTGCAGTTATTTTTGGCGCGATATTTACTGCGATTATCCAGTCGTCTGGTGCAACCACCGTTATGGAAGTCAGCTTTGTAAATGCCGGACTTCTTACACTGGAACAGTCCGTTGGTATTACATTTGGTGCCAACATTGGTACAACAATTACTGCACAGCTTGTTTCTTTGAAACTGACTGCCATTGCACCGTATATCATCTTTGCAGGTGCATGCCTGATGATGTTTGGCAATAAGCCGATAACAAGAAAGATTTCAGAGGTAATCTTCGGTTTTGGTGCGTTGTTTTTAGGAATTAACAGTATGACAGGTGCATTGAGCAGAATTCCGGAATATCCAGTAATCATGCACTGGTTTTCTTATCTTAAGAATCCATTTATCGCATTACTTGTTGGTTTACTGTTTACAGTAGCAGTACAGAGTTCTTCTGTAACTGTCAGTGTGCTGGTTTTATTAGCGGATTCCCATCTGGTTGGATTAGGAAGCTGTCTGTACTTTATTCTTGGTGCCAACATCGGTTCCTGTACACCAGCAGTTATGGCAGCAATGAATGCAAATAAGAATGCAAAACGTACAGCCATGGTACATTTCTTATTCAATGCATTAGGTATGATCATTATCGGAACGATTCTGTTCTTTGCGAGAAATCAGATCGTCGATGCGATTTCTGTTCTCGGTGGAGCAGATAATGCGAAACGTTTCGTTGCGAATGCAGATACAGCATTTAAAGTATTCCAGACGATTATTTTCCTTCCATTTGCATCACAGTTTGTAAAACTTACGAAACTTTTTATTCCTGGAAATAAAGAAGGTGAGGAAGAGGATAACGGATTACATCTTGAATATATCAGAAAGGCATCAAGCAAGTTTGTGCCATCTACAGCCGTAGTAGAAATTATTCAGGAAATCGAGAGAATGGCTGGTCTGGCCAGAGAAAACCTTGTTGCTTCTATGGAAGCATTAGCAGATAAGAATCTTGATAAGGTAAAGGAAATCAATGCCAGAGAAAAGATTATTGATTACTTAAGCAGCGAGATTACGGATTATCTTGTAGAAGTTAACCGTTATGAACTGCCGCTTGCCGATTCCAGACGAATTGGTGCTCTTTTCCATGTTGTTATCGACCTTGAACGGATTGGAGACCACGCAATCAATATCCTTGAGAATGCGGAGAAGAGAAGTCAGCTTAACGAGAAGTTCACCGGAGCCGGAAAGGAAGAACTTACAACAATGTATACAGAAGTTCTTCAGCTTTTTGATAAGAGTATGGAAATGTTCGTCACAAATAAAAAGGACAACATTGATGAGATCATTGACATGGAAAATGATGTAGATCAGATGCAGATTGATTACCAGAATCAGCAGGTAAAACGTCTGTCCAAAGGAGTATGCGGTGTAGAAATCGGCCTTATCTTTACCGATATGGTAATTGGCCTTGAAAGAATCGCTGACCACTCTACAAACATTGCTTATTCCATTTTCCATGAGAATCCGGAAGATGCAGAAGAACAGCAGAAAGTATTAGCAGAATAAAAAAGGAATCGTGAAGCAGTGATGACAGTAGAATAGAGACAAAACGCATACTGTTATAAATGATAAAATATAGATTATGTTGTTGAAAAAACATATGTCGATTTATCATATGATTTATGATGGAAGCAGAAAGTTTTGGCTATGATAAGCCAGAATTGCTGACTTCACAAAAAAGTATAATTTAAATATCAAAAAAATAAAGGTGCATCGGAATTTTTATACAAATTCCGATGCATTTTTGTACTTTCTTTTATACGATGTAGTCAAAAATTTATATCAATGTATTGTTGAAAAAACATGGTGCAGGGCTTACTATATAAGTAGCGTATTTTGTACTATTATTGATACTACTAGACAAAGATATATTTTGGGAGGTATCTTATGTTAACAAAAATGATTGAAACATTAAAGAAGAATCCTCGTACCATCGTATACACAGAAGGTACAGATAAAAGGATTCTTGAATCAGCCCATCGTCTGACACAGGAAGGAATTCTCGGCGTTGTCCTTCTTGGTAAGCCAGAAGAAGTTAAGGCTGCAGCAAAAGCAGGTAACTTTAATATTGATGCCTGCCAGATTATTGACCCTGAAAATTACGAGGGAATTGATGCTATGGTAGCAGAGATGGTTAAGCTTCGTAAAGGTAAAATGACAGACGAGCAGGTAAGAGCAGCTCTTTCTAAGAGCAACTACTTTGGTACTATGCTCGTAAAAATGGGTGGAGCAGACTGTCTGTTAGGTGGAGCTACATATTCCACAGCAGATACTGTACGTCCAGCTCTTCAGCTCATCAAAACAAAACCAGGCAACAACATCGTAAGCTCTTGCTTCATCCTTGTAAGAGGAGACGAGAAGATTGCTATGGGTGACTGTGCTATCAATATTGATCCATCCGAAGATGATTTAGTAGAGATTGCTATCGAATCTGCTAAAACAGCTAAGATTTTCGGAATCGATCCTAAAGTAGCTATGTTATCTTACTCTACACTTGGTTCTGGTAAAGGACCTTCTGTAACAAAGGTGGCTAACGCAACAAAGAAGATTAAAGAAGCTGCTCCTGAATTAGCAGTAGAGGGTGAGATTCAGTTCGACGCTTCTGTATCTCCAGAAGTAGCAGAAGTAAAATGTCCTGGTTCACCAGTAGCTGGACAGGCTAACACATTTATCTTCCCTGACATCAACGCAGCTAACATCGGATATAAGATTGCTTCCCGTTTAGGTGGATATACAGCAGTAGGTCCTGTATTACAGGGACTTAACGCTCCAATCAACGACTTAAGCCGTGGATGTAACGCAGAAGAAGTATACAGCATGTCTATCGTAACTGCTGCATTAAGCGTTCCAGAAGAAGAAAAAGTAGACGAAGAAGGATTAGAAGCTATCGTAAGAGCGGTGGTAGAAACAATGCTCGCTGCTAAGAAGCTGGATAAATAATTCTGGGTTTTGGCTAAATAGACGAACCCCAACAGATAAAGACTCCCTATTTGTGACTTTAGTCGCTGCAGGTTGAATGTTCGCTTATACGCTCGCATCCAGCCTTTGCTCCGAGGCCACAAATAGGGAGTCTTTATCTGTTGGGGTTCTGTTTTTTGGAAGACAGAAGTTATTTTAAACGTTTTCCAAATTTAAATTTGTTAACTCTATGAGTGTGTTGTAGAATTATTTCAGGTAGCGACAAGAGCGAGTAGTTTTGAATTTGAGGAAGTTGGAAATATAGATAGCATTTTTTCCTCAAAAAGAAGTGTAAGAAGTAGGGTGGGAGTGGGGAGATGTAGGAAAGACTGTTATTTAACTTCCGAGCAAGCAGAAATCTACAGCTCTCAACCTCAAATCCATCCCCAAGAAAAATTTGTAACTTAAAAAGCAACCAGATTGTACGGGAAATTTACGGTCCTTGCAAAAGTCAGAAAGGTAGAGTGCCCTATTATACAATAAATGCGCCTTAGAGCAAGCTTAAACTGCGGTTGAGCAGTTTAAGTGCAGTGATACGAAGCATTTATTGTATAATAGGGCACTCTACCTTTCGTCTGTTTTGCCAACCCCAAAAATTCCCCACATCCTCTTGTTATTTAGCACAAATCTTGTTAAAATAATGGTGAAAGAATTGGAAGATATGTCAGTGCAACTGGCAAACAGAGAGAAATACAGAGGGGAGAAGAACGGTGTTAAAGGATTTTATGACTGAGTACAGACAAAAGCTTTGTACACCGGAAGAGGCGGTAGAAGTAGTAAAGAGTGGAGACTGGGTGGATTATACCAGCTCGCTCGGAAAGCCGGTTCTTTTAGATAAGGCTCTTGCTAAGAGGAGAGACGAACTTTTTGATGTAAAGATTCGGGGGAATCTTGTGGAGGGGCCGATTGAGGTAGCAGAATGTGACGAGACTCAGGAACATTTTGTCTATCATACATGGCATTGTTCTGCTTATGAGAGGAAGCTTTGTGACAGAGGATTATGTTATTATATTCCGATGGTGTTTCACAATAATGCTGCGTATTATAAGTATTTTTTAAATGTCAATGTAGTAATGGTCAGTGTGTCACCGATGGACAAGCATGGATATTTTAATTATTCGGTAAATACCGGAGTTGCCGGGCCTATCGTGCAGAATGCGGATGTTGTTATCGTAGAAGTCAACGAGCATATGCCAAAGATACACGGCGGATATGGAGAATGTATTCATGTGTCGGAGGTGGATTATATCGTAGAGGGAAAGCATGAACCTTTTACGACAGGCAAGCCGTATGTGCCGTCTGAGATTGACCGAAAGATTGCACAGAATCTTCTGCCGTACATATGTGATGGGGCAACCCTGCAGCTTGGAATTGGAAGTATGCCCAATGCTCTTGGAGAGCTGATAGCAGAAACTGACCGCAAAGATCTTGGAATGCACACCGAGCTTTGTTCCGATGCATATCTGCATTTGTATAAGGCGGGCAAGTTAACCAATAAAAAGAAAACGATTGACAGGGGAAAAGGCGTATTCGGTGTTGCCATTGGCTCTTCGGAGCTTTATGAATGGTTAGATGATAATCATGGGGTAGCAGCATATCCACTTGAATATGTAAATCGTCCGGACGTTATTGCCCAGATTGACAATATGGTTTCTATTAATAGCTGTGTTTCCGTAGATTTATATGGACAGGTATCGTCAGAAAGCTTTGGTGCAAGGCAGATCAGCGGTACCGGAGGGCAGCTTGACTTTTTAATTGGAGCATCTTCAGCCAGAGGGGGAAAGGCATTTATCTGTATGAGCTCCACATATAAGGATAAAAGCGGCCAGCTTTTTTCAAGAGTATTGCCGCAGTTTAATGGAGATATTATCACTTCTCCGCGAAGTCAGGTATATTTTCTTGCAACAGAATATGGTGTTATTAACATGGAGGGTCGTTCTACATGGGAGAGGGCAGAAGGGCTTATATCTATTGCCCACCCGGATTTCAGGGACGAACTCATAAAAGAAGCTGAAAAAAGAAAGATATGGCGGCGTTCGAATAAGAGGTAGCCGCTCACAAAGACAGGGGGATTTATAATGAAGGTGAAACAGGTAACAGACGCTTCTTTCAAGAAGTATGGAAAGATTTTAACAGGAATTGATTTTTCAGAGATTTACAATGTACTCGAAAAGATTAAGTATCCAGAGACGGTAGAATATGCAGCTTCCTTTGGACCATTAGAAGAACCAGATTTCCGCCAGAAAATTTCCAATACACTTTACGGAGAACTTTCTGTAGAGATTGGATACTGTTGTGGACACAACAAAGTGTTGAATGCATTAGAATATCATCGTTCTTCCGAGGCAAATGTCGCTGCGACCGATGTCATTTTACTGTTAGGACAGCAGTCAGATATTACTGATGATTTCAAATACGATACCGCACAGTTAGAAGCATTTTTTGTTCCAGCAGGAACCGCAGTAGAACTGTATGCCACAACACTTCATTACACACCAATTGGAACAAAAGAGAACGATTACGCATTTAAGACAGGAGTTATTTTACCATTTGGAACAAATTTCCCGCTTGGAGTAAAGCTTGGAGCGGAAGCAGAAGAGGAAAAACTTCCAGAAGAAAAGTTACTTTTCGCCAAAAATAAATGGCTCATCGCCCACGAAGAAGGCGGGGAAGAAGGAGCCTTTATCGGATTGACAGGAAAGAATATTTCGGTGGATGATCTGGTAATTTAGTTACATAGATGCTCTCAAGCTGCTATTTAAATTTATCAGGGGAAACAGACGAACCCAAAGATAGAATATAACCCCTATCTGCGACTAAAGTCACAGATAGGGAATATTTTGCTTTCATGAGTCGTCTGTCTGTTTGCTGTTCACTCAATGAATTTAATCAGTCATAACTTTCCAGAGAGGAGCAAACAATTATTATGCGTTATTATATTTCAGATCTGCATTTTTTCCACGAAAGTCTAAACACCCAGATGGACTGTCGTGGATTTAAAGACTCAGCCCAGATGAATGCCTATATGATAAAACAGTGGAACAGCAGAGTCCGCCCCAAAGACGAGGTTGTGATTCTCGGTGATTTCTCTGTGGGCAAGGCGAAAGAGACAAATGAAGTATTAAGCCAGCTTAACGGCACGCTTTATATGATAAAAGGAAACCATGACAGTTATTTAAAAGATAGCGAGTTCAACAAAGAACGTTTTGTCTGGATAAAACCATACGCAGAAATGCACGATAACCGCCGAAAAGTAGTCTTATCCCACTACCCGATATTCTGTTATAACGGACAGTATCGAAGAAATAAAAAAGGAGAGCCACTTACATATATGCTCTATGGACATGTGCACGACACAATGGATGAACAGCTTGTACGGCAGTTCTGTCAGATTACGAGAGAGACAAAGAGACAGAGTAAATATGATGAGGAACCGATGCCGATTCCCTGTAATATGATTAATTGTTTTTGTATGTATTCAGACTATGTACCATTAACATTAGACGAATGGATAGATTACTATTTGATTCATTAAGAACAGACGCCCGCGAAGAGATACGATGGTATGCTCCCTTTTAGGTAGACAGTTAAAAAAATAAAACTG
>ERZ1106941.3181-NODE-3181-length-10081-cov-12.842410_pt1 | contig 10081 bp, 20 predicted proteins | sample MGYA00403670_ERZ1106941 | MGnify/ENA primary metagenome ERZ1106941 (study PRJEB35170, sample SAMEA104062400) | human gut metagenome | biome: human gut; feature: human-associated habitat; material: faeces | place: Denmark | collected 2012-06-04 ... | reverse complement strand
CCAGTAGGTTGCTGTCTGCTTGGTTCATAATCATTTATTCAAGTATGCCAAGTGTTTTACTCATGAAATTATCTGCATATTCAGCAGCCCTCTTTACAGAATACTCTTTGCTATCTTTATTCTGAAAATAAATATCATCTATCTTTCTCACAAGTGTGTTTGTTAATTCACACAGTTCTTTCAGATTTTCAAATCGTTCATCATCTATATGCGTACTACCAACTGGTTCAACTCTGCCAATCAGCTTTTCTATTATTTCTGTTAATTCAAATGCTTTCATAATTTTGTATTTTATATTAGTTCAATTGCTTTCTGTATTCCGGCTTCCAATGCTTCTTCATAGGTGTCCCACTGACCGCCATCATTAGTACCTTTAAATATCCCATCGGTTATATGAGTGCCATTGTCAGCTTTGCATATATCATAGCCATAACCGCAAGCGTTTCTAATGATGGAAATATGTAGGTTCTTGGTTTCGCGTAGCCACTTTTGCACCAATGATTGTGATGGTTGATAAAAATCTCGATAAGGTAGTATAGCATTAAGTAGCTTCACTGTTTCTAATGTTACAAGTTCTTCTTTCATTGTTATTTCTCCTTGATTAATTTCGGGTTATCGTAAATGTTACCAATAATTTCCATTCTTTCAGTATCGTAACCACCAAGAATATCCACCATATCATTTTGAGGATCTTTCATTTCCGCCATGAAACAAGCCTTATCTTCCGAATACCAAACTTCAATCGTAATATCAAAGCCTTTGATTATATCTCCTTCATAGATTTCCTTTCCGTTCTTGTCGAATAATCCAGTGAACTGACCTACGGTTTCGGGAATGACTACATAGGGAACATTTCGGCTTGTCTCCGATAATGACTGCCTGTCTTCTACAATGCATGTATTACCACACTCATGATAATAGTACCCGGTGATCCATTTCCCGTTATCGGCAGACTTCCCTCTGAATTTTATTGTACGATTCATTTTAATTCTCATCTAAATTTATCAAATCCATTTTACTGACAGCCTTTAAGACTCTTAGGATATCCTCCTGAAAGTCTATAACCTGTTGGTTACGCACTCTCTTTTTCAACTCTATCAGGGATAGTTCCTGTATTCTTATCAAAGATGAAATATCGTTCACCAACTCAATTGTAATTTCTTTTTTCTTAGATTGTTTCATAATTATTCCTTTCCTTTAAAGTGTTCGATTAGCTCTTCTACGGTAGCCTTGTGATAATTTCCCATGTTAGTATCTTTAGGTATATAATCAAAAGCTAATGTTCTATATACAGTATTACATGGAGAACAACATTCTGTTTTGGGATGATAAGCCCATTCTTCTCCATTGGTGAACCATTGATTTTCATCTGTATCATCCCTCAATGCGGCTATTGCCAAGAAAAGTTCTTCGTTAGTTCCGCAATCAATATCATTAGTTTTACGAATATCTTCATTGTCGAGCCATTCAGGGTGTATAGAATGATAAACATTAAGATAGGCAGCTGTACACAAACAAGACCTATCACGTCTTAATGAAGAACAGTTATACCCCAACTCCTCCAACTTCTTCCTAAGCTCCGGTGTATTGCGTCTAATAAACGCTGCTGTTGTAAATCCCATAGTTATTCGTTTTTAAGTTCTTTCAATACCTTTTTCGCTATCTCATAGTGATTCAACTGCCAACTAGTATAAACATCATCGGTGTGTTCGTCATAATGATTGGCATATATGTATGAATCCAATTCTTCACGAAAAGATTCTCCATTTAGCCCACTATCATAACAATCATCGTACATTCTCAATTCATGAGCTACTTCTTTACATTCTTGATGTGTGATGAAGTCGTACACTACTCCGTCATAGACATTTGTCTGACGGACATACTTTTGTCCCGGCTGTATCTTGCAGGCACAAAATTCACATATATGCTCTTTTTTGGCTGTTGGATAAGTTTCTCTTAATATTGTTAGCATAATTAGTCCTCCTTCTTTACCAATTCAACTTCTGTCGGCTCTTCATCTTCCCATTTTACTTCGGGAAATAAAGAAGAATCTAGCTTGTAGAAATCATGGGGATTGTCACTACATAATTGCCAACTTTCCGAATACTTCACGGGTTGCTTTTTATAAAGATACAAATCACCATCTTTATCTCTTGCTATATACATATTAGTCTCCTTTCTCCTTAATCCGTTCTAGTACATCTCTGTTGGCTTCCAGTATTTCATCGAAAGACAGAATAGGCATCCAACATATAACCTTAATATCATCCTTTTCGACACTTTTTCCTAAATATGATATATCACTATCAGTAGTCCATATACCATTTTCATACGTGAATACATCTATATGCTTACGTGATTCAGCTTCTCTATCATCGTATTTATAGTAATATAAAAATCCGACTAAAACACGCTGCTCTTCATCTGGTAATCGTTCTTCTACTCTTATCCAAGGAGATTGCTTTTTCTGCCACTCAACGCCAGCGATAAAAGGGCGTTTCGCCGTTGCACGAACATTCAGCACCTTTTTCATTTCTATTTCTGCATTTTGATTTGCAGCTTCTTCTAATGTCTGTTTCATAAATTGTTATTCGTTAATTCTTTTAAGCCAATCACTAACACATTTTTCCACTTCTGCATAGCTGACAAACGTTCTTTTTTCAACAACTACTAAGTGTCGCATTAATTCACTGCGAATCATTCCTGTATCATCCTTCCAAATGTTTATAGCTCCGTTATTTCCGGAAGAAGTGCACGCATATCCCAATTCTAGTGTCGGTTCTATATCGCTAGTATCGTTAATCCAATATGCATCAACTTTGTACTTCTTTACCCCAGGAAGCTTCTTTAATTGACAAAAAGGCTTTTCCTTCTTTACGAGTATATTCTTATTCATTTCTTTATTTTATTGAAAGTTATTTATTCTCGTCCAATATTCGAGGATGCCATCCCGCAAGCACTTTCGCCCACTCCCTGAACATCTCGTTAAACTCATCTAAGTCAGAAAACATCGCCGTCTTAGATTTATCCGTCACAACAAGCGTCTGGAACTCTCTAAAGTACCTATCAGATGCCCTGATGAAGTCATTATGTAGTTTCTTTAGTTCTCCTATCAGAAGCCCGTTGTCAGTCATTAAATCGCTTGCTTCTCCCACTAAATCACTCACCTCACAATGCAGGAGGTGTGCCGCAGAAAGAAGCTTATTCAGTCTTTCCATGCTACCGTTGGCGGTGGCTGCATCTATTAAAGTTTTCTTTGGTTTCATTTTTTTAATTCTAAATCAAATGTTTTTATACACTCAAATAAATAGTGGGCTATTATAGGCTGCACCGCATTGCCTACACATTGCGTTCTGTCCATCCTGTTGGGAACCCCATTAGACTTTCCAGAAAATTTGGGTGGGGGTATTGACTGTCTTGTTCGCCATCCCGGATAAATTCGTGTATATTCCCCCGATAGGTAGGGCTTCCGAAATACCGATTCTTGCACGCTCCGTTTGCTGTTGACTTCATGGGGGTAGGCAACACAATATAATCGCTCTCTACCCTGTTGTATTCCAAAGTCGGTACCCGATAAACATTGCCATTCTGCATCATACCCGATTTCGGAAAGGTTGCATAAGACTTGCTCGAACCCTCGAACAAGGAGCATTGGGCTGTTTTCAATGATAACGTACCGGGGTCTAACATCCCGTACAATTCGATACATTTCAGACCATAAGCCGCTTCTTTCACCGATAATTCCGATACCTTTTCCAGCAATACTGATGTCTTGACAAGGGAATCCACCGCTGATGATGTCAACAAACGGAGGGTTCTGATACGTTCTAATATCTCTGTTGATTTCATGTTCTTCTCCAAAATTCTTTTTAATTATCTCGAATTGGTAATCTTCATATTCGCAACTCCATAAGGTTTTTATCCCTGCAAAAGCGGCACCTAATCCAAATCCCTCTATCCCGCTAAACAGGGAGCCGTGTGTTAGTTTACTTTGCTTCATACATTATTGGGTAATTTCATGAAACACATCCACATAGTCTTTCCATGTCTTCCGGTAGTATGGCCAAACAATGGTTTCCGTCCGATGGCCTCTAATACTTTCCTGACTGTTATCTGATCCTCGTTCCATTTGAAAATCAGAACTCCGTAGTCTTCTAAAACTCGAAAGCATTCATCAATTCCTTTTTTTATCACCCTTGGCCAATCTTCAGGAAGTTTACCGTACTTCTTGGCCAACCAACTATCCTTACCAACCTTTAGAAGATGGGGAGGGTCAAATACTACCAGTTTAAAAGATTCTTCCAAAAATGGCATGTCGGTAAAATCAGATACAATGTCCGGATGGATTTTCAGGCTTCGACCATCACAAAGAGTATGCTCTTCATCTCTAATGTCAGCAAACAAGGTCAAAGGGTTTTCTTTGTCGAACCAAAACATTCGACTACCACAGCAAGCGTCTAATATGATTTTCGTTTCACTCATTACTATCTTGTTTTAAATAAATACATAATCTCCGTTTTGGAATCCCCAAATAGTATGTAGTAAAATCCAATCATCTTGAAATTTACATCCATCCTTTTCGCATTCAACCACCAGCATATTTGCTTTATCAGCATAAATTAATGGGGTTACAATACCTGTAAATGCACCATTTCGTCCGGTGAATTTATTACCTTCCTTTAATCGCTTGATTATTTCCTCTTGATTCATATTTATCTTGTTTTATGCAAATCCTTCAAGAACTTGCAAGGTTTTACTCTAATTGATTCGTATATACTTACCTGCGATATCGCAAGTTCTTAATATATCGGCATTATCTTCACCGAAAGCGATTAGGATACTTCCGCAACCGGGCGAGTCCCCACGAGTCCCATCCGGTCGAAAGAAGCGAATCCGGTTCCGTAGAAATTTCATAGCTGTTGCTTTTTCAAAGATGACATCTTGGAACATCTTACTATCGCAGCGGTTGAATAGTAGAGCGATGCCGTTACCGTGTTCTGCCAGACGTTTAACGAAACGTTCTATTAGAGGACGGGAGTAAGGTGGATTTAGCCAAACACGACCTACCCAATCTTTAGTTAATCCGTCATGGTTCTTGTTGTACATTTGTGTAGCTGTTTGCCAAAGCGGTTTAACCGGAGCGCATGGATCTAAATCGAACTTTCCCAATGCGTCTATAATTTCTTTTGGCGTGTACCATTCATCGGTGGTATTAACCGATTTCTCAAAGGTTGTATTCATTGAAAATATTTTAATTAATTGTATCCATCAAGTGGTCCGCTATCGCATACACCACCAGGTAAAATAAGATGTTCACTACTAGGAGAAGGAGGGTGTTTAGGAGTATTCTCATCTGCGGGAAGATCCTTTCAATTCGATTACATTAAACATTTCTTTCACTCGGTCGGCTATGTAGTCACCGTATATTCCTTCAAATTCAGTATCAGGATTGAGATTGGTAGTTGCAAGGGTTATAAACTCTCTTCTGACTTCATAACGAAGTTGGAGGATTACTTGTACTACACTTATTCCGGTACCGTAGTGCTTGGCGTCTAATGGTTCCCGTCCTAATTCGTCAATAGCCAAATGACACATACAATTCCTATCGGTGTACTGGGCGATGCCGCTCATCCCTTTTTCCGCATAGAGAAGAGCTATTTCGGCAGCACTTGTTAGCTTAAAGCCGATATTGTTTTTACTAAATCCATAACAGTACTGGTTTATCTTGCCATAATAGCGTTGGAGACCTTTTAGTAGAGCTGATTTACCAACACCAATAGGACCCCAAAATAATAAGCCCTTACAGGGGTCAAACAAACCTTCTTTATTCCAAACCCAATTATACAATGACGATAACAAGACCTTGTTTCTATCATCTACCACAAAGAAGGGTTCTTCCTCTTGCATTGATTCTATGAGCTTAATTTTCCAGAATCGTTCCGTTTCGGTTTCTTTCCATTTGATAGGCTCACCTTTGATATGATACCTAACCGAAGGAGATTGATTTGATTCCGGCTGATTTAGGACCACCTTTGGAATCAGTTCCCCGATTTTGTTGATTGTTTCCATGTTTCAATTTTAACCATTCTTGATAATCACGTTCAGTTCCCGTAAATACAACTCCGGTCCAGTTGGATTCAATAGCTCTTTCAATCTGTCGGATTGCAAACTCTTCTTCAAATTCTCCAAGTTTGTTTAACGAAAGCTGTAGGGCGTAATTGAGTTTCTTTTCCCACTTAGGAGTTTTACGAAGTGTCTCCCATGCCGACATAAAAGCGATCGAAGTGAAAGGATAAACTAATGGCTTAGAATCTCCTTCTTTCTTCTTTGACTTTTTAGGCTTCTCCGGTGGGGTACTCTCGTGCGTATGCGCGAGACTCTCTTCTTTGTTTATAGTTTTAATATCTATAATAGGTGGGATTGCCGTATCATCCTCATTTTTTGCGGATGATATTGCGGATGTACCATTTTTATCATCCGTAAATTCTGAGGATGATTCTGCGGATGATGTTGAGGATGATTCTGAAAGTGATGCCGGCATGTCATTTATGAATCGACCTTCATCACTATCTATATCTTCATCCTTAATATGATTCTCAATATCATCCTCATTTTTTGAGTATGATATTGCGGATGATTCTGCGGGTGATACGATGTCGTTACTTAGCTTTTTTACAAATGAGTAATAACACCCTATACGCTTATCTTTGCTTGTCTCATAGAAAACAAGACCGGAAGCTGCTAAACTGCTTCTCGATTTACGTAAGGTATTATCAGACATATCCAAGTTTCCACAGAGTACATTACTACGGACAAAGAATACATCCTTCCATTTCATCTCGTTACAGATCGCTACAAGCTCATGGTACAGAGCTTGGGCGGCTGTAGTGAGATAGGTATCATCCCGAACCTTACGAAGTTTGGATATTAGTTGATAGCTATTCATAAACGGAAATATCTATTTGCTGCACATTCATCAAAAGACTTCACACGCTCTATAAGCCGCTTTTGCTTTTGCCTGAAGGCTAAATTATTGTCATACTTATTGTGGCATTCCCGGCACAATCCAACAATATTGAGAGGATTAGTGTAGTGTTCAGGGTATTCCGATTTTGGCACTAAATGGGCAGCGTCAGACATCAGCCTGCCACAAATTGCACAATATGGAGATAGGGTTTTCTTTATTTCAGCAACCTGCCTATTCCGCTGTGCCTGCTTTCTGCTTATCTGCTTCATAAAAATAGATTTTAAAGAATAGTTCCCGGATACCAAACCAATGGACACCGGGATAATTTACTTACCATGTTTCATTCTATGGCAATCCTCACAAAGAGTTTCAAGGCAATACAGGAACTCTAATTCATGCCCAACTATGGAATATCCTGCAATGTCATATACTTTGTGATGGACTTCCAAATTGTATGTCTTACCACACACTTGGCATCTATGCCCATCACGAATTCTAACCTTGCGTTTCACCTCTTCCCAATAAGGATTATTCCTAAGACTCTGCCGATACTTCGTCGGTCGCCCCTTCTTGTGCTTCAGTCTGTTCATCTTCTTTCCTCCATGGGCTTTCTTCAATTGCTACTCTATGCCATTCATGGCGTTGGATAGGAACAACCTCGCCATTATCTTCATCCAAGAAGTCTTCGAACCAGTGTTCTAACCAAACATCCTGACCGTCTTCTTCCCAGACCTCAACAATATTCTCATCCTTACCAAATTTGCGAAGGTTCTTTCTGGTATCCTTCACATCTATATCTGGCAATTCATATCCAAGTGCTTTAAATGCCTCCAGATTCATTTCACCTGAATTGAAGAGGTTATTGTATTCATGCTTCGGTATTTCCTGAACCAACGCCAGACGAAATGCATCATTCACCCATGAGTAATACAAATAATACCCCATAACAGGGATACGGAAGGTATCAATCATTTTTAGGGGATAATCTCTAACTCCTTTTTTAGCAAGATTAACAAGGTCCTTAAATTGGGTATGTAACGCTGAAATTTTCGCTTCAAACTCCTTCTTTTCATTATTGAATTTAGCTTTTAACGACTCTAATTGCGCTTCTAATTCCGGCATCTGTTCTTCCGCAATTTCACCGTAATTAGCACGAATAGTTGAGATTTCATAATCATCCATCACCCGATTGGCTATTACATCTTTTTCCTGAATGGCAATAAAGTTCTCCGCCAGTTTCTTTTTTATATCATCCATACATACACAATCGGGAAATATAATCTCTGGAAACTTTACTGTTGTTGGAAGTTTGAATTGAACTTCTTCTGGAGAGTAGTCTTTTAAATCAATCATTGTTTTTTATTTTAGTTAATCATACAATATCGTCAATAGCAACCGGATGAAGCATTTTCTTACTCCATTCCGGAAGTTGCATATCAATAATACCACGGGCACCTTCTTCCGCATTAGCATCATAGCCGGGGAACCACTTCTTTTCAAAGCAGTCCTTTACGATGGAAAGAGCATAGTGATATTTATATTTGCCATTTGCAAGATCATCAGGAGACCAGAATAGAACAGCAACATCAAAAGGCTCAACTGTCTGTAACATTATCATTATTGTTACATTAAAGTTTCGTCCTGTAATACTACTCATTACTTCTTGGTACATTCCTTCTGAAAGCTCGTATTTAAGCTTCGCACAATCATAGTAGAACTTACCGAGATCATCGGCTCGTGTGGTCTTGAAGGAAATTACAGCATTTACACCAATATTCTCCTCTACATTGAAATAGTCAGGTCTTACCCTGACATTTAATCCTGTTTCTTCATCCTTGCCATAAAAAGACACCTCTGAATAAGCCCCTTTCAATAATTGGGGGATAATACCACCACCATACCAATAATAGTTTCTCTCAAGAGCTCTTATTATCATACTCATATCTTCACTGATAAAGGAGTAACCCAGATCCAAACATTTCTGTTTTTTATAATCACGGTAATCTTTAAGATCGCTAAAGTTCCATTTTTCAGAGGGCATTTCTTCTTCGACATCTGGAACATAGTTCTTATCATTTGATAATAACTCGTTATAGAACTTAATCATAACTATTACACCGTCTTTGGAAGATTGATTACATTTAGGTTCTACTTTGACAAGTTCAAATAAACGTGGCTCCAAGAATGCCATGTGGGCAAATGTGCCTAGTTGAAAACAGGGCTTTTCTTTTTCCTCAAATACCCTTTCATAATCATAGTAAAATGAACGAGGAGTCTTGAGGGCATTTTTGAGGTTAGAAGAAGAAATATGCTTGCTTTTCAAATACATCTCCATTGGATCTCGCTTAACCAGTCCGTTAACGCTTAATTCTTTCAAATCAATATTAACGGGTGGTTTGTGAGAATTTGAGTATATAAAATCAAGCATTTCTTCTTTGGTAGGATAATCTTCCGGATTATAAGCAGAAGGGTTGAGTTCTTCCCCTTCTGCAAATCCATTCAAGTCAAATGCTTCCATTAGCCGGCAACAGGTAAGTTTATAAGCAGGGGTTTGACAGACCAATTGTCTGACTGGAAATTATTGGTTTTATTCTTCCTTTTCCCCATGTACGTGATTTTAAGGGGAGTCCCTTTTTTAAGAGCACCATTCTCAATATATTGCTCTAAAATACCGACTAATCTTCGAGAACCGTTAGTTATAGTTTGAACTGTTCCGTCCGCCTTTCTTTCTAAGAAGAAAGCACAATCTAAATCTATTAATTCATCTGGATTGGTAGCACTCAATACCTTTTGTGGTTTGATTTCTACAAAAAATATTTTCTTAAATTCTCCAGCCTGTTCTGGAGACCAATAATTACCGCACAAGTCTATTGGAAGTTCTTGGGCATCATCCAAAGAAGGAAGATTGTCTTTACTCAAATCTGCTGTTTGAATCTCAAATACAGATTCTTTCTCTCTAATGGTTAATTCTTTTTCTTCTTTCATATCTTATATTATTTAAAGTGGTTAATCGAAATAAATAAAGCGCCTATCCTCACGAACCGACGCTTCCAAAATCGTATTTAAACGACAAAATTTTGTTCCTAGATACCGAACCAACGGACACTAGGA
>ERZ1106941.3174-NODE-3174-length-10122-cov-2.547532_pt1 | contig 10122 bp, 6 predicted proteins | sample MGYA00403670_ERZ1106941 | MGnify/ENA primary metagenome ERZ1106941 (study PRJEB35170, sample SAMEA104062400) | human gut metagenome | biome: human gut; feature: human-associated habitat; material: faeces | place: Denmark | collected 2012-06-04 ... | reverse complement strand
CCACTACAAGAAAAACCAGATCACGGATCTGATCCGGATCAGATCCGTGAGGTTGAGCGAATTATTCTGTTGAGAGTTATTGATAACAAGTGGATGGATCATATCGATGATATGGATCAGCTTCGTGAAGGTATCGGATTACAGGCATATGGACAGAGAGATCCGGTTGTGGAATACAAATTCGCCGGATTTGATATGTTCAATGCAATGATTGATTCGATCACAGAGGAGACTGTAAAAGCGCTCACACATATCAAGATCGAGCAGAAAGTAGAGCGTGAGCAGGTTGCTAAGGTTACCGGAACGAATAAGGATGAGTCTCAGCCGGCACAGCCAAAGCGCCGTACAACCAAGAAGGTACAGCCAAACGACCCGTGCCCATGCGGTTCCGGACGTAAGTACAAACAGTGCTGCGGACGCCGTGCATAATAAGTATTATAGTGCCTTCCGGTTCACGGATCGTGAGCCGGAAGGATATAATTGATAAAATATAGAAAGAGGTGAGTTGGTATGGTAGAGTTTGACAGAGTCAAAATGACGCTTGCAAACTATGAACAGCCACTGCTTGAAATGGGGAATTCACTTTGACCTCGCTAATAAACGAGATCGAGTGGAAGAACTGGACAAGACAATGGAAGATCCGGGATTTTGGGATGACCCGGAACATTCTGCCAAGATCGTGCAGGAGTCCAAAAAGCTGAAATCCGTGATAGAACGCTATGAGTCATTGGAGAGCGCCCGCGATGATATTTTGATGTTGATCGAGATCGCAGAGGAAGAAAATGATGCCAGCGTGTTGGAGGAAGTAGAAGATTCACTGCAGCAATTTGAGCAGGAATACGAATCCCTGCGTATTGAAACACTTTTGAGTGGAGAATACGACAAAGACAATGCAATATTAACGCTTCATGCCGGTGCCGGTGGAACAGAAAGCTGCGACTGGGCAAGTATGTTGTGCCGTATGTATCAGCGCTTTGCAGAAAAGCATGGATTTGAAGTTGAAATGCTGGATTTTCTGGATGGTGATGAAGCGGGTTATAAATCAGTTACGCTGCAGATCAATGGCGCAAATGCGTATGGTTATCTGAAATCAGAGCATGGAGTGCACCGTTTGGTGAGAATCTCACCGTTTAATGCAGCCGGCAAACGGCAGACATCCTTTGTATCCTGTGATGTCATGCCGGATATCGAAGAAGATCTTGATGTTGAGATCGCAGATGATGATATTCGTATCGATACATATCGTTCCAGTGGAGCGGGTGGTCAGCATATCAATAAGACTTCTTCTGCAATTAGAATTACCCATTTCCCGACAGGGATCGTGGTACAGTGCCAAAATGAACGTTCACAGCATATGAATAAGGATAAGGCAATGCAGATGCTCAAGGCAAAGCTGTATATTTTAAAACAGCAGGAGCAGTTGGAAAAGGCGAGCGGTATCCGAGGCGAATCCAAAGAGATTGGCTGGGGAAGCCAGATCCGTTCCTATGTGCTGCAGCCGTATACCATGGTCAAAGATCATCGTACCGGTGCTGAGATCGGTAATGTGCAAGACGTTTTGGATGGCAATCTGGATCCGTTTATCAATGCATATTTAGCATGGATCACAAAGTAAATGAGCAGTGTGCTCTATGCTCCTTTTTGTAAGGGGGCATCTGACATAAATAAAAATACATTGGCAGAGAAATGGAGGAAACTATGATTAACGTAAGTGTGTTAGGCTACGGAACAGTCGGATCCGGTGTTTTTGATATTATTCGTGAGAACAATGCGATGATCGCAAAACGCATCGGGGATGAGATCTGTACAAAATATGTGCTGGACTTGAGAGATTTTCCGGGAGATCCGGTAGAGGAAGTGCTGGTACATGATTTTGAAGTGATCAAAAATGATCCGGAGGTTCATGTGGTTGTAGAAACGATGGGAGGATTACACCCTGCCTATGAGTTTGTAAAGGCTAGTTTGGAGGCCGGGAAGAGTGTTTGCACATCCAACAAAGCGTTGGTGGCTGATTTTGGACCGGAGCTTATTCAGATAGCAAAAGACCACAATGTAAGTTTCTTGTTTGAGGCCAGTGTTGGTGGTGGTATTCCGATTATCCGCCCACTGCAGAGTTCTTTGAATCCGGATGAGATATTGGAGATTTCCGGTATCTTAAACGGTACAACGAACTTTATTTTGACAGAGATGACCAATAAGGGAGCTGATTTTGACACAGTGCTCAAAGAGGCGCAGCAGCTTGGTTATGCAGAGGCAGATCCGACTGCAGATGTGGAAGGATATGATGCCTGCCGCAAGATCGCAATCTTAACTTCTCTTGCTTATGGCAAGACACTGGATTTTAACGATGTTTATACAGAGGGAATTACCAAAATCACAGACCGTGATATCGTATATGCCGGTAAGATCGGGGCCAAAGTAAAAATTTTTGGTTCCAGCAAGAAAGATGGAGATCGCATCAGCGCAAAAGTTGCACCGGTGCTGATCTATCCGGAGAACCCATTATATAGCGTAGACGATGTATTTAACGCTATTTTAGTAAAAGGAAATATGGTTGGAGATGTCATGTTCTATGGACAGGGCGCCGGCAAGCTGGCAACAGCCAGTGCGGTCGTTTCCGATGTTATGGAAGTCGCTAAAAACATAGGAAAATGCGTTGAGGTACAGTGGAGTGCCGAGAAGATTGCTTTAGAGCCTTTTGAGGAGAGCAAGAGCAGCTTCTTCGTGCGTTTGCGTGGAGATAAGTCACAGAATGCAGCTAAGGTCAAAGAAGCGTTTGGCGATGTGACAGAGATTGATGCCGGATATGCGGACGAATATGCATTTATCACGGGAGAGATCACAGAGGGAGCTTATGCATCAGCAGCAGATTCACTCGGCAATGTGATCAATAAGATCCGTGTTCCGGAGACGAAATAATAAGCCGCTCAGTAATATGAGCAGAAAAGAGGATAGATATGTTAATTGTTAAGAAATTTGGTGGTACTTCCGTTGCCAACAAAGAGCGGATCTTTAATGTGGCGAAGCGTTGTATTGAAGATTACAAAAAAGGAAATCAGGTAGTAGTCGTTCTTTCTGCAATGGGCAAACAGACAGATGTTTTGTTGGATATGGCAAAGGATATTAATCCGAAGGCGTCCCGCAGAGAGTTGGATATGCTTCTTACAACAGGTGAGCAGACATCCGTTGCACTTATGGCAATGGCAATGGACTCTCTTGGTGTTCCGGCAGTTTCCATGAATGCTTTTCAGGTGCAGATGCATACGACAGAAGTGTATGGTAATGCTCGTCTGAAGAGAATTGATACGGAGCGTATCCGTAATGAGTTGGATAATCGTCGTATCGTAGTAATTACAGGATTTCAGGGAATCAATAAGTTTGATGATTACACAACACTCGGAAGAGGTGGTTCCGATACGACAGCAGTAGCATTGGCAGCTGCATTACATGCAGACGCCTGCGAGATTTATACAGATGTAGATGGTGTCTTTACTGCAGATCCACGCGTCGTACCAAATGCTCGTAAATTAGACGAGATCACGTACGATGAGATGTTGGAATTAGCCAGTCTTGGTGCCGGTGTATTGCACAATCGTTCTGTTGAGATGGCTAAAAAATACGGCGTACAGTTGGTAGTACGTTCTAGTTTGAATACAAGTGAAGGAACTGTAGTAAAGGAGGAAAGTAAAATGGAGAAAATGTTAGTAAGTGGTGTAGCCACAGATAAAAATGTAGCACAGATTTCAGTAGTTGGATTAGAGAATAAGCCGGGCGTAGCATTTAAGCTGTTCCAGCATTTAGCAAATCACAATATCAATGTAGATATGATCTTACAGTCTGTAGAGCATGGCGGAACACAGGACATCAGCTTTACAGTAACCAGAGATCAGGCAGACACGGCAATGGAGACATTGGAAAGACATGCTAACACAAGTCTGAAATGCGAGAAGACAACAGTGAACACTAACGTTGCCAAAGTATCTATCGTCGGTGCCGGAATGATGTCTAATGCAGGTGTTGCAGCTAAGATGTTTGAAGCATTGTATGATGCAGGAGTAAACATTTTGCAGATTTCTACTTCCGAGATCCGCGTCAGCGTTCTCGTAGAAGAGAAGTACGTCAATGAGGCTGCACAGGCAGTTCATGATGCATTTGCATTGTCTCGTTAATTGACGGAGAACATCAAATATTGTCAGCGCGGAAAATTTAAGAGTTCAAGGTAAAGAAGGGCAGCCGCGTATCGAGTGGCTGCCTATTTTACTCTTGATGCATAGGCAAAGTGCGTATAGAAAGGAATGTAGGATACTATGGATATTGTAAAGAAAATAGCAGCAGAGTTAGAAATTCGTCCGCAGCAGGTAGAGGCGGTCATAAAACTGATCGACGAGGGCAATACGATCCCGTTTATTGCCAGATACCGTAAAGAAGCACATGGTTCGTTGAATGATGAACAACTCCGTAATCTGAGTGAGCGATTAACTTATTTGCGTACACTGGAAGAAAAAAAGGAACAGGTTCTTGCAACGATTGAAGAACAAGGAAAATTGACCGATGAATTGAAGGCACAGATCCTTGCAGCAGAGACACAGGTGCTCGTGGAGGACTTGTATCGTCCGTATCGTCCAAAACGCCGTACAAGAGCGATCATCGCCAAGGAAAAGGGATTAGAGCCATTAGCGCAGATCATTTTGGCACAAGAAGTGACAGAGCCGTTAGAAACGATTGCCGAGCAGTATGTATCTGAGGAAAAAGAAGTGAAAGATGTTGCAGATGCGATTGCAGGAGCGAGAGATATTATTGCCGAGCAGATTTCTGATAATGCAGATTATCGTAAATATATCCGTGATATAACACGGGAAGAAGGTATCCTTACATCAACTGCCAAGGATGAAAAGGCGCAGTCTGTTTATGAGATGTATTATGAATATCAGGAGCCGGTTAAAAAGATTGCCGGTCATCGTGTTCTTGCGTTAAATCGTGGTGAAAAGGAAAAATTCCTAGTGGTAAAACTGGAGGCTCCGGAAGAACGTATTCTTACGTATCTATGCAAAAAGACGATCACAGAGGAAAATGAGATCGTAACGCCGGTGTTAGAAGAGGCAGTGACAGACAGTTATAAGCGTTTGATCGCGCCTGCTATCGAGCGCGAGATTCGTAATGAGTTGACTGAGCAGGCAGAAGACGGTGCGATCAAAGTATTTGGTAAAAACCTAGAGCAGCTTTTGATGCAGCCGCCGATTGCCGGTAAGACAGTTTTGGGCTGGGATCCTGCATTTCGTACCGGTTGTAAACTTGCTGTGGTAGACCCAACCGGTAAAGTGTTAGATACGAAGGTGATCTATCCGACAGCACCGCAGAACAAGGTCGAAGAGGCAAAACGTGAGGTGAAAAAACTGATCCAGAAATACGGAATTTCTCTGATCTCCGTCGGCAATGGAACGGCATCCCGCGAGTCGGAAATGATCATTGCGGATATGCTGCATGAGATCAAAGAACCTGTGCAGTATATTATTGTAAATGAAGCAGGTGCTTCAGTTTATTCCGCAAGTAAACTTGCCACCGAGGAATTTCCGAATTTTGATGTGGGACAGCGAAGTGCAGCGTCGATCGCAAGACGTTTGCAGGATCCGCTGGCAGAGTTGGTGAAGATCGATCCACAGTCTATCGGTGTAGGACAGTATCAGCATGATATGAATCAGAAGAAGTTAGGGGAAACATTATCCGGTGTTGTGGAAGATTGTGTAAATAAAGTTGGTGTGGATCTGAATACAGCATCCGCTTCACTGTTAGAGTATATTTCCGGTATCAGCAAAGTGATCGCAAAGAACATCGTTACGTATCGTGAAGAAAACGGAAAGTTTACGTCACGTAAAGAGTTGTTAAAAGTACCAAAACTGGGACCGAAAGCCTTTGAACAGTGTGCAGGTTTTATGCGTATTTTGGATGGAAAAAATCCATTGGATGCAACGAGCGTTCATCCGGAGACTTATGATGCAGCCAATGCATTATTAGATAAGCTTGGCATTGACACGGAAGAACTCAAAAAGATCCAGACGGAAGCGGCCAAACAGCAGTCCCCATTAGCCAAGAAGAAAACCGCTCCAAAGAAAAAGAAACAGCAGTTTGTTGTACGCAATACGCACACAGCCTTTGGCGCAGCCTTTGCGGAAGCCTTTGGCTCGATAGACCTGCCGAGCGGTGAGACGGAAGAAACACCGACAGAGAACAAAGCCTCCGGCAGTTTGCAGAAGCGTGTGAAAGACAAAAAGAAAATGGCTGACGAGCTTGGTATTGGTGAGATCACGCTGGTTGATATCTTGAAGGAATTGGAGAAACCTGCGAGAGATCCTCGTGATGAAATGCCAAAACCGATCCTTCGAACAGATGTGTTAGAGATGAAAGATCTCAAAGAGGGCATGATCCTTAAGGGGACAGTTCGAAATGTTATTGATTTTGGTGCGTTTGTAGATATCGGCGTTCATCAGGATGGATTGGTACATGTGTCCGAAATGTCGGATAAGAAATTTGTCAAACACCCGTTGGATGTTGTCAGTGTCGGAGATATCGTTGATGTCAAAGTAATGGGTGTTGATCTCAAAAAACAGCGTATTCAGTTGACTATGAAATTATAAAGAGGAGAGCATATGAACTTACGTGAAAAATTATTTGTTGAAGTAAGAAAAGGAACAAAGGTCACATTGAGTGAAAGTGATCTCAACAAAATGGATCGCATGTATGAGCGTGAGTTGGCGCAGTATGACAACCGTAAGGTTATGACGCCGTACCGAAAAGAGCCAAAGCGGGCGTTTTTGGCACAGCTGCGCGATTACGCTTTTGAGCGGATCTTGGACAGACATTTGTACACATTTTCTCACGTGCTGGTTATTCCAAATCCATATGGAGTGGCTAAACAGACAGCCCTTATCCTGTTCAACTCTTCCAAGGAGTACAAGGTGCGCTATCGTGTGTTCGGAGATAATGGCAATGATTTTGTTGGTGAATCCAGCTATACAACAAGACATCGTGTGGCAATCTTGGGGTTGTATTTCGAACGTAGCAATACGGTAGATCTGTCTCTGATCGATCGAGAAGGAAAAGTTGTAAAGCATCGAGTGATCCGTATTTTTGTTTCAGAAGTGCCTGAAAACCAAAAGGATCTTGTGATGGAAGTAGAGGGAGATAAATCTGCAGCAATGCCGCTGCTGGCAGTCAACGGTGCCGCTTTTAGTCCATTGGTCTTTGATGCAGATGGTGCGATCCGATATTCAATGCAGCTTCGTACCTATAAGATGGGTATGATACCGATGCCGAATGGTCATGTTCTGTTGGCAGATCGAACAGCTAACATTGTAAACAGCATGGGCAAGATCCAGCCGTGCCGTTATCATGAAATGGATTATATGGGCAGAGTGTATCGCACATATATTTTGAATGAACCGATCGGTACTGCATTAGCACAGCACGATAGTTCGTTGTATCTTGTGACTTCGTCCGATGGAGAGCATTATAATGACTGTATTCTTACGATGGATATGAATACCGGTGAGATCGTACGCCGCATTAAGCTGATTGACTTGCTGGGAGAAAAATACCACACCGGTAAGGAATGGCTGCTTTTTTCAGCGATGGAGTACCGCGCCGGAAAGCTTTTGCTGACATTAAAGCGTATACACACGATCGCACAGCTTGATCTGGAGAGTGGCAAATTGGATTGGGTGCTGGCAGCCATCGCTTTGACAACAGAGGGTGCTGATATCGAAATGGGAAGACCGGATAAGGCTGTTTGGATGGATGAGCACGAATTGTTGATCTATAGCACAGGTACTAAAGGGGCGGTAGATGGCGGTTACAATGATGCACAACATTCTGCGGTGCTTCGTGTGTCGATCGATGAGGCTGCCGGCACATATGTACAGGAGAGCAAGAAAGACTGTTTGAAAACGATGCAGTTTGGTAGTGCCCTTTATACAAAAGAATACAACAAGTATTTCCATTTGACAGGTATCACGCAAGACCGTACGACAGAACTTCATTCCCAGATCCAGTTGGTCAATGGCGAAAACGGCGAAGTTGAGAAGACGTTTAAGTTGACTAAAAACTTTTTGTGGGCTTGGGAGTTTCATCCGGACATTCCTTCCTTTTGTGTGGGGATGGGGCTGCATGATCAGACAGAGTTTGGTAAGCTCCCAACACCGGAAGAATTTCATGGAACAATGCCGAAAAAAACGGATCAGCGTATTCGTGGTACCTTCTTCGGTAACGTGCATTTGTGCGAGAATCTTTTGCAGTATTCGATGCTGCCTGGTGCAGTTGAAAAGCTGTATTTTAAGGGTGAACATAAGACATATGTACAAGATTATTCGCAACTGCGTATGGGCAGACGTAAAGAAATCTTTGCTGTGCAGGTGGATGGACTGGAACCTGGAGAATACGATATGTATTTGCAGTTCCAGGGAAAGATTCGCAAGCTGCGCAATGAATTGCGTGTGAAATAACGACGTGTAGTTTATAAAGTTTTCACAAAGTGAATCTTGCTTTTTATGAGTAAATTTCGTATAATTATACTAGAAACTTTGGAAAATACACAGAAATTTGTGCAATTTCAACAAAATTACTTTTATTATTTTACAGGAGGATTCTAGTATGGCAAACAGATTTGTATTAAACGAGACATCGTATCATGGGGCAGGAGCTATTGCAGAGATTGCAACAGAAACTAAAATTCGTGGTTTTAAGAAAGCGTTTGTATGTTCGGATCCGGACTTGGTAAAGTTTGGTGTAACACAGAAAGTGTTGGATGTACTTGAGAAAAATGGTATGGCATATGAGCTGTATTCAAATATTAAACCAAATCCAACGATTGAAAATGTTCAGACAGGTGTACAGGCATTTAAAGATGCAGGAACAGATTATCTGATCGCTATTGGCGGCGGTTCTTCTATGGATACTGCGAAAGCAATCGGTATCATTATCAATAATCCTGAGCATGAGGATGTTGTCAGCTTAGAGGGCGCTGTAGATACCAAGAATAAGAGCGTACCGATCTTTGCAGTACCTACGACAGCAGGAACTGCTGCAGCGGTTACAATCAATTACGTTATTACAGATGCAGCTAAGAATCGCAAGATGGTTTGTGTAGATCCGCATGACATTCCTGTTGTGGCATTTATCGATTCCGAGATGATGTCTTCTATGCCTAAGGGGCTTACTGCAGCAACCGGTATGGATGCTTTAACACATGCGATTGAGGGTTACATTACGGCAGGAGCATGGGAATTGTCCGACATGTTCCATCTCAAAGCAATTGAGATCATTGCACGTTCTCTTCGTGGAGCAGTAGACAATACGCCGGAAGGACGTGAGGGAATGGCTCTTGGTCAGTACGTTGCAGGAATGGGCTTCTCCAACGTAGGTCTTGGAATTGTTCATTCTATGGCACATCCACTTGGCGCATTGTATGATACACCACATGGAATCGCAAATGCGATCATTCTTCCTACTGTTATGGAGTATAACGCAGAGGCAACAGGTGAGAAATATCGTGATATTGCAAAGGCAATGGGTGTTGAAGGTACAGAGAATATGTCTCAGGAAGAGTATCGTAAAGCAGCCGTTGATGCTGTAAAACAGCTTTCCAAAGATGTTGGAATCCCTACAGATCTCAAGGATATTGTTAAGAAAGAAGATATTCCATTCTTAGCACAGTCTGCATATGATGATGCTTGCCGTCCGGGCAATCCAAAGGAGACAAGTGTAGAAGATATAACAAAACTTTATGAGTCACTTATCTAAATTAGAAAATTAAATAAATATAGCTGTTTATGCGTAGAGGATTATATAGAAACTTATGGTGTAAACAGTGATGATTGCAGCCTATAAGAAATGTATATTAAATGCAACGCTTATAGGCTGTAATACTGTAAAATGCAGTTATGACTAATGTCTGGATGTTATTATATAGAGGGGTTTTCGTAATTGTTTAAACATCCCTCTATATACAAAAAATTAAAGCAGATTATTAAGGTCTTTCACATCGCAGGTGATAAGCATAGTCATCTTATCGGTTACGACGGGGAGGCCTTCCGGGGTTTCGATGATAAGCCGCTGCTGGCGGGTTTGGAA
>ERZ1106941.3162-NODE-3162-length-10174-cov-3.286590_pt1 | contig 10174 bp, 10 predicted proteins | sample MGYA00403670_ERZ1106941 | MGnify/ENA primary metagenome ERZ1106941 (study PRJEB35170, sample SAMEA104062400) | human gut metagenome | biome: human gut; feature: human-associated habitat; material: faeces | place: Denmark | collected 2012-06-04 ... | reverse complement strand
TGTTTATTTATTTAAAGAGACGTGCTTTAAAGAAAAGAACGTATTCTTATCAAAAGTTTAAATATTTAGATGGTTTTGTTCATATATTTATAGATATTTTAGCTATTTTGATGATTGGAATGTTATTTGTTTTGAAAATGAATAACTTAAGTTCACTTTTAAGCTTTTTGGGTTATTTTATATTAATTACATTATTTGCGACAATTATTAATACAAAAATTCCTTTAATTAAAAATCCAATCAAAAAGAAAATAGCAGTGATTGTTTCTGTTGCTGTTTTTGTAGGTGTTTACTTTTTGTATAATGAAATTGATTTTTCTAAATTAGATAAACAAGAAGTGACGATTACTTTACCAAAAAACAAAAGAATAGATGAAAAGAATTCAAATCTACTTGTTGATACGACAACTTTTATTCAAAAAATAGGTAAAGATAAAGATGATGGAGAAGCAATTTATTCTTTTGAAGGTTATTATCAATGTTTAAATACTTTTGTTTCAAAAAATATTTTTAAAGAATTGGTTCTTGAACGTGAAAGACAAACAAGAATGCCAAGTGATAAAGAGATTGATCAAATCGTTGAAGAAAAAGGTTCATGGCGTAGTGATGAAATTGGATATAATACGTATCAAAATGTTTTAAAGAAATTTAAAAAAGGAAAATCAAAGTATTTTGATCAAGTTGTTGAAATTGGTCATTATCAATTAGGAATCAAAGGTAAAAAAGTGTTAGTTGTATATGATGAAGATATTGATGATTTTTATCATCATTACATAAACTTTATACAAAAATAATGGTATATGTCAAGCAAAAATGAAAATGTCTCAAAAAAAGTTAAACATTAGCACCAGAACGGTGCTTTTGTTTTTGAACATAATTGTTGTATGACTCTCTTTTCCAAGGGTGAGTCATTGGAGGAATATATTTTCTTTTAACTTTCTTTTCTTTTGTGTCAGGTTCATCATCGAATTCTTTTGAGAATCTTTCATATTCAGGAACTTCTTCCATAAGATATAAAGTATCAAGTATGTTTACATAGAGAGAGCCGTCAAAAGCTTCAATAACCATACAATCAGTTTTATTATTGAAATATCGTTTAGCTCCTTCATTGGACGTTGGTAAATAATATTTGTTTTTAAAACGAATACAATGAGCAGCATCAATCTTTCTAGGTGACAATACTGCAAGCATATGATTGATTTCTTCAATATCAGGTTGCTTCTCATATACTGATTTGGTAGTATTGAGTTGTAGAGCGAATTGATCATTGAATTTTTTTATGTAGGAGTTTAAGAATTTATTGGCATCCTCTATATTGGTGATACGAGCGTATTTGAGTTCGATAGGCAAACGAGACTGTAATGTTTGATTGAGTCTTTCAACTCTCCCTTTGGCTTGGGGTACGCTCGTAGTTTTTATATCAATTCCAAGATTATGACAGGCATAGGAAAACTGAGTGAAGGTATCTTCATCATCGAATGCTCTGTCTTTTCTTTTATATTCAAATACAGTACGCCTGTCAGTATAAAATAAAGCAGGAATGCCATGATTCGTTAATATTTGATAGAGAACATTGTAGTATCCTTTAAGGGTTTCCTGATAATCAAAGTAGGCACCAACGATTTTACCATCAGCATCATCGATAGCGACATGAAGATGCCAAAGCTCTTTATCAATCCAATGAAAAGAAGAGGCATCCATCTGAATCATTTCACCAACATATTTGGATCTAGGGCGTCTAGGATGAGCATCTTTTTCATCAATCAAAGCGATAGAGTTCTTGATATCGTTTTTAATCTTTTTAGATTTGGAATTCTTCATTTTGGATTTTAACTGTTGTTTTAATAGCTTCTTAGTACGTCTTCTAGCTTTAGGAGAAATAATATCTTCTTCTCTAAGCCACTTATTTAAAGTAGTATCACTGATTTTAATATTGAATTCTCTATGGACAATTTCACAGAAATGAGAGAAATTGGCGTTGGAATATTCATTGATATAAAAAGAGATAATTTTGTTTTTTATATCAAGAGGAATAGTAGTAGAAGGGACTCTGCCACGATTACCATGAATAAAAGCACTTTTACCCTCGGATTTATATTTAATGATGAGTCTGTTAACCGTTCTAACAGTACAATTCAATTTAGAAGCGGCACGTTTTTTATTGCCATCAGTTTCAACAAGTTTCTTAATGATTTTATATTTGTATTCTTCATTCATTCTTAATTCAACCTTTCTCATAATAACCTCCAATCATTGAGGTTATAGTTTAACATGGATTTGATAATGTCCCACTAGTGGGACATTATCAAATTGGATATATTAAGACATTATCATTTTCGAATCAGAAAATAATATGATTTTGTCGTATTATTTTGTTGACATTGACATGTTGATTTCATATAATTAAAAAGGTTTCATAGGCAAAAACCTTTTAAAGTCCCCGGTAAGGATAAACAAAGGAGAAAAGAAAAAGATGAGACAAACAACAATGGCAAATGCTGCCACAATCGAAAGAAAATGGTATGTAGTTGACGCAGCTGGACAAACATTAGGTCGTTTAGCTTCAGAAGTTGCTACAGTGTTAAGAGGGAAAAATAAACCTACTTACACACCACATGTTGATACTGGTGATTATGTAATCATTATCAATGCTGACAAAGTAGTTATGACAGGTAAAAAATTAGAAAACACTAAATATTACCGTCACTCAGGATGGTTAGGTGGTCTTAAAGTTAAGACAGCTAAACAATTCTTAGAACAAAATCCAACAGGATTTGTTGAAGCAGCAGTTAAAGGTATGTTACCACATAACACTTTAGGTAGAAAACAAGGAATGAAATTATTTGTTTATGCTGGTGATAAACATCCTCATGCAGCACAAAATCCAGTAGAAATGAAAGTGAAAGGGTGAAAGATAATGGCAAACGTACAATATAGAGGAACAGGTAGAAGAAAATCTTCTGTAGCACGTGTTATCTTAACACCAGGTACAGGAAACTTCGTTATTAATGGAAAAGAAGCTAGAGAATATTTAGCATCAGACGTATTAAACATGATCGTTAATCAACCATTAGAATTAACAAACACTAAAGACAAATTTGATGTAACTGTTAATGTTTATGGTGGAGGGTACTCAGGACAAGCTGGTGCAATCCGTCATGGTGTTGCTAGAGCTTTATTACAAGCTGGTGACGATTACAGACCAACATTAAAAGCTGCAGGATTCTTAACTCGTGATTCACGTGTTAAAGAACGTAAAAAATATGGTCTTAAAAAAGCACGTCGTGCTCCACAATTCTCAAAACGTTAATTTATACGTTTATTCGGAGAAATTCAAAAAACTCAAATCGACATTTCGATTTGGGTTTTTTTGTGAAATAAAAACCACTATATTAAATATTGTTGCTTTCGGACGTGATATGAAATAAAATAAGCTATAAATAAAAAAAGATGTCTAAAAATAGAATGCTAAATAAATGAGGTGAAATTTTATAAAATGACTAATTATAAGAAAATAGATATTGATAATTGGAATCGTGCAGAATTATATAAAGAATTTATTCAAATGAGAACATCGATTTATGATATGACAGTTAGAATGGATGTTACACATTTAGTTAATTATTGTAAGGAAAACAATCAATCTTTCTTTGCTGATTTTCTATATATTGTTTTAAAGGAACTTAATAATATACCGGAATTTCGTATGAGAATCATTGATGGCGAACCTTGTGTTTATGATAAAGTAGGGTGCAGTTTTACGGTTGCTAATAATTTTGATTATTTTGTTAATCGAAGTTGTGAATTTGAAAAATATCATACTTTCTATGAAAGTGTATTAACTATTATTAATAAAGCAAAAAACGAAAAAAATATTCATCCAGAAAATACTGATCTTGAAAGAACAGATCTTATCTATTTTTCATGTATTCCATGGATTGATTATCAATCTATGACTTTACCTGTTATTACAACACCTTTTGGAAGTGATGATCAAACGTATAATATTATTCCCTGCATTGGTTGGGGCAAATACGTTAAAGAGGGGCAAAAATATAAAATGTCTGTTCATATGAAAGTCAGTCATGCTTTTATTGATGGTAAACCACTTGCAGATGCTTTTAATAATATTCAAAATGCATTAAATATATTTTCTTTATAAATGGTATTATTAACATAAAATTCTACTTTTACAATTTTAAGTGTGGAATTAGAATGGTGTTTGTGATATTTTTTTTATAAGATATTAGAGGTGTTTAAACTTTGAAAGAAGATTAAACGCTCTTTTTTTTAATTGAATTTGTTTGTTAAATATATGGAAAAGCAAGAAATATTTTCTGAACATACAGAGGATGAAAATCTACACGGATATAACTATTCAGAGATTTATGTAATGTAGAGTTGTTACGAGCGTTTAATTTTAGTATGAAATTAGTGATATGAGTGATTTTGGCAATACATCTTGTATGCAACAAAATTGCTTGAATATCCTTGTTTTATAAGGATTTGGAATTCTCAAAACGTTAGTAATAACTTTTATGAGATATCTAGAGAAGCATTTGGACTTTGTAAGAAGTTTAGATACTTTTTTATGTGATAATACAATAACTTATTTAAGTAATATGTTATAAACAAGTTGTTGTTGAACTTATTTAAGTAATGTGTTATAAACAAGTTGAGGTGATACTATGGATTATAATTTTTCAGATGATTTAAAAGCAATAAGAGAAATATTAGGTTATACTCAGTTTGAAATGGCTAAACAAATAGGGGTAGAACAGGTAACTATTTCGCGAAACGAACTTCGTAAAACAAAGCCATCAAGTCAGTTGATGGATCGAGTATATAACTTTGCTTTTGATAAAAAAATACAATTAAATCGATTAAAAGAAATGCTATGGATAGAAAAATTACCTTTAAATCATAAATTGCTTTATTGACTTGGTCCATATTCCACATGCCAGTAATCTTCATTGCATACCAGCGGATGACATCATCACCATTTTTTGCAACAAACATGTCAGTCCCGGCAAACTCATCTTTCATATATTCTCCATCCGGGAATGCTTTTTTTAAGCCATCCAATGTCACATCCTTATACGGGTAAAGCTTTCCCAACTGATATCCATAAGCCTTCCCAATGCTTCCATCTTTGTCAGCCCAAGAATCCCAAATATGGCTGTTTAAGTCTTTGATATTATTCGACTTTTTCTGCCAAATCCACAAAATTTCATCCATCGCACTCTTCAGTGCCGTTTTTCTCAGCGTCAGTGCGGGGAATTCTTTTCGCAGGTCATACCGGTTACATATGCCAAATTTTTTGATTGTGTAAGCTGCGGTGCCATCCGGCCAATGCGGTCTAACTGCTTCCCCGCGGGTATCAGTTCCGTTTTCCAGAATATCCTGACACATATTTTTGAATACTAAATCTGCATAACTCATTTTTTTCTCTCCTTTTCTTTGTTATTTTTTAGTTTTGCAAAAATAATATGATGAATTTACTGTAAAAGAAAAAGCCGCCAAGTATTTGGCGGCAAGTATCTCAATTGCTTTGATTTTTTGTTTTTATATATCTTTTTTAATTATTTCTGATGGCGACATACCATCCATCATCCAATTTTGAATATTCTTCACAATCTTCTGTCATCCATTTGTTGATATGAAGCGCATCTAACGCGGCAAACAACTCATCACCTTCTAATGATTGCAAATGTTCATACTGCGATTTGAAATTTTCGAAATCAGTTAATCCAAGTAAATAATCAGTACTGACATTATACAATTCTGCCAATTTCATTAACGTATCTACTGATGGATTACTCACTCCAGTTTCTATGTTATAAATAGCCTGTTTACTAACACCGATTTTTTCGCTAACTTCCTTGGTGGTCATACGCTTATTTTTTCTGCAAATTTTAAGATTATCTTTCATATCTGCCCCTATTATATCGGATTTTTTATTTTCTTAATAAAATTTCCTGCCCTCTCGTTATTCCATTTTTCACATCTTGAAAACATGGATGCTGTGGATATATTTTTCTTAATTCTTTATTTCTTTTTATTCCATCTTCTCTTGTCCCTTGGGCTCCGATGTAATGATATGCCTCATCAACCACGCCAAAAACACAGCGCTGATGATTCGGCAACTGCTCTTTTTGCAGTATATATTCTGCGATACGTTCTCGTGCCTCATCTTTCGTCTTACATTTTACTGTTATGGAATCCAGCTTTTCAAAATCCTCAGATTTCAGAGAAATTGACAAATCCAATATATGGCCATCAAGCACGACAAAACTGTGATGCACCGGCAGCTCATTTCCCATAAACAGCCACCCTACATATTGCTCTGCCGGGTATCCCTCTTTCTGTAACGCAGTGCAAAGGTTTTCTGCATTTGTAAAACATCTTCCAACTTCTGGATTGATTGAATCAAAGATTGCTATAATCCTCTCATCCACAATTTCGCTTGTATTATCTGCATCAAAGCATTGAAACGAATCAGATTCCAGTGGATACATTCTGGAAGGAATACTGATTGTTTCGCCGCTTACCTTATATATTACTCTATTTGCTTTCTTGATGATTTCCATATATTTTTCCTCTTATCTTTTCGTATACATTTAATTATATCTTAAGATATATCGGAAATCAACACTGCTTCATATGTAACGTTACCCTTTAACAATCCATTGTATGTATACAGACCATATAAAGAACCGTCACGATTAATCTCTTCTCGAATATCCGACCTACTATATGGAAAAAACCAAGCTCCTTCAGTTCCATATCTATCACTGTCTTCTTCTGCGAGTTTAAGCAAAAAATCTTTTGCTTCGTCAACAGTTCCATTATATTTAAGACTTCGTTTCTCTCCTGTCCATTCGTTGACAATGTTGATTTTCCAATTGTGTTTTTGCATATTTTTTCTCCTTGTTTTTTTGTTTTTAATATGACAAAAGAAGAGATATCATAAGACACCTCTTCTTTTCATCAATTATTTAACTTTTCACGCTACGCCAAGCTCTTTCATCACTCCCACAATTTTCTCTTCCGCTGCCGTCTCATCAGCCTTCAGCTCTCCAAGCTTCTTCATCACTTCTTCCACAGTCATCGGCTCTTTTTCTTCGTCAGCGTCATTCACATATCTCGGAACATTCAGGTTATACCCATTCTCCTCAATCTCTTCCATGCTGACAACCTTTGCAAATCCTGGAATATCTTTTCTTTCGCCATATGCAGCCACAATCTTTTCAATATTCTCATCTGTCAGCACGTTCTGCTTCTTTCCTGCCTCAAATTCTTTTGAAGCGTCAATGAATAAGATATTGCCGGCATTCTCTCCTCTGTTACTTTTCAGCATCATCAAACAAACCGGGATACCGACTCCGTGGAACAGATGTGCTGGCAACATAACAACCGCATCCACTCGGTTCATAGTTTTTACGATATACCTTCTAATTTTGTCCTCTGCATCCCCCCTGAACAATGCCCCAGCCGGCAATAGTACAGCAATACGTCCATCCTCATCATCCATATGATATATCATATGTTCCAGGAAAGCGAAATCCGCATACTTTTTTGGCGCCAGTTGTCCGGCTCCTGAATATCTCGGGTCATCTTCAAAACTTTTATCCGCAGACCATTTCTGAGAGTATGGAGGATTACAAACCTGCACTGTCATTTTAATATCATTACCGTTCTTATCTTTATAACAATCATTAGTCAGTGTATTGCAGTTATACAGGTCAAACTTATCCCATGCCACGTTGTGGAGAATCATATTCATTTTTGCCAGGTTGTATGTAGTTGAGTTTTTCTCCTGTCCGTAAATATGGCCGAAGCCATCCGGCAAATATTTTTGTGCTTCCAGGAGCATTGACGCAGAACCGCATGTGCAGTCAGCAATATTTTTCGCTTCTGTCAGTCCATATGTAGCCAGTTCAACACATAATTTGCTCGGTCCGACCGGTGTGAAAAATTCGCCACCTTTCTTTCCTGCATCACTTGCAAACAGCCCCATCAGAATCATATATACAGTACCAATCAGGTCATATTCCGGATGTTCCATATCAAAATCGATATTATTTACGCGCTGCATCACCTTACTGATAATTTCAGTTCTATCAGCCACACTTGCACCCAGTTCTGTACTCTGCAGGCGCAAATCATCAAACAGTCCATCAAATACCTTTTCAGATTCTTTTGACGTATTTTTTGGAAGTTCTTTAATCGCCAGCTCTAGGTCTTCAACAGTAAACACTTCATCGCCGCATTCTTTATTGATTTTTTTAATCATTGTACTGAACAGATTTTCCGGCTTAATGTAATAACCAAGACTATCGGTAATATAGTCGTAAATTTCTTCAGCGGTTACTTCTTCCAACGCTCCATTGCAGGTTTCTTCATATGTGCAGCCTTCATCTTCCAGAGCATTTCTTGCTTCTGCTTCTACCTTTTCAGACAGGAAACGGTAAAAAATGATACCGAAAATATAATCCTTGAATTTGCTGGAGTCAATATTTCCACGCAATACGTTTGCCATTTCCCAAAGCTCTGATGAAAGTTTGTTTGCCTTTTCGCCATAATTCTGTTTCTGAGTAGTCATTTTTGTAATCTCCTTTTGAATTATTTTTATTTGTTATAGAGGGGCGCCGCCCCTCACCCAGGCAGGGCGAACTCGCCCTGCACCAGGTGAAAAACTCGCTTCGCTCGTTTTTCTTGATTGTATATATAGTATGCGGGAATTTTGCAGGCAACGTAAATTTTTGCGGATTTTATTTTACTTTTCCAATATATTCAATATTTTCTACAGTATACCATCCCGTTTGTTCAAAGATTTTTAAAACAACCTTAAATTTTAAAGGACGTATAATCATTTCAAATTCAAATATTCCATTTTCATTTTTCTTTTTTTGCGGAAAGTCTGGAGAATTAATATGATACCCTTTATCAGTATTTGCATATACAAAAAAAGAATATAAGCCATCTATTTCATTAGCAGACAGTGCATTAAAATTTATATCTCCATAGTATCCCGCTTTAACCAAACCTTTTGACATCCAATAAATGCAATTGTATTTCAGTTTTGCATTATCAAAATAAAAGTTTTTCAAAATATCTCTTTTACATTTATCCGGCAAAATATATTTTTGATTTTGTGCTTCAAAGTACTTATTTTCTATCAGCAGTATCATAAAATTTAAATTTTTAATAATATCTGTCATATTATTAGGACATGAAATATATCTAACATTTTTAATTTTATTGTTCTTATCTACATTTATGATAATCCTTTCACTATCAAAGAGAAATGTTCTATTTTTTTTCTGTATCGTCGACGAGCCAATAACTTTCAAAGCATACTTTACTATCTATAATGACTGGATATTGTACTATATCTTTTGTAATCCCATGCAAATAATCGATTTGTACTGGTGTCGGCCGGTAAGCTTTATTCGTAATTGAATTTGCATAAAAAATAGCATTTTTATTAAGAAAATCCGTCTTTACATCTATATTTCCATCCGAAGTGCATATTTCAATACTTTTTAAATTCCCATTTTTATCCCATTCGTCAATTTCTTCTTGTGTAGCAAAACCATTTTCAACAAAACTATATTGTCTTGTTGAATGAGTCGCAAAATGCCTAAGAATTTTAAGCTTCTTTTCATTGTTAGACGGAAATTTATTCAAATGAAGAGTTTTCCTTCCATTAGAAATGATTCTTTTTATTTTTGATGGCAGAAGTTCTATATAGTATATCGTGCATTCAGAATCATTTTCTTCATCTATATAAACAACAAAAAATAGACACCCACCATTATTTAGATAATTTTTTAAATCTGTCATATTGGAATCGTTCATGTAAAATGATAATCCATTTTTTGTTAAATTCTTTTTTCTTGTTGTTCCTTTTATCTGCACTTTTACTGTTTTTTCTATATCTTCTTTCTTTTTCCTTTTATCATTATAAATATAAATTTCACCATCCCACGAAGGTTCCTTGTCTCTTTTCCTTAGAGAGGCTGTAAGATACTGTGTTTTTGCGCAGCTGTTTTCTACTGCATTTGCTGATAATGTTTCTATATCATCTTTTGACATTTCGGTCATACTTTTTCTCCTTTTTTAAATAATATAGAGCCGCAACTTGCGACTCTATATATAAAATGCTTTA
>ERZ1106941.3130-NODE-3130-length-10318-cov-14.772971_pt1 | contig 10318 bp, 6 predicted proteins | sample MGYA00403670_ERZ1106941 | MGnify/ENA primary metagenome ERZ1106941 (study PRJEB35170, sample SAMEA104062400) | human gut metagenome | biome: human gut; feature: human-associated habitat; material: faeces | place: Denmark | collected 2012-06-04 ... | reverse complement strand
ATTTCAGCTTTCACTTTATCCAAATCACTGCAAGTCAAGATTGGAATCAGCCGGTTGATTTCGTCAATGCTCCTATCCCACCACTTGAATCTCAGCAGCAATTCAATCAGTTCATCGTCAAAGCGCTTTTGAATCGCTCTTGCGGGGTTTCCAACGACCTTTGTATATGGTGCAACATCACTGCCCACTACGCTGTTTGCACCAATGATTGCACCATCTCCAATGTGAACGCCGGGAAGGATTACCGAATTTTGCCCGATCCAAACATCATTTTCGACGGTATCTCCTTTTAATGGCAGATCCGTCTTTGCAGGCGGCGACATTTCCCATCCCTCCAAGGTATAGAACGGGAATGTAGAGACGGCGTTCATCTGATGGTTTGCACCGTTCATCACAAACTCAACGCCGGCGGCGATTTGACAGAACTTTCCGATGATGAGTTTGTCATCATTCCACTTGTAAAAGTGTGAAACATGACTTTCAAAATCCGAATCGGCAATATAAGTAAAGTCCCCGACAATAATATTCGGATTTGTAATCGTCGGCTTCACATATATTTCTTTATCATACCCTGCAATTGGATGGATTGTATTGGGGTTTGGATGTTTTCCGTCTTTCATCTTAACTACCTCTTCAAATTCCAGTTTATACGCTTCTCATAGTCCAAGTCCATCAATCCACGCCGCAAGCTCCTGATGCCCGGCTCTGCCCTTGAAGGCCCTGCCGTCCATCAGCTTTGCGCCTTTGCAGCTCGGCGCAAGGCGCTCGTTCATCTTGCCGATGCCGCTTCCGCCGGAGGTCGCAAACGGGATACTCGTCGGCGCGACATACCACCAAATTGGGAAGCCCACAAAAATCGTGTCGTAGTCCTTCATATTGTCCCGTCTTACGGCAATTTCAGAGAGTGAAGGCCGGAAAGCCGGTCAGAAGGAATACCCTCTCCTACAAATGAGCGCGGGGACGAAAGGCCGAACAGAGCCTTTCGCCCCCGCGCTCATAGAAGTATAATTAAAACCGGCAGAGGGCTTTTGTGCCGCTGCTCTCCATTATACTCTTACTTACTCGCCTTATGCACACCGGTGAAGAAGTACCGGCCCAGGCCGTCGCCAAACACTCCGGTAAACGACTCTGACAGGCTCCAGCTGCGGGTGCTGCAATACATGGGAATCACATTGCACTTCTCTATCAGCAGGCGCTCCGCATCCTCCAGATAGGCATCCCGGGCCTCCTGGCTGGCGGACACTGCCGCCACGCGCAGGAGCATATCATAGGCGCTGGAGGTAAAATTGGCATAGTTATCCTCCTCACCCATGCGCCAGCGGTTGAGAAAGCCCGTGGCGTCATTGCGGTCACTGGTGACACGCAGCGCTGCCAGCGTATATTCGCCCCGCTCCAACGCTTGGGTGATCTCCTCGCTGGAAACGCCCTTGAGCGTCACGCTCAGCCCCAGCTTCTCCTTCCAGGTCTTCTGCAGCAGCAGCGCCAGGGAATCTGCAGTGCCATCGGACTCATAGAGCATAATTACCGGTGTCAGGCTTTTCAGCTTGGTGGCAGTGTAGCCCGCCTCCTCCATCAGCTCCTGGGCCGTCTGACAGTTTTTCTCGTAATTCTCGCTGTCATTGTCCACAGCGGAACCGAAATCACGGAACTGGCCGCCCGTTGTGCTGCGGATGCCCCAGGTCACCAGCCCCTCTGCCGCCAGATGCGTCCGGGAGCCCAGCAGCTCGGCAATGGCGTTGCGGTCAATGACCAGGCCCATGGCCCGGCGGACATTTTCATTGCTGGTCAGGTCGGACAGCTGGTTCAGCAGCACCACGCTGGTCTCGGGATAGTAATCCGGCATCCAGCTGTCCATCTTCTTGGCTACAGCCTCGTCCGTCAGTCCCAGGACGAAATCCGCGTCCCCCTTCTCAAAAAGAGAGTTGGCCGTCTTCGCATCTGCTGTAAAGCGGAAGCTGATGCTCTCCGGTCCCAGGCGGCGGGCATCGTGATAGCCGTCCGTCTGCTGCAGCAGCATCGTGTCGTTTTCCCAGGATGCAACGGTATAGGGGCCATTGGTGACCAGGGTGTCCGGCGACATGGACCAATTCTCCTGGGCCGCTGCGGCGCTCTGTACCGGCAGAGTCGCCGCCGCTGTGCAGACGCTGTCGATGAAGTACGGACAGCGCCCGGAAAGCACCACCACAAAGGTCTCGTCATCCGGTGCGGAAACCTGCAGCGCATCCTCTCCCGTCCGGGCAGCGCTGTAACCGGCTACCATGTCCAGGATTCTTGCGTTTTTTGAGCCGGTAGCAGGATCCACCAGCCGTTTCCATGCGTATACGAAATCCTGGGCAGTGACCTTGGTGCCGTCGGACCAGGCGGCACTGGAGCGGAGCTTGAAGGTGTAGGTCTCCTGCCCCTCAGCCGTGGTGTCACACTGGTAGCTGCGGGCCACCCCGTTGACTGCCGTGGTACCGGCGTTTCCATCGGATTGCAGCTTCATAAGATTTTCAAACAGATGGCTGACCACGGTCTTTTCCTCATCAGTGGCGGCCAGGGCCGGGTCCAGTGTGGCCGGAACGCTGCCCATGGCCACCCGGAAGGAAACGCCGTTCTCCCGGTGGCAGCCGGTCAGCAGCCCCAACAGCAGCACAGCTGCCAGCAGCGCCGCCACAGGTCGTTTCAGTTTCATCATAATGCGTTTGCTCCTTTTGCATCCAACGGATTTATTTCTTTTCCGGCTCCACATGGCCGTTTTCATCCACCGCAGCAGAGATGATCTGGCTGCGGGTGTTGCGGGCTATATCGTCCAGCCGCATACGGCTTGGAAAATCCGAAAGCAGGGTATAGGCCACGCCGTGGCGCTTAGCCCGGCCTGTGCGGCCGATGCGGTGGATGTAATACTCGTTTTCATCGGGGACATCGTAGTTAAACACCGCGTCCACATCGTCCACGTCGATGCCCCGGGCGGCCACATCCGTTGCAACGAATACGCGGAGCTTCCCCTCCCGGAACAGGGCCATCACCGCCTCCCGCTTGCGCTGGGGGATGTCCCCGTGGATGCACTGGGCATCCAGGCCACGCATCTGCAGGAACTTAGTCAGCCGCTCCGTGGAGCCCTTGGTGTTGCAGAAGCACATGACCCGCTCCAGCTTTTCCCCGGTGATAATGCGGGCAATGGTGTCCACCTTTTGGTCGGAGGGCACCTCTATGCGATATTGCAGGATATCAGGCTTATTCTCCTTGGTAGCCTGAACAGTAATCTCCTCAGGATCCCGCTGGTAGACCCAGGAGATGTCCATAACTTCCCGGGAAATGGTAGCGGAGAACATGCCCAAATTCTTGCGGTTCGGGATCTTGTCCAGGATCCGCGTCACGTCGTGGATGAAGCCCATGTCCAGCATGCGGTCTGCCTCGTCCAGCACCACGGTCTGTACCTCCTTCACCGTGACGGTACGGCGCTTCATGTGGTCGGACAGGCGGCCCGGGGTGGCCACCACGATCTGGGGCTTCCGTTTGAGGGCATTGATCTGCTTGCCGATGGGCTCGCCGCCATATAGGCACACCACCCGCAGCCCCTCGTGGTACACGGCCACCTCCCGCAGCTCCTGTGTGATCTGTATGGCCAGCTCCCGGGTGGGTGCCAGGATCAGCGCCTGCACCGCCTCGCTCTCCCGGTCCATGCGCTCAATAATGGGCAGGCCGAAGGCCATGGTCTTGCCGGTGCCTGTAGGGGCCTTGGCAATGACGTCCTTCCCTGCCAGCATGGGCGGGATACAGCCCGCCTGCACGGGCGTCGATATGGTATAGCCCTTGTTTCGGATGGCGCGCATGGTGGCCTCCGACAGGCCAAAGGTATCAAAGGGTACACCCTGTGTAATGTCCATAGTATTTATCCTCTTTTTGTCACAATTTGTCATAGTATATCAATATACATTTTACCACAACTGTCAACCAATGAAAAGAAAAAAATGACAAGTCAGAAGCAGAGCAAGATCGGCTCCTCCGGTGCTCTGTCCCACCCCATGCAGGCAGGAACCAGGGAGACGGATCGCCGCAGCCAATCGGCGGACTCTCTGCGCAATAGTAAGGGCGAACGGCACAAAGCGGCGGCACCTGATTGGTGCCGCCGCTTCGGGGATAAGCTCCTATTTTTTTATTCTCTGCAGGGAACGTGCCAGATATCCCGGGCATAGTCCCGGATGGAGCGGTCCGCAGCGAACACGCCGCTGCGGGCAATGTTGTGCAGGCTGATCTGATTCCAGCGGGTGCGATCGCCGTAGGTCTCCATCATGCGGCGGCCGGCGTCGCAGTAGGACACGAAATCCGCCAGGAGCAGGTACTGGTCCGCCGGGCAATCGCCGCCAAAGAGCAGGCGGCGGTAGATATCCTCGTAGCTGACCCCATCCCGGAAGCCGTCCCGGATGGAATCCAGCACCCGGCGCAGCACAGGATCCCTGTCATACAGCAGCTTGGGATCATAATGCCGGGAGAGGGCGGCGGCCTCCTCCGCCTTCAGGCCGAACAGGAACATATTCTCGTCACCCAGCACCTGGTGCATTTCCACGTTGGCCCCGTCCAAGGTACCGATAGTCACGGCGCCGTTCATCATGAACTTCATATTGCCGGTACCGCTGGCCTCCTTGCCGGCAGTGGAGATCTGCTGGGATACCTCGCTGGCGGGCATGAGCATCTCCGCCATGGAGACCCGATAGTTCTCCAGGAATACCACCTGCAGTCTATCCTTGCAAATGGGGTCGTGATCGATCTGATCGGCCACGGAGCCGATGAGGCGGATGATCCTCTTAGCCACGGCATAGCCCGGGGCGGCCTTTGCGCCAAAGAGGAAGGTCTGGGGGCGGAAATCCATATTGGGCTCGTCCTGCAGGCGCTGATAGAGATAGAGAATGTGCAGCACATTCAGCAGTTGCCGCTTATACTCGTGCAGGCGCTTGACTTGCGTATTGAACACGGCGTCGGTATTGAGCACCACGCCCTGCTGACGCTTGGCCCAGTGGGCAAAGCGGTCCTTATTTCCCTGCTTGATCTCCGCCAGCTGCGCCAGCACTGCGGCATCGTCCGCGAAAGCATCCAGCTTGCTCAGGGCATCAGGATGCAGCAGGTAGTCATCGCCGCCGGTGAGGTCACAGATGAGGCTGTGGAGGCCGGGATTGATCTGACTAAGCCAGCGGCGGTGGTCCACGCCGTTTGTAACGTTGTGGAATTCCTCCGGGTGCATCTGATAGGCGTCCCGGAACACATCCCTGCGCAAAATTTCCGTATGCAGGGCGGATACACCGTTGACGCTCATGCCCCCAGCGATGCACAAATTCGCCATACGCACGCCGCCGTCCCACACGATGGCCAGCTTCTCCGTCTTGGCGGGATCGTGGTAGAAATCCTCCACCTGCTTTTGCCAGCGGTGGGCAATCTCCACAATGATCTGCCATATACGGGGCAGAAGCGTTTCAAACAGGCTTTGGGGCCAGCACTCCAGCGCCTCGGCCAAAACCGTATGGTTGGTGTAGGCCACGCTGTTTTTGGTGATCTCCCACGCCTCGTCCCAGCCCATGCCCGCATCATCCATGAATATGCGCATCAGCTCCGGAATTACCAGCGTGGGGTGGGTATCGTTGATCTGAATGACGTTTTTTTCATGGAAGTTCCGCAGGGTACCGTACACCTCCAGATGCTTGCGGGTAATGGATTGGATGGTGGCGGATACGAAGAAATACTGCTGCTTCAGGCGCAGAGATTTACCCTCATAGTGATTGTCCTCAGGATAGAGGACCTTGCTGATGGCATCAGCCATGGTGCGCTCCTCGCTGGCCTGGAGGTACTGGCCCCGGCTGAACAGCTGCATGTCCACGGGCTTTGGGCTGCGGGCCTGCCAAAGCCGCAGGGTATTGACATGGTCGGTCTTATAGCCGGCAATCTCCATATCACAGGGCACAGCCAGAACCCTTGTGTAGTCCTCGTGGACCACCATCAGCTGGCCGCCGTCCCACTTGGTACGAACGGTGCCGCCAAAGTGGACCTCCTCCGTCTCCTGGGGCCGAGGCAGCAGCCACGCGCCGCCGATGTCCTGCCAATCGTCAGGCAGCTCCACCTGCTGACCCTCCACGATCTTCTGCTTGAATATGCCCAGCTCGTAGCAGATGGAGTAGCCCGTGGCAGGGATATTCAGTGTGGTCATACTGTCCAGATAGCAGGCAGCCAGGCGGCCCAGGCCGCCGTTGCCAAGGCCGGCATCCGGCTCATGCTCAAACAGATCTGCCGCCTTGAAGCCCAGCTCCTCCACCGCCTGGGTAAGGGGTTGAGTCAGGCCCAGGTTATAGGCGTTTTTCATGAGGCTGCGGCCCATGAGAAACTCCAGGGACAGATAATGCACCTGCCGGAGCTGGCGGGCGTCCGTATCCTCCCGGGTGGTAATGTTCCGCTCGGCCATGATGTCCCGCAGGACCATGGCGCAGGCCCGGAGCATATCCCCATCCCCTGCCTGCCGAGGGGTGCAGCCGCAGTTGATGCGCAGCTTCTGCACAATGGCTTCTTTCAGTGTATCCTTAGTCATTTGTGTTTCACCTCGATGTGTCGGTAATATTCTCATACAGAGCCTCATAGGCCCCGGCGCTGACGTTCCAGCTGAAATCGTCGGTCATGCCGCACCTCTGCACCCGGCGGAAGCCGTGGAGATCGCTCCGATACAGCTCAACCGCCTGGGAGATGACATACTGCATGTCAAAGGCGCTGTAATTGGCAAAGACAAAGCCGTTGCCGTCCTCCTGCCCCATCTGGCAGGAGCGGACGGTATCCGCCAGGCCGCCGGTCTGGCGGACAATAGGCACGGCGCCGTAGCGCATGGCGATCATCTGGGAAAGGCCGCAGGGCTCGGAGCGGGAGGGCATCAGAAACAGGTCGCTGCCGGCATAGATCCGGTGGGCCAGATCCTCGTTATACCCAATATAGGCGCAAAGCCGGCCCTTATAGCGGTTTTCGGCGTAGCGGAAGAAGCTCTCATACTGCTCCTCCCCGCTGCCCTGGAGCACCAGCTGGCAGCCGGTGTGCATGATATTGTCCAGGCTCTCGCAGATGAGGTCGATGCCCTTGTGTCCCACCAGGCGGCTGACCATGGAAATAACAGGCACATCGCTCTGCACCTGCAATCCCAGCTCCTGCTGCAGGGCCTTCTTGCAGGTGGCCTTGCCCCGGAGGTTCCGGACACTGTAATGGGCCGGGAGTACCGGGTCCGTGGCCGGGTCGAATACGGCGGTATCAATACCGTTTACAATGCCGCTGAATTTCTCCCCGCAGCTCTGCACCACGGACTCCATCCCCTGGGCATAGGCGCTGAGGCAGAGCTGCCGGGCATAGGTGGGACTGACGGTGGTGACGGCGTCAGCGCAGAGCATCGCCCCCTTCATGAGGTTCACGCAGCCGTCCATCTCCAGGGTGCCGCCGTCATACCAGCCCCGATCCAGGCCGAATAGATCCGACACCGTATTCGCTCCGAACTTGCCCTGGTACTCAATATTATGAATAGTGAACACCGTGCGGATGCCCCGCAGGGCGTCCCACCGGCCGGTGAGATCCTGACGGTACACCGGCACCAGGGCCGTCTGCCAATCGTTGCAGTGAATCACCTGCGGCATCTCGTCCAGCAAGGGCAGCAGATCCAGCACCGCCCGGGAGAAAAAGCCGAAGCGCTCGCCATCGTCCCCCTCGCCATAAAGCCGGCCCCGTGCAAAGTAATGCTCATTATCCACGAAATACCAGGTGACACCCCGGTACTCCAGGGAAAACAGCCCGCAGTACTCATGCCGCCACGATAGGTTCACATAGATAAACCTGTGGAAGGTCATCTGACGGCGCCACTGCTTAGAAATGGTGTCATACAGCGGCAGCATCACCGCCACATGGTGGCCCCGGGCCGCCAACGCCACCGGCAAGCTCCCGGATACGTCCGCCAGGCCGCCTGTTTTACAGAAGGGGGCGGCCTCCCCCGTTACATACAGAATATTCACCTTACATTACACCTCCGCGCCTTTGCCCAGCACCAGGGGGTACTTCTCTGCACCCTCCAGATGCACACCCGGGCCGATCCTTACCGCTTTATCCGCAATGACGCGGCGCACCACGGCACCCTTTTCCACCACGGTGTCCTTAAATAGAATACAGCCCTCCACAACAGCACCCTTTTCCACCCGAACATCCCGGCTGAGGATGGAACCCCGGACGCTGCCCTGGATGTCGCAGCCGTCATCCACCAGGGAGTTCACGCAGCCGCCCTGGGGATCCATATAGGTGGAGGCGGCGTCATTTTCTTTGGCATAGATGGGCCTGTCGGGGCAGAACAGATCCTGCCGCACAGCCGGGTCCAGCAGGCGCATGCTGCTGGCATAGTACCCGGCCACATCGGTGATGTGGGCTGCAAACCCGTGAAAGGCATACCCCCGGATGTGCAGCTCCTTGGTCAGGCCCTGGAGGATGCAGCCCTGGAAGCTGTACTCATGGCGGCTGACAAATCGCTCCACCAGAGAAAGCAGCAGCTCTGTCCGCAGCAGGAAGATCTGCAGGCAGCGCAGGCCCTGGCGCTGCTCCTCCACCGCCTCCATCACCCGGCCGGTTTCATCCAGGTTCAGATACAGGCCGTCCCCTGTGGAGGGGGCACACACCACGGTGATGTCCGCGCCGGCCTTTATATGCGACTCCAGCACCGCTTTCAAATCGATATTCAGGGCCACATCGCTGTCCGCCAGGAGCACATAGTCCTGCCGGATATGGCGCAGGTAATCCTTCACCACGTCCAATGCCTCCAGCTTGCCCCGAAAGCGGCCGTTGCCCCGGGCGCTGTTATAGGCGAACACCGGCAGCAGCGTCAGGCCGCCGAAGCTGCGGGAGAGATCCCAACTCTTGCCGCTGCGCAGGTGATCCATCATGCTCTGGCACTTGCCGTGCATGATGACGCCCACGTCCCGGATGCCGGCGTTGACCATGTCCGAGAGGATGAAGTCCACCATCCGGTATGAGCCGCCAAAGGGCACGGAGCCGTGAATACGTGGCTCCGTCAGCTCCCGCAGGCTGTTGCTTTTTTCATAGGAAAAGATGATGCCGTGTACTCCGTTCATACCTTAACCTCCTGTCCGTGGGTCTTATCCAACATAGCTCCGGCGGGGACCGTTTCCCCGGGGGTCACCTCCGTCTGTGGGCCCAGCACCGCCACGCCCCATTTATCGGGGTCGGCGGCAGTCTCCGGCCCGGCGCCTACATGGGCGCTCTCGCCCACCAAACTGTTCTCGCCCAGGATGGCATATTCCACCCGGGCGTCTTTTTTCACCACCGCACCGGGCATAAGCACGGAGTAGGTGACTACGGCGCCCTCCTCCACCACGGTGTTGTAGCTGAGGACGGTGTTCTTCACCTCGCCCCGGATGTCGCAGCCCTTGGCCACGGCGCTATTGCCCACATCGGCCGTCTCGGCAAAGAAGGCCGGCGGGCAGGAGGGAGTGCGGCTGTAAATGGGCCAGCGCTTATCCAGCAGGTTCAGCCCCGAGCCCGGAGAGAGCATATCCATATTGGCATCCCACAGGGAGTCCAGCGTGCCCACGTCCTTCCAGTATCCCTCAAAGCGGTAGGCCACCATCTTCTCCCCGGCCTTCAGCATGGCGGGGATGACATTCTTGCCGAAATCATTGGCCGAGTCGGGGTCAGCATCGTCCTGCAGCAGGTAGGCCCGGAGCTTTTTCCAGGTGAAGATGTAAATACCCATGGAGGCAAGATTACTCTTAGGTTGCTTGGGTTTTTCCTCAAAATCGGTGATGACGTCCGCTTCGTCCACATTCATAATGCCAAAGCGGCTGGCCTCCTGCCAGGGCACCTCCATCACAGAGATGGTGCAATCGGCCCCGGTCTCCTTATGGCGGCGGAGCATCAGAGAGTAGTCCATCTTATAGATATGATCCCCGGAAAGCACCGCCACATACTCCGGATCATACAGATCTACAAATCCGATGTTCTGGCAGATGGCATTGGCCGTGCCCTTATACCAGGTGGCGCCGGTATTGCTTTGATAGGGGGGCAGGATATGTACGCCTCCGTTCATGCGGTCCAGCTCCCAGGGCTGGCCGCTGCCGATGTAGTTATTCAGCTCTAAGGGGCGGTACTGGGTCAGCACACCCACGGTATCTATGCCGGAATTGGCACAGTTGGACAGAGGAAAGTCGATGATTCGGAATTTCCCCCCGAAGGGAACCGCCGGCTTGGCCATGTCCCCGGTGAGCACATAGAGCCGGCTGCCCTGACCCCCGGCCAGCAGCATGGCGATACATTCTTTTTTCAC
>ERZ1106941.3127-NODE-3127-length-10332-cov-7.731536_pt1 | contig 10332 bp, 13 predicted proteins | sample MGYA00403670_ERZ1106941 | MGnify/ENA primary metagenome ERZ1106941 (study PRJEB35170, sample SAMEA104062400) | human gut metagenome | biome: human gut; feature: human-associated habitat; material: faeces | place: Denmark | collected 2012-06-04 ... | reverse complement strand
AACCGATCAATGTAGCTTTCAGCATAGAAGCCATTTTTGAAATTCCTATAAAAAAGAAGCCCTCCTAGTCCGAAGACCAAGAGGGCTGAAGTTACTACCATGGCGTAGTAGTGAAATTTAGTAGTATGCGGTAATAACGAAATCAGCAACCCCTTTGGGGTTAATGGCTAGCTATTAACCCCTTTAAAAAGAAGTGTTTGATTCGAGCCAGAAGACGGCGCCAGAAAGAGGGCTTGACCTTCTTAAGCTCGGGAGGCAATCGCCCTTCGTAGGGATCGGGGTATGTGTGAGATACCCCGTCCCAGTCGTGGGTACTCTCAATCTGTTTATATGGCATTTTCACCACAACACCTCACAAAAAGGGCAGCCACAGTCGACTGCCCTTATATCAATTACCCACGCGTGGCAATAATCGTTTCTTCATAAACCTCAATACCCGGCATGGCAATGCTTCCAGAAGACGCGGCCAAGAATCGGTCTAATTCCCCTTGTTTTACCTCAATCAAGGATTGAAGCTCTTCATGTTCAGCGATATGGAGCAAGAACGCTTTAAGGTCAGTCACTCGACCTTTAACCTTCTTACGTACCGTAGCACCTTCAACCTTAACCTTTGGCGCAACTGTGGGAGCTTCAATAGGGAGAGTATTGGCGACCGTCTCCAGCGTTGCCACAGTCTCAGAATCGCCTTTTTCCTTAGCCTGTTCGATAGCCTGACTAATGGCCTCCTTCTGTTCTTTAGCCTTCTCTTGAGCGAGCATTTGAGCTTCCTCAGCGCGCTTCTGTTGGAGCGTGATATAAGTCCCAATACTGTCCTTATAAAAGCTCACAGCCTCATTTAACTGCTCTGTGGCTGGCTTAAAAACCGCCATGACTTGCTTTTTTGCCTCATCGATAGGCTTAGTGATTTCCTTGCGCATTTTTTCAAGCTCTTTGGCTCGCTTAGAACACTGATTCATATCTTGAGTAGCGCGATTAATGTCATCGTCATTCTGGATCAAAAAGCACATAGCAGCAGAGAAGGCTAGATCAGCCTCTTTCTCCAACTGAGCTTGATCAGGCAGCTTATAGATCAATTGGTTTTCGGTCAGAGTTAATTCGTTAGACATGGTTAGTCTCCCATTTATTAATACTGAGCAAGGACAAGAAACAAGTAAAGTCATCATCACTGGTAAAGGCTTTAAACTTATATGTTCCATCGTCCCTAAGTTGCAAGACTGCGCGATTAATCTTGCGAGTCTCTTCTGGGTGATGGATATGCCAAAGAAGGGCATACCCAGCTAATTGAATACCCGCGAAAGCATGGATTGATGACGTTGTTTTAAGGTCAATAATCCAAAGGTCATTTCCGATAGTGGAGACTCTATCTATCGTACCTGACCAGCTCTCGCAGGCTAATTTTTGTTCGACTGCTATATGTTCAGGTTTATAGTCAGCCAAAAACTTTTGGTAGGCCTCAAGGTAAGGCGTCCATTCAGGCAGTACTGAGTCCTCATCTAAGTCTCCACAGTCGAAAAACTCAGTACATTCATGGACGGCTGTCCCTAGCTCTGCTGCTGCCCTAAGAACTTCTCTATCGATAGCCCGATAAGCCTTTTCGGTCAGAGGTTTCATTAAGGTAGTCACAGAAGGGATAATCACGCCGTCAGCAGTGGTGTATTTGTGCGCTTCCTCATCAAAGGACACTTCAATGGGAGCGCCGCCTGTTTTAGCCAAAGTAGCCAGTAGCTGCGCTTCCATCGCTTATATCTCCTCACGGAGTTGAGCTACAAGTTCCGCCTTGCGAGTACGGAAGTATTGTCGACACTCCTCAGTTTTCTGGGTTTCGGCTGGAACCTTATTCCAGATAGGCATTAACTGCTTAACGTCTCTGACAGCATCGAGCGCGCTCTTCCAGTCAAAAGTCTCAGGCTCTCCAGTAAGCTCTAACGGTGGCTGATCATCAGTCACTGGTTGAGCAGGTTGAGGCTCCACAGTTTCGGTCACTATCTCAGCTGCTTTATCTTCTGTGCTTTGCTGCGGAGCCTCAATCTTTTTCGGTTCAATCACTTCAACGTCTTCAACGTTTTCGGGAGTGGGCTTAACCTTACTCTTTCGCTGCGGTCCCTTGCGGGTTGTGGTAGCAGGGCTATCTGCTGCGTTATCCTCTGAGTTGATATCTTGCGCTTCCTCATAGATCGAAATGCCAGACAAGACATCAGGGAAGGCGTCACGCAGCGCAAAGGCGCGCGCTCGCATTTGAAGCATGCGCTTAGGATAACTCTTCCAGACGTTGCGCCCCCACAGTCCAGCAGCCTCAGCATCAGACTGAGAAAACGTGCGTCTAGTTGGTGTTTGTCGATCCTTGCGTTTAACAGTACAGACTGCAGTCAAGCATCCATTAGAATCAGTGGTTAGCTCCTCAGAAATGTCGACTAGTAAGCCAGAAGCGTTGACCACAGCCAGAGCAGCGTCACCATAAAGGGAGGGTTTACCGTTGACCACAGCGATTGACTGTAAGCCCTGTACAATTGGCATTCCGTAAACCTTGCTCCACATCATCGCGACAAAAACAGCTTCTGGCTTATTGGCAAATTGCGTAGGTACGAATCCTGAGCGAGCCAGCTTAGTGGCAATATCCATCGCTTCCTGTGCATTCTTAGGAGCAGGTAATAGTTCTTTATCACTCATGTTGAGTCTCCATAAAGTGAATAGTTAAAAATAGAGAGCAACTAAGCTCTCTCGTTTTGGTTACTTAAATCTGCGCTTGAAAGATAGGACTAAGCCGAAAACCGCAGCGACAGACATAAAGGCAAAAGCTGCGCTACTTAAGTAAAAGCACACAGTCCCGATAAAGTGGAGAAATAAGTTCTCAGACGGGCTGAGAAGTCGATATAAGAGATAGAGCCCAAAGGGGATAGCTAATGCCCTAATAACCAGCCCAATAAACTTGAGCGCGATTAAATTAAAATCGGTTGTGGCGTCTTCATAACTGCGAGACCTCAATGTAATGGGTAGGGGTAATTAGCTTCGATCCAGTGAGCTAATTCAACGCCGTAATTAGCTTTGATGTAGCAGAGCGTTAGGACTAGCAAAAAGAAAAGCGCGATACCGACAAGGAAGGTCAGTTGCTCGCGCTTTGTTTCGTCTGGAAGGTGTCTTCCAGCAAATAGGGTGTAGAGGAAATCAATCATTTTCGATCCTCCAAAAAGAAAAGCCCCGCTTGGTGAGCGGGGCTTCACGAACTCGGCTAGTTGGGCCGGGAAATGTAGTTATCTAACGCCTTCTTTGTCTAATATATCAACGAGATTATCCACTGAATAACTCATCGGCTTACCGTCTACTGTTTCCACTATGACGTCAACAATGTAGACGTGTTTATATGGGTGCTCCAAGAGAACCATTCTTTGCTTCAAGGCATCATTCTTATAATAAACTTTACGAGGCTTGTGGGAAATGCTCTCGATAACCCCGTAATCCAATGTGCTTTCTGAGGTTCTGCTAAAAACAAGCGCCTTGTTTTTATAAATTACGCTTTCTGGCATTTCTCTCTCCTTCAGTATTTCGGCGGCATTTTCTTGAAATTTTGTCGCCTCTTTGCGCGTATATAGCGCCCTCTTCGTGTACTTGCCTTTTTCAATATTTCCAACCTCGATTGCGGCATTTTCGTTTTTCGTAATGAGATCGAGAAGCTTGCAAACATGTCTTATATTTTCGCTACTAACGTCTTCAACAGCGTCTTTAGTTAGAACTTTTTTAACGATTTGATTCAAAAACGCGATGAATCCAAGAACAACCATTGCATCTCCAGAAAATGTGACTAAAGATTTCCAAAAGGCAAGTATGAAATCAATTATTACGCTTCCTTTTTTTACTTCAGAAATATAAATTTTTTCAGAGTAATCGGCGTACGAGATTTTATTCTTCGTTATGAAATCTTCATAACTGTTTGCTAAAGCGGTCATGCTTTCCGCAAACGAGTTGAGCTCTAGACAGTCTTGAGTATGGATATGAATTCTAAGAATGCTTTCTTTATCTAACTCCATGTTGGTCTTCACGATGTTCTCCAGCGGCATGGTTGAAAAGATTATTTCCCATGTTCAGGTGAGCATTTCCGTTTGTCAAGCTTTATTTTTGTCAAGAGGGGTTAACGATGAAAGCCATTCCGGAAGCGCGCTACTGAAACGCGCTTCGAGCTTGTCTTTCACTATTCATGTTTCCTCCAATAAAAAGCCCCGCACTAGGCAGGGCTTCATGAAAATTAACGGTTAAGCACTAAGTGCTTGTATTGAGGCAACTCTTTTACAGAGTAGCCGTGCTTGTCCAAAACAGGCTCTAGCAACTGGAAATTGAGGTCATGGAAGCACTCCCATGCTCTTGGTGCTAGTGGCGACTTTGCGGACACTAAGAAGTGATAGAACGCGTCCTCAATTGGCTTAAAGAGATAGCTTCTCAAATAAACCGCGGTTTGAATAAGCTTCATTTCTTCTTTGCTCAAAACCGCCCCACTATCTTGAGGCGGTGGCGTTACTGGTTCGTCCATCCCCTCTAACAAGTCAGACGCCTGTAAGAACTTCATCACGTTGGTAAAGTCAGCCTTCTTGAGTTCTTGGTAGCGCGGGACTTTAAACCGCTCGTATAGCTCGTGGTAGACACGCTGATAAGCTAAAGAACTGTTCTTAGCTAGTCGACTGACGGCGGTACGCACTAAGTACTGCTGCGTGACGTCGATGGTGTCAGAAGGCATTGTGTAGCTTCCAGTCTTGCGGATCGAGGGGAGAACTTCAGAGGTGACCCAGCGTTTGAACTCTTTCGCCTTTTCAAGCTTAGAGCCGAAGATCAAGCAATAGAGACCCGATTCGTTGATCGTGTTAACGGGAAGGTTTCGACCGTTGCTTTCTACCGTGGTTTTCACGATGTCATCAGCCGAAACGTGGAGCGCTAACGCCCGATTCGAGTTGGTGTAGCCAAGGACTTTACAAACGTCGGTAGCGACGAACAATGGGGTTTCATCATTTCCGAGAACTCGGATGTTGAAGGATTCAAAAACGGCAACCTTCATACTGCCTCCAATGGTAAAAGTAGGAGACCTGCCGTCACTGTTCGAAGGTGGTGGCAGGGCGTACAGGTTTCGAACTTGCCCCATTGGTGGCAATCTCCATAAAGGAGACCTATACGCCCAAGCCATAAGCGATTACCTAGACCTATACCAAACTGTTATAGTTCTAAAGTAGTAGATGGAGGGCGCACAAAGCCAATAAAAAACCACCTAACAAGAAGTGGTGGCTCTGCACCAATGGAACGGGGTTCGAATCCCGACCGTATCTTTTTCATACGGCATCGCCAGTATACCCATAATCCAGCTCCTTTGTAAAGAGCATGTAAAGCAAAGCCCCACGCAAGGCAGGGCTCTAACCTAATTTGATGAGTTAACAACGAAATCTACGTTTTCCATAACGAAGAGCAATTTTTCGTCAAGGTTTCCCATTTTTTCAAGAATCTCTGCCGTGTTCCAGTCAGAATCTCGAAGGTTATTGATCAGGTACATAAATGCCTCGTTATCTTTATATTCATCGCCGTGCGCCTCTAGCTGATCTCTAGCTACCTTAAGGAACGCGGTAATGATTAGAAAGCGATACTTCGTTTTTCTTAAATCCTTCATGACAAGCCTCACGAAGTCTAAGTTGGGAAACGGCTTATTCATTTTTGTACCCAGGCAGTAAAACCTTGATAACGATTTCGCCGTTAGCCTCGTATTCGCCACCCATAGCGTTTTCAACCTTGGTGATACGCGAAGTAAGGTTTAACTCTAGGTCGTTAAGTTCTAAAACTGCGCTGCTAACCTTCGTGCGGAGACTATCTAATGCGGAGGATAATTTTTCATCTTCAACATCGCCATCCATAGAGCGCTTAATGCTGTCAAGGGCGTCTATCATTGACTCTAGGTCGTCGCCAGTTTGCTCTATAACATTCGCTAAACTGCGAATATCATTAAGAGCCATTTCTACCCTGTTTAATACTTCCATTGCAAAACTCCTTTTGGTTAATGAAAGAATCCACATAAGCCCTCAGCGTTACCCAAGGGCTTAAATTGACCCTTTCGCCATAGGACTAGGGCAACACCTAGCTAGACCACGAAAGGTATCCTATGACTTAGCCCCGTCAGGTCGTGGGGCTTCTCTCGCACTCGCCACATTGCCACGTGTGGGTCTTAGCGGTCTATCTGGAATCGTTAAGCCGTTATCGCTCGTATCTATCCAGATCTTCGCCCTTAGTTAACTAGGGGCGGCGCCGTGGTTTTACGTTTGCAAAAATGTAGGGTTAAACCTCATTCAAAGCGTTATAAAGTAAGTTTTACTAAACTTCATTGATGTTCAGTATACCGCAAAAATTAAGCAAAATTAAGTGGGAAATGTAAAATGAGGTTAAGTGGCGAGTTAAATCTGCTAAATTTTGATCAAGATCAAAAGCAATAAAAAAGCCCGTCAAAATGACGGGCTAACTAGTGTGGTTCTCGCTGATTAGAGGAAATCTCCCCCAGATCTATCTATGACGCGGCCTATTAATCTAAACGTGTCTAAGTCGCTATCGGTTAGTGTTTCATCTTGATAATCGGGGTTGGCGGATTTAACGACTATTCCGCCAGTAAGTTTTTGATGAAGGATTTTAACGCGTAGCTTGCCTTCTAGCGCGAAGGCGTAAACCTTACCGCTGAGGATTTCCGTTTGGGCGCAATCTACCAAGATCACATCGCCGTCCCAAAGAAGCGGCTCCATCGATTCGCCAGTTACCCTAAACCGTTTGCACTTATCTGGGTTTACGTGCTTCTTAGTAAAAAATGAACGCTTGTAGTAGGCAATAGATGATTCCTCTATTTCTTCGTAGAATAGACTATCTGCCTCAAAGCCATCACCGCCCTGGAAAGCGATCCTACTTTCTGAAATCCCGACGTATTGGTCGTTATCGGGGTCTGAGTCGTCCACTACGACAACGTTTTTCCCGTCAATATCTCCAAAACCGTTTACAAGCCAAGTTTCTGAAACCATTAAATACTCTGCTGCTTTCCGCGAATTTTCTGGCGAAATAGATTTACTAGAACCAGAAAACCAAGAAGAAACCGCGCTCTGGCTAACTCCGCAAAAGTCGGCTAACCCCTTCTTTGTAACGCGAGGATTTTTGTTTTTTGCTGATAAGAAGGCTTCTTTAATCCTATCGGGGAAAGTCATCATAGCGGATTCTCCTTTTTACGCTATTAAGAAAACTAAAGTCATCATAGAACAAACGGACTTACTGTACAACTCTAGATAAGTTAAGTAAAATAAAGTATAATTAACTAAACATTCTTTGGAGTTCAGTATGTTAAAACGGCTAACCCCCGAAACCTCTAAAAAGTTAATTGAAAGCCTCGGCGGAACGAAGCGAGTTTCTGAAATCTTCTCGTGTTCTATGTCCTCCGTTTCTCAGTGGAAAAAGAACGGTATCCCTCGAGGATACGTTTTTTACTTAAGCGAAAAGTTCCGCGAAAACGAACACATCTTGGGAAACGATGTACAAGCATTTTTGCGGCCTAACAGTTAGTGAGGCGAAGATATGAATTTCTTTCAGTTTCACATAGGAGATTGGCTTTCTGGCACATCCTTACTTACTAAGGTAGAAAAGGCAATTTACCTTGAACTTCTAATTCGCTATTACAGCGAAGAACGACCGATTATGCAAGTGGAATGTAAACGCATTGCAAATGGATATGCACCAGATGAACTCGATGCATTGAATTACGTTTTAAGCACGTTTTTCACCTTAAATAACGGTTGCTATCACCATAAGCGTTGCGATAAAGAAATAGCGCACGCCACAGAAAAATCGGACAAGAGAAGGGCGGCAGCGAATGCCAGATGGAATAACGGAGACAAGGGAGAGAGCGGAAATAACAGCCCACAAAATGGCGAGCAAACGGATAGCAATAGTAATGCAAACGCAATGCAAAACGAATGCAATAGCAATGCAAATGCAATGCATTACCAGACTCCAGACTCCAGACTCCAGACTCCAGACTTATATAGTTCTCGTACCAATAAGGTACCTGGGGATTTAGGTTTAGGGAACGCAACCGATATATGCCCTTACGAAATGATTAAGCAGGCGTTTAACGAAACGCTCCCAGAGCTTCCAGCTGTAACTCGTCTTAGTGAAACCCGAAAGAAAACAATGAGGGCTCGCTGGAACGATGAGATAAAGCGGTTAGGCATAACCAACCAAGCGGAAGGAATTAAACACTTTACGGAGTTCTTCAAGAAGGTTAAGGAATCAGATTTCCTTACTGGCAAAAAAACCGAATGGAGAGCCGACTTCGACTGGCTATTAAAAGCCTCTAACTTTTTAAAAACCCTGGAGGGTAAATATGACAACACTAAACTACACAACCACGGCCGCACCCAATACGGCGCAGATTGCGAAAGCGATAGCTATGACTTCTCAAGATTTGGAAGAGTTAGTTGAAGAAGCGCACGCTTTAGGCATTGAAGTTGACGGATTTTTTACGACCTTGCCTACTCTACGTGCAATTCAGGTCAACATTATCAAAGGTCAGATCGCGGAGCGTAAAGAACGACTGGCAACCCAACATATCGAAACCCTCGTTTGCCCTCAGCACGGCGAACAAAAGGTTTGGGTTAAGAACGGTTCGGACGTTTCTACGGCTGAATGCCCTGAATGCGCAAAGATCCGCGAAGAAAAGGAAAAGGCAAAAAAGGAAGTCGAACAGGCCGCAATGGTTCGTTTTCATGCTAACTCTAAGCGTTTAAGCGAGTTCTTAAACCGTCCGTTGCCTAGTCCATACGAAGAGGGTAAGACCTTCGCCAAATACAAGGTCGGCGGCACCAAGGAACAGGCAAAAGCCCTTTTTGTCGCCCAACGATTCGCCACCACCTTTAAGCGGCGCATGATCGAAAAAAAGCCCGAAGAGCGAAAGCTTGGGCTTCTCATGTGCGGTAAGTACGGCACAGGGAAATCGCACCTTGCTAGCGCGATCGTGAATGAGGTGAAGACGCAGGGCTTCGAGCCGTTTTGCGTTACTGCGTTGACGTTGTTCAACCTCTACCGTCCAGCAGCGAACCTTGACCCTAACGCGTTGAATGCGCACCTATCGAACTGCCCATTACTCTTGGTTGATGAAATCGGCAGAACGACAGGTAGCGACTTTGAGCGTAACCAATTGCTCGAGCTTTTAGACGAACGGGCTAGAAGAGGTTACCCCACTATTTTAATCACAAACTTAGGGATTAAGGGGCTTTCTGAGTACTTCGGCGGTGCTTTGGAAAGTCGCGCACAAACCCTTTTCTATCCTCTATCGTTCACGTGGGGCGATTACCGAGGCACCAAGCGCGCGGACGCTATCCCGTTAGATGAACTCTTTGTTTAGACCAGGGAGGCTTGTGATGGATAAATACGATGATCGGATTAATAACTTTTGGGCGTTTAAGTCCTTGGTCGCCGACAATCAAAAACGCCTCGTCTTCTTGGTCGAAAAAACCGAGTACGGCGAATGCGTGATCAAGGATATTCGCTGCGGAGATAACCCGAACGCCGATGACGTGGCGGCTGCCTATGACGATGTTCAAGAGGCGATCAAGGAAATCAAATCGGAAAAGACGAATACAGGGCTTACCCTCACGGACGAGGAAAAGGTGAAAAGCCTCAACTTCTTGGGGGACGCTGAATTCTTACTTTCGGAACTTGTGGAGTATTTAGATGAAGAAGAACGCGAAGACATCGAGCGTAGTATCCCTAACCGCTATTGATGAACTCAAAAAGCGCATTTATGAGGGAGAACAGGAAAAGCAACGTATCCGCAGTCTTCGAAGACGTTGAGAGGGCTAAAGCTCGTATAGACGACTTAAGACACAGGCTCGACTGATTTATCAAGGAACGATAACGGACGCGACTGTGGTGTTTTAAACCATGCTACAGGCGATTTTTTAACGAGACCTAGAGAGGGGGTTTTGTCGCTTTTGTCGCCCCCTCTATAGGGCTTAATTTTTGAGGAGTGAAAATTGGACGGATTACGAACGGCACTATGCGTTGGTATTGCCGTAATCGCTGGCACGTTGCTATTAGCAAGCTATCGCGACAAGGACGCGGACGACATAGTTCACTGGTTTGTTATTGCGGTTTGCGTTATTGCGGCTTTTTTCTGAGGTGATGCATTGAAAGATTTTATTTATCCGTGGGACGAGAAGGACGATATCGCGATTTCTAATAAGTCCAAGCGTTGGGTCGAGGGCTACACGGACGGCCGCGAAACTTGCGTGATCACCATCGAGCAAAACGACCTTATCGCCTCGTATAGCGAAGAGGAAC
>ERZ1106941.3119-NODE-3119-length-10355-cov-4.280097_pt1 | contig 10355 bp, 9 predicted proteins | sample MGYA00403670_ERZ1106941 | MGnify/ENA primary metagenome ERZ1106941 (study PRJEB35170, sample SAMEA104062400) | human gut metagenome | biome: human gut; feature: human-associated habitat; material: faeces | place: Denmark | collected 2012-06-04 ... | reverse complement strand
GGGCGAAAAGCCTTGCCGCAGAAATCCTGAACGAGCATAGCTGCCCGCGGGCACCGAATCCAGTGTCAAGACCCACCAGTATGTGGCGGAGGGCGCCGGCCTGGAGGTGACCAACATCCTGGACGAGCCCAGCGCCGCCAACGCCATCTATCAGATTGAGGACGGCGTGGTGGTGGACATCGGCGGCGGCACCACCGGCCTTGCTATATTAAAGGAGGGCAAGGTGGTGCAGATCGAGGACGAGCCCACCGGCGGCACCCATCTGACCCTGGTTCTGTCGGGCAACTATCACGTCTCCTTCGAGGAGGCGGAGGCCATCAAGCAGGACTACAAGCGCCACCGGGAGATCCTCCCCGTGGTGCGCCCCGTGGTGGAGAAGATGGCCACGATCGTGAGCCGCTATGTGGACAAGGCCCACACGGACACCATTTACCTCTGCGGCGGCACCTGCTGCCTGACGGGCATCGAGGACATCTTCCAGAAGGTGACGGGAATCCGGACGATTAAGCCGGCCAACCCCTTTCTCGTGACCCCCACAGGCATCGCCATGAACTGTACCCTGGAATAAACCCCTTAAATTCATGAACAGAAAGGAGGGGAAGCCATGGAACAAACGCTGCTCAATGAAATCGTAGCCCGCGTGGCCGCCAAGCTGGCGGAGGTGGAAGGGGGCGAGGCCGCCCCGGCCGCCGCAGACCGGGATGACCGGGAGGGCCTGCTGCTGCTCAGCCAGGAGATGAACGACACCTGCCGGGCCATGCTGAAGTGCGAGAAGCTGAAGGCGCGGTTCCGTGTGGACTGCGCTTCCCTCCAGAGTGAGCCGGCCGAGTTGGATTCCTATGGCGTGGTTGTGCTCACCGGGCTCACCAACGAGGCCCTTGCCAAGCTGGCCCTGGGCCTGTGCGACACCCCCTATACCCGCCTGGCCGCCCAGGCCATCCTGACGGGCAAGCGGGTCTACGTACCCACCGAGGAGGTGGAGCTCTACCGCTACGCCTCCACCGCCCCGGCGGCCTACTACGCCATGATGAAGGAGCGCCTGGATCTGCTCCTGACCTCCGGCGTGGTGGTCTGCTCCAAACACAACCTGGAGGGACTCCTGCTGGGCGGCGCGGCCTGTGAGGCGGCTCCGGCGGAGGCGCCCGCGGCCGCGGAACCCTCCGCCCCTGCCCCCATGCCCGCGGCTCGTGAGGAGAAGCTGGTCCATGTGACCAAGCGGGTGCTCACGGAGCGGGACATCCGGGACGCCGCGGCGGAAAAGGTCACCTGCATCCATGTCCCCGCCAAGTGCATCCTGACGGCTCTGGCCAAGGACTGCGCCAAGGAGCACGGGATCCGGCTGGTTCAGGAGTGACCCCGGGCCCTGAGCCCCATTACCCGAAAAAGGATGGATCAAGGCTATGAAGGTAGCAAAGGTGATCGGCAACATCTGGGCCACCCGTAAGGAAGAAAAACTGGCGGGCCTGAAGCTGCTGCTGGTTCAGCCGCTGGATGTGCTGACGGGAAAAGCGGAACGGCCCCCCATCGTGGCCGCCGATATCATCGGCGCCGGCGTGGGGGAGACCGTGCTCGTGGTCGGAGGCAGCTCGGCCCGCAGCGCCGCCGGCGATATGAGCATCCCGGTGGACGCCACCGTGGTCGGCATTGTGGACGACCAGGAGATCGACCGCAGCGTGCTCCCCTGACGGGGAGGCGCCGCGGCGGCCCGGCGGAAACTTCCGCGAAAGGAATGGTCATACGTCATGAATCTGACCGAAGCGGTCAAGGCTGCGGGTGTAGTCGGCGCCGGAGGCGCCGGGTTCCCCACCCATGTAAAGCTCTCAGCCAAGGCGGAGTGCTTTCTGGTCAACGCGGCCGAGTGTGAACCGCTGATCGAAACCGACAAATATCTCTGCCGTACCTTCCCCGACCGGGTGGTGGCCGCCGCGGTGGCGGTGGCCGGGCACCTGGGCGCGAAGCGCACGGTGATCGCCCTGAAGGGCAAGTACCACGCGGAGATCACGGCCCTGGAGGGGGCTATCAGCCGGAGCGGCGCCCAGGTGGAGCTGTTCCGGATGAAGACCTTCTATCCGGCCGGCGACGAGCAGACCATGGTGCAGCAGGTGACCGGCCGCTCCGTCCCGGAGCGGGGGCTGCCCCTGGACGTGGGCTGCGTCGTGGACAACGTAGGCACCCTGCTCAACATCCAGGATGCCCTGGAGGGAACTCCGGTAACGGAGAAATACCTCTCCGTGGTGGGCGAGGTCAAGGAGCCCATTCTCCTAAAGGTCCCGGTGGGCACGGCCCTCACGGCCTGCGTGGCGGAGGCCCGGCCCAACTTAGCGGACTACGCCCTCATCGTGGGCGGACCCATGATGGGCAAGCCCCTCACCGACCGGGCCGCCATTGAGGCGGCCGTGGTCACCAAGACCACCGGAAACCTGATCGTCCTGCCCAAGGAGCACTACCTGTTCCGGCGGGCCCAGCTCCCGATGGAGACCATCCGCCATCAGACCAAGAGCGCCTGCATCCAGTGCCGCATGTGTACCGATCTCTGCCCCCGCTATCTCATCGGGCACCAGATCCGCCCCAACCTGGTCATGCGCAACCTGTGGCGGGAGGGGAGCATCGAGGACAACGAGGAGTATCTGCGCTCCTTCGGCGACGCGGCCAACTGCTGCGACTGCGGCGTGTGCGAGATGTTCGCCTGCCCCATGGGCCTGTCTCCCCGCAAGGTGAACGGCTACATCAAGGGCGAGCTGCGCAAGCGCGGCATTCAGGTGCCCCGGAACATGGAGCCCCACGCCCGGGAGTTTGTGGACGAGCGCAAGACGCCCACCGACCGGCTGGTGGCCCGGCTGGGCCTATCGGCCTACTATGGTCTGCACGCCCACACCTGCATCCCCCTGGAGCCGGAGACGGTATTCATCCCGTTCCAGCAGCACATCGGCAAGCCTGCCGTGCCTGTCAAGGCCGTGGGCGACCCGGTGGCAAAGGGAGAGCTTCTGGCTCAGGCCGCCCCGGACGGCCTGAGCGCCAACATCCACGCCAGCATCGACGGCGTGGTGACAGAAATCACTCCGGCGGGCGCCAGGCTCTGCCGGAAGGAGGTATGAACGGTATGGCAAACGCCATCGGCATGGTCGAGCTGACCAGTATTGCCCGGGGCATTGAGACCAGTGATTTTATGGTAAAGGCAGCCCAGGTGGAGCTCATCCGTTCCTCTACCGTGTGTCCCGGCAAGTACATTATCATCATCGCAGGGGATACCGGCGACGTCAAGGCCTCTATGGCCGAGGGCATCCGCCAGGGCGGCGAGAGCGTGGTGAACACGCTGCTGCTCCCCAACGCGCATCCCCAACTGATTCCGGCTATCAGCATGACCACCCAGCCCCCCGCAGGCGGCGCGGTGGGCGTGCTGGAGTTCTATTCCATCGCCTCGGCCATTACGGCCGCCGATGTGGCCGCCAAGGCAGCCAACGTGACCCTGATCGAGGTGCGCATTGGATACGCCATCGGCGGCAAGGGCTTTGTCACCCTGACCGGGGATGTGGGGGCGGTGCGTGAAGCCGTGGCCGCTGCGTCCCGTGACGCGGAGCTGCTGGTGGGCACCTCCGTCATCCCGCGCCCCGCGCAGCAGGTATTCCAGTCCCTGCTGTAAGCGCAAAGAGAAGAGAGACCTTCAACCCCCAAACTGTTTTGAGAGTTAGAGAAGGAGTGTAAGTAATGGATTTTAGCGAACTGATCGCAGCTGCTGACCCCAGTATTTTTACTGAGAGTATCAAAGCCTGGGTTTCCGGACTGAACATCAACTCCGTCATCATGCTGATCATGATGATCTTCATGATTGTGGGTGCCATTGACCGTATCCGCGGCAATAAGCTGGGCTACGGCGAGAAGTTTGAGGACGGCTTCAACGCCATCGGCGGCCTGGCCATCGCCATGGCCGGCGTGTATGCGGCGGCCCCCGTGCTGTCCATGGTGCTGGGCCCCATCATCTCCCCCATCTACACCGCCATCGGCGCCGATGCCTCTATGTTCGCCACCACCATTCTGGCCTGCGACATGGGTGGCTACCCTCTGGCCATGGAGCTGGCCAGCGACCCCTCCATCGGTAACTTCGCCGGCCTGATCCTGGGCACCATGATGGGCCCCACCATCGTGTTTACCATCCCTGTGGCCCTGGGCATCATCAAGAAGGAAGACCGCCCCTACCTGGGCGCCGGCGTCCTGGCCGGTATGATCACCATCCCCATCGGCTGCATCGTGGGCGGCCTGGTCATGAACATGACCCCCTATAAGATGGACATCGGCCGCATCCTGATTAATCTGGTGCCCGTCATCGTCATCGCCGCCCTGATCGTCATCGGCCTGTGGTTCGCCCCCGGTCCCATGATCAACGGCTTCAACAAGTTCGGCACCGGCGTCACCGTGGTCATCACCGTCCTGACTGCCATCGCCGTGTTCCAGCAGATCACCGGCATCATGTTCCCCGTGTTCGATGTGATGTCCACGGTGGATCCCGACCTGGGCATGACTCCGCTGAACAACGGCCTGCTGGTCTGCGGCCAGATCGGCATTGTTCTGATCGGCGCCTTCCCCATGGTGGAGTGGATCACCCGTACCTTCGGCGGCGCCCTGTCCAAGCTGGGCGGCGCCCTGGGCATGAATGACAAGGGCTCCGCCGGTCTGGTGGCTACCCTGGCCAACAACATCGCCATGTTCAACATCATGGGCGAGATGAACCCCAAGGGCAAGATCCTGAACGTGGCCTTCGCCGTGTCCGCCGCCTTCGTGTTCGGCGACCACCTGGGCTTTGCCGCCGGCAACGATGCCCAGATGATCTTCCCCATGATCGCTGGTAAGCTGGTGGCCGGTGTCACCGCCCTGATTGTGGCCAACCTCCTGGCCCCCAAGCTGCTCTCCAAGATCCAGACCATTTCCAAGTAATCGAGTAAGGCCAATACCGGAAAGGCAAGGAATCTATCATGAATGTAAGCGAAGCGCTCATCCGCGAGATTGTCACCAAGGTTTTGGAGGAGTCCGCGGGCAAGGGCGGCAAGCCCGAGTTTGAAAAGCACATCGATCCCAGCGGGATCATCGGCATCAAGACCAGCACCGTCAAGTGCGAGCCCTTCCAGCAGGACGGCGTCAAGCTCAAGGACGTGGTGACGCTGGAGGAGGCCCCCCGCATGGGCTGCGGCATCATGGAGCTGGATCACACCAGCTTCGAGTGGACCCTCACCTATGATGAGTACGACCTGGTTCTGGACGGCACGCTGGAGATCGAGATCGACGGCCGTGTGGTGTCCGGAGGCCCCGGCGACATCATCTATATCCCCAAGGGAAGCCACATTCACTTCCAGACCCCCAACCGGACCCGCTACGCCTACTTTGTCTATCCTGCCGACTGGCAGTAAGGGCATGGCGGTGTCAGGCCGTCCCTCCTTTGCCCGCACCAGCGGGCAAAGGAGGGAAATGGCTTGACATGGGAAGAAAGAGGGACTATAATCTACCTATACAATGGAATACTGAATGGTATACAGGTGCGCCTCCTCCCGGAGACGCTGAAAAGGGAAGCGGGTGTGAATCCCGCACAATGCCGTTGCTGTATTGGTGGAGCGGTTCTTATAGGTCACTGGGGCTATGCCCTGGGAAGGCGAGAACCGCGCTGGATGCCTGAGTCAGAATACCTGCCTGTATATGACGCACAGGAAGCCTCCCCGGTCCAGGGAGGGTGCAGTTGCTTATGATTGAGACAGGTATCATAAGGTTTGTTTGCTGTACCCGTGGAGGTACAGTTTTTTTGTTTTGTGGATCCAGAGACCACCTCTCTTTGTGATTTGGCGCAGGCATGGGCTGTGTCTGCCAGCACAGCCCATGCCGCACCGGCACGCCGAATGATAGGCGCTTTTCTCCATGCAGATGCTATGCAGTGGAAAAAAGTCGTTCTGACTTGATATATGGATAGGGCTCACCCCGCAGGAGCGGCTCCGAGGCAGGGGCCGCTCCCAAACTTTGTATGGAGGCAGACGGACAGGCAAGCCTGTGGCAGCGTGGGGCAGGGGAAAACCGGCCGGAGCTGCCAACCTCCGTATAGACGCAGACATGGAACCAAAAAAGGGGCCATCACTCCGGTGATGGCCCCTTTTTTGAGCTCTGGCCGTAAGCCTCACAGCAGGAGGGCGGCCAGATAGAGCGGCAGATTGACGGCGAGAACCGCCAGAGTTACGCCGCCCACAAGAACAGCGCCGCTCAGGGCAAGCACCGCCGTGCCGGTCACAATGGGGTGGGCCTTCAGCCCCCGGGCGAGGCAGCCGCTGACGGCCGATTTCCAACTGGCTCGGGCTGCGGTGCGGGGGGCGGGGACAGACGAGTGGACTGGATAGGCATACATCAGAAGGACTCCTCTCTGCAGCGGTGTGTCACAGTGCGCTGAATACTCTCTTTACAGAATCAGTATAGCGCGAAAGGGATTAGGACGGTGCAAGAGGAGAGTGGAAGGCGTTAAGAATCCATAAGAATTCCGCAAAGCTAAAAATACAAATATTACCATAACAAAAAGAAAGGATAAGGGAACATGCGGACGCATTAAGGCTAAATTAAGATTGTGAAAAAGCTCTTGATTTCTTTCCGGAACGTGGTAAAACTCATACGTGCAATCGCTGGAGGCAGAGGCGGGGTTCTGCGGCCCGGCGGTTGGGAATCAGCGCGTCAGGTCCGGACCGCGGGAGACGACCGGCACCGCTCCGGCGGTGGAGAGCACGCGGAGACGGACACAAGGAGGGAAACAAGATGGAAGTAATGGATCTCGCTATGATAGCCACTCTGGTCGTGAGCTTTGTCCTGGTGAAACTGTTGGCCGACTGGTGCGACCGCCAGATGGACAAATAAGACTGTTTTGCTAGAAAAGAGGAATTGCTAGTTATGATTGCTTTGGGTATCGTCATTATCGCGCTGGCGTGCTATCTGGTGTACGCCCTGGCCAACCCGGAAAAGTTCTGAGGCACAGAGGAGGAATTTTGCAATGCTGCAAATCATTCTGACCCTGGTGATTTTCGTGCTGCTGATCATCCCGATCGGCCGCTATATGTTCCACATCGCCACTGGTCAACATACGTTTTGCGACCCCGTGTTCAACCGCATCGACAATGGAATCTACCGCATCTGCGGTATCAATCAGAATGAGGGCATGGGCTGGAAAAAATACGCCCTGGCTCTGGTACTTACCAACGCCGTCATGGTGTTTATCGGCTACCTGATCCTGCGCATCCAGTTCCTGCCGGTCTTCAACCCCAACGGCATCGGCGCCATGGAGCCCACCCTCTCCTTCAACACCATTATCTCCTTCATGACCAACACCAACCTGCAGCACTACTCCGGTGAGAGTGGGCTGAGCTACCTCTCCCAGATGCTGGTCATCATCTTCATGATGTTCGTCTCCGCCTCCACCGGCTACGCCGCCTGCGTGGCTTTCTGCCGCGGCCTGACGGGCACCAGCAAGAACAACCTGGGCAACTTCTATGTGGATCTGGTGCGCATCACCACCCGCATCCTGATCCCCTTCTCCATTATCGTGACACTGATCCTGGTGTGGCAGGGCGCTCCCCAGAATTTCATGGCCAACCAGACGGTGACCACCATCGAGGGCACCCAGCAGGACATCGCCATGGGCCCCATCGCCTCCTTGGTCTCCATCAAGCACCTGGGCACCAACGGCGGCGGCTTCCTGGGCGCCAACTCCACCACCCCGCTGGAGAACCCCACCATCATCTCCGACATTACCGAGCTGCTGAGCATGATGATCCTGCCCGGCGCCTGCGTGATCATGTTCGGCCTGATGTACCACAACCGCAAGAAGCTGACTGATGAGGCGCACCCCGTCGTGGGCCGCCGCCTGACCGACCGCCAGCCCATCTTCGGCGGCGAGGGCCGCACCGTGTTCGTGGCCATGGGCATCATTTTCGTGGTGGGCCTGTGCCTGTGCTACTTCTCTGAGCTGGCGGGCAACCCCAAGCTGGCGGAGATTGGCCTGAGCCAGTCCATGGGCAGCATGGAGGGCAAGGAGGTCCGCTTCGGCATCGCCCAGTCCGCCCTGTTCACCACCGTCACTACATCCTTCACCACCGGCACCGTCAACAACATGCACGACACCCTGACACCCCTGGGCGGCATGGTGCCCCTGCTGCACATGATGCTCAACTGCGTGTTCGGCGGCAAGGGCGTGGGCCTGATGAACATGATCATGTACGTCATGCTGGCCGTGTTCCTGTGCGGCCTGATGATCGGCCGTACCCCCGAGTACCTGGGCAAGAAGGTGGAGGGCCGCGAGATGAAGATGGCCGTGCTGGTCCTCATCATCCACCCCCTGCTGATCCTGGGCTTCTCCGCCCTGGCCGTCGGCACCGAGGCCGGCCGCGCCGGTATCACCAACCCCGGCTTCCACGGCCTGAGCCAGGTGCTGTACGAGTACTCTTCTTCCGCCGCCAACAACGGCTCTGGCTTTGAGGGCCTGGCCGACAACACCTACTTCTGGAACATCACCGCCGGTCTGGCCATGTTCTTCGGCCGCTACCTGGCCATCGTGCTCCAGCTGGCCATCGCCTGGTCTCTGCTGTGCAAGAAGCGCATGAACGAGTCCATCGGCACCCTGAAGACCAACAACATCGGCTTCGGCGTCATCGTGGCCTTCGTGGTCTACATCTTTGCGGCGCTGACGTTCTTCCCGGCCCTGGCTCTCGGCCCCATCGCTGAGCATCTGTCCATCTGGCTGCCGGTTTAAAGGAGGATTACGGATTCCCTATGAAAGATAAGCATCGGACCAAATTCGTAACAAAGGACATCTTCAAGTCCTCTGTTATCGGGGCGTTCACCAAGCTGAACCCCAAATATATGATGCACAATCCGGTCATGTTTGTGGTTGAGATCGGCTTTGTCATCGCTCTGCTGCTCTCCATCTTCCCCGAGCTCTTCGGGCCCACCGACGGCATCAATAATGTCCGCCTGTACAACATCTTTGTCTGCGTCATCCTCTTTGTCACCGTCCTCTTCGCCAACTTCGCCGAGGCGGTGGCCGAGGGCCGCGGCAAGGCCCAGGCCGAGAGCCTGAAGAAGACCCAGAAGGACACCAAGGCCCGTCTGCTCAAGGCCGACGGCACCGAGACCGTCGTCTCCTCCAGCGAGCTGAAGAAGGGCGACGTGGTCATGGTCAGCGCCGGTGAGATCATCCCCAACGACGGCGAGGTCATCGAGGGCACCGCCAGCGTGGATGAGTCCGCCATCACCGGCGAGTCCGCCCCCGTGCTCCGCGAGTCCGGCGGCGACTTCGCCTCCGTCACCGGCGGCACCACTGTGGTGTCCGACTGGCTGAAGATCCGCATCACCTCTAACCCCGGCGAGTCCTTCCTGGACAAGATGATCGCCCTGGTGGAGGGCGCCTCCCGCAAGAAGACCCCCAACGAGATCGCCCTGCAGATCCTGCTGGTGGCCCTGACCATCATCTTCATGATCGTCATCGTCACCCTGTACCCCATCGGCCGCTACAGCGGCGTCACCCTGCCCGTGTCCACCCTGATCGCCCTGGCGGTGTGCCTGATCCCCACCACCATCGGAGCTCTGCTCTCCGCCATCGGCATCGCCGGCATGGACCGCGTCACCCGCTTCAACGTCATCGCCATGAGCGGTAAGGCCGTCGAGGCCTGCGGCGACGTGGACACCATGATCCTCGACAAGACCGGCACCATTACTTACGGCAACCGCATGGCCGCCGACTTCATCCCCGTCAGCGGCGTCAGCGTGGAGGAGCTCACCAAGTATGCGGCCCTCTCCTCCCTGAGCGACGCCACCCCCGAGGGCAAGAGCGTGGTTGCCCTGGCCAAGGAGCGGGGCGTCGTGGTGGACGAGAGCAGCCTGAAGGGTGCCGAGTTCATCGAGTTCACCGCCAAGACCCGCATGAGCGGCGTGGATCTGCCTGACGGCACCTCCATCCGCAAGGGCGCCAGCGACGCCATTGTGGAGTACGTCAAGGGCCTGGGCGGCGCCGTGCCCGCCGATCTGCAGGGCCACACCGACCAGGTGTCCAAGCAGGGCGGCACCCCCCTCACCGTCTGCGTGGGCAAGCGTGTGCTGGGTGTCATCTACCTGAAGGATATCGTGAAGGACGGCCTGGTGGAGCGCTTCGCCCGCCTGCGCGCCATCGGTATCAAGACCATCATGTGCACCGGCGACAACCCGCTGACCGCGGCGACCATCGCCCAGGAGGCCGGCGTGGACGGCTTCATCGCCGAGTGCCGCCCCGAGGATAAGATCAAGGTCATCAAGGAGGAGCAGGCTCAGGGCAAGATCGTCGCCATGACCGGCGACGGCACCAACGACGC
>ERZ1106941.3118-NODE-3118-length-10357-cov-3.778781_pt1 | contig 10357 bp, 7 predicted proteins | sample MGYA00403670_ERZ1106941 | MGnify/ENA primary metagenome ERZ1106941 (study PRJEB35170, sample SAMEA104062400) | human gut metagenome | biome: human gut; feature: human-associated habitat; material: faeces | place: Denmark | collected 2012-06-04 ... | reverse complement strand
GGTGGGGATCATGCCCGCCCGCAGCACGTCCACTCCCGCGGAGGCCAGTCCCCATGCCAGGGCGTCGGCCAGAGCGGGGGAGGACAGACGGCAGTCCCGCCCCACCACGGCCGAACGGCAGCCTTCGGCCAGGAAGCGGCGGCCGCAGGCCCGGCCCAGTCGGCGGACCCAGATTTCGTCAAAGTCCTGTCCGGCTTTGCCGCGTATGTCGTAAGCCCGGAAGACGGGCGACGGTCGGTCCATGCGGTGTTTCCGTGGGGTGAAGGTAAAGCCGCTTGCGGCGGCGGGATTCGAACAGGGTAGCCCGCTTTGCCCGCCGCCGCAAGCGGCTCCGCCTTGACCGACGGCCATTCCTGTCCTACTGTTAGAGACACTGAGTTTTTATTCTCAGGCGGTCTGTGTTCGGCCGTATGCTTGTCCGTTTCGGCGTTTTTCGGGCGTCGGGCGGTCTTTGTCGCAACGACGGAGCGGAACGCCTGCGCGGCGCGTATCCATGCCGCGAGCCCCGTCCGGGGCCCGCGCAGAGAAAGGAATAGGCTTTAATGAATTGGGATTGGGATAAACTTCAGGAAAAACGGCAACATCAACAGGGGCGGCCCGCTCCGGACAAAAGCCGCCGCAACGAACCCGACCCGCAGGGCGGCGGTCCCGACCGGCGGCCGCCCGAACCCCGGCGGGGCGGAAACGGACGCGACGGACGCGATCCGTTGCAAGCCCTGAAGGGCGTTCGCGTGCCCGGCGCCAAATGGGTTGTTCTGGCCGTGATGGCGCTGTGGGGCCTGTCCGGCATCTATATCATCCAGCCCGACGAACAGGGCGTGGTTCTGCGCTTCGGCCGCTATGTGCGCACCGTGGGCGCGGGGCCGCACTATCATCTGCCCTATCCCGTCGAACAGGTTTACAAGCCCAAGGTCAGCCAGGTGCGTCAGGCCGAGGTGGGCTACCGTTCGCAGTCCACGGGCGGAGTGTTCCAGCAGGGCCGCGTGCAACCCGTGGACGAGGAATCCGCCATGCTCACGGGCGACGAGAATATCGTCAACGTGCAGTTCAACATCCAGTATCACATCAAGCCCGACGGCGCGGTGGACTATCTGTTCAACGTGACCCAGCCCGACGCGGTGGTCAAAAAGGCGGCCGAAGCCGCCATGCGCGAGGTCATCGGAAAGACCACGCTCGACGCCGCCCTCACCGGCGGCCGCGTCAAAATTCAGGACGACGTGGCCAATCTGCTCCAGACCATTCTGGATCGCTATCAGGTGGGCGTGCAGGTGGTGGCCGTGCAGATGCAGGACGTGCAGCCCCCGCGCGACGTGAGCGAGGCCTTCAAGGACGTGGCCAGCGCGCGCGAGGACAAGCAGCGTCTGACCAACCAGGCCGAGGCCTACCGCCGCGACATCCTGCCCAAGGCCCAGGGCCAGGCGACCGAAATCGTCAATCAGGCCGAGGCCTATCGCCAAACGCGCGTGCTTGCGGCCGAGGGCGATGCCCGGCGTTTTCTGGCCGTGCTTGAGGAATACGACAAAGCGCAGGACGTGACGAAAAAGCGCCTGCTTTACGAAACCCTGGAAGAAATTATGAGCCGACCCGGCATGGAAAAACTGGTGCTGCCCTCGGGCGTGAGCGAACACGCGCTGCCTCTGTTGCCTCTCGACGGGGGCGCAAGCGTCGCGCCTTCCGCTCCGCCCGCCGTTTCGCCGTCCGCCGCGCCCGTTCTCGCGCCTTTGTCCGCGGATACGAACGCCGCGCCCGCGGCGCGGGACTCTTCTTCGTACGTTCGGCCCGGCAGCCAGGCCAGGGGAGGGGAGCGATGAACCGCAAAGCCGCGATGCTTCTGGTGCTGGCGGCGGCGCTGCTGTTGCTCGGCACGCAATGTCTGTTTGTGGTCCAGCAGTCGCAGCAGGCGCTGGTGCTCCAGTTGGGCAACCCCAAGGACACCGTGTACGGCCCCGGCCTGCACGTCAAGTTGCCCTTTATTCAGAACGTGGAGTATTTCGACGCGCGTATTCTCGATTATGACGCCCGCCCCGCCGAGGCGCTGACCAGCGATCTTAAAACCATTGTGCTCGACAACTACGCCCGCTGGAAGATTGTGGACCCTCTGCTGTTCTATCGCACGGTCCGCACCATTCCCAACGCTCAGGCCAAACTGGACGCCGTGGTCTATTCTCAGATGCGGGCCCATGTGGGGCGGCATACCCTGACCGAGGTGGTGGCCGACGAACGCACGCCCATCATGGATTCCGTGACGCGGCAGGCTTCGGCCCAGATGAAGGAGTTCGGCATCGAGGTGGTGGACGCGCGCATCAAACGCACGGACCTGCCCGCCGAAAACCAGCGCGCCATTTTCGAGCGGATGCGGGCCGAACGTGAACGGCAGGCCACCCAGTACCGCTCCGAAGGCGTGGAAGAGGCCACCAAAATACGCTCCGGCGCGGACAAGGAACGCGCTCTCATCCTGGCCGACGCCAACAAGCAGGCCCAGGTGCTGCGGGGCGAAGGCGACGCCGAGGCCGCCCGTATTTTTGCCGAAGCTTTTTCCCGTTCGCCGGAATTTTTCGAATTCCAGCGCGGTCTGGAAGCCGCCCGCAAAGCGTTGGGAGACAATACGCGCGTTATTCTGACGCCGGACAGCCCTCTTTTGCAGTCTTTGCAATAAGGTTCGGGGCGAAGAGCGGCATGAGCTACTTCGACGAGGTGTACGACCGCATCAAGTTTGCGACCAACGCGCGAACTCAGGTGGAATTGGCGGAAATGCTGGAGATTCGACAGTCCAGCATTTCCGATGCCAAACGGCGGCGCTCCATCCCGGCGGAGTGGTATATCAAGCTGTACGACAAGTTCGGCCTCAGTCTCGATTGGCTGCGTTGGCGTTCGGGGCCTATGTACAGCAAGGACAAGGCCTCCGTGGTGCCCGACGTTCCGGACGACGCGTCGTTTTCGAGCGGGCTGCGCGAAGACCCCGCCCCCGGCATGACCGCCGCCCAGGGCGTGTTGACCCGCGTGCTGGACACGGCCTGCGACTACACGGACGGCGATGTCGTGCCCGAATTCTCCTTGCATGATCACATGGTTTTGCCTCAATCTTTGTTGGGAGAGGGGACGCTGGTCTTTTACGTGCAGACCGGCGGCATGGAGCCCACCCTGCGCAAAGGGGGCTGCGTGGGGGTGTCCACCCTGCAACGGCATCTGATATCGGGGGAAGTGTACGCCCTGCTTTTGCCGCACGAAGGCGTGGCCTTCCGGCGTATCGTGCAGGACAGCGAAAGCGGTCTGTTTTTGCTGTGCTTCGATCAGGCCGGGTTGCCCCATACGCGAATGCCGGTAAAAACCCTGCAGGCTCGTATTCTGGGCAAGGCCATGTGGGCGTTGCAGCCGGTCTGAGCCTCTTCGCCGTCGTTTGTATCGGCCCGGAAGAACCGGGCGGCGCGCTTCCGCCGTCGGCCCGGGGCGCAAGCCCTCGAACAAATCATGGATAAGGCGTGCAAAGATGCAAGGATATGGCCCGGAAGAGAAGCGACGCTCCGGCGAGCGACGGGCGGAACGCCCGGCGCGAAGCAAACGGCATGGGGACGGCAAAGGGGATGGACGCGTAACGGACCGGAACCGCCCGCCGACGGGAACGACCGAAGTCCCCGGCCGGGAAGGCGCCGGAAAGGAAGAACGGGGTGAAAATATGAACCGAGCCTCCTGGTTTCGATTGCTGCTGGTCCTGCCGGTCTGCCTGGTCATGGGTTCCTGTTCGCGCGCCGAACAAGCTGCCCCGGTCGCGCCCGTTACGGTCGAGGTCCCCGTGGCCGAAGCGACCGCCCCCGCGACGCCGACGCCGTCCGAGCCCTTGACTGTGGCCGAGGTCTGGAAGCCTCTGTTGGATCGCTTGCGTCAGGACGGCCTGGACGGCCAGGAAATAGCCTATCTGTTTGTGCGCCTGGGCGACACGCCTTCGCAGGACCCTATGGGGCGCAAGGTGCAGGAGCTGTATACGGGCAAATTTCTGCCCCGGCCCAAGCCCGCTTCGTCCAAAGACAGCGCCCCCTCGGCCGGAGGCGTCCCCCGCCCGTGGTACAAGGGCTTTGTGACCGACGCCAACGCCCGCCGCTGCCGCACCTTCATCAATACGCACATCGAAGCGTTCAAGGCCGCGGAGGAAAGCTACGGCGTGCCCACCGAAGTGGCCGCCGCCCTGCTGTTTGTCGAAACCCGTCTGGGCGACTATCTGGGCGAGCAGAACGCTTTTGTCACCCTGGCCAGCATGGCCGCGTCGCGCAGCCCCGACGCCATTCCGGACTGGCTGGACAAGTTGCCCGGCGTGGAAAACCGCCTGGACTGGGTGAGCGCGCGCATGGAGGACAAGGCCGACTGGGCCTATGCCGAGCTTCGGGCCCTTTTGGAATACAGCGTGGCCAACGGAGTGGACCCTTTCGAGATACCCGGTTCCGGATACGGGGCCGTGGGACTGTGCCAGTTCATGCCGTCCAATCTGCCGCGTTACGCTGTGGACGGCGACGGCGACGGCATCATCGATCTGTTCGCCCCGGCCGACGCCGTGGCCAGTCTCAGCAATTATCTGGCCCGGCACGGCTGGAAAAAAGACATGAGCATTCCCGAGCAGATTAAGGTGTTGCGGCGTTACAACAACCTGGCCGTTTACGCCAATACCATTCTGGCCCTGGCCGAAAAAATCCGGGAAATTCCCGGGCGACCCACGGTCAACCGGCCTTTGCCTCAACCTCCCACCATGATTTCCGAAAACTGACATGCTGAGCTCGCTGGGGTCGCTTCCTTTCTGTCTGCCCGCGCCGGTCTGGCTGGTGGGCACCTATGACGCCGAGGGCAGGCCCAACGTCATGACGGCCGTGGCGGGCGGCCTGTGCTCCACGCAGCCCCCCTGCCTGGGCGTGTCTCTGCGCCGGGGCGGCTGGACGCACGCCTCGCTGCCCGGCCGGGCGGCCTTTACCGTCGCCGTGCCCTCCCGTTCCCTGGCGGCCCGGGTCGATTTCGCGGGCCTGATGTCGGGCCGGAACGCGGACAAGTTCGCGGCCGCCGGGCTGACGCCCGTGGCGGGCGAACACGTGGACGCTCCCTATGTGGCCGAATGCCCGGTGGTGCTGGAACTGGCCCTGCGTCATACTCTGGAACTGGGATCGCATACCCTGTATGTGGGAGAGATCATGGACGTCAAGGTCGAGGAAAGCTGCCTGCGGCCCGACGGATTGCCCGACCCCGCCCGCATCGACGCCCTGTGTTTCGCCCCCCTGACGCACGAGTATTACGCCACCGGCGATTTCGTGGCCCGCGCGTACGCCGTGGGCAAAACCCTGCGGCGGCCTTAGCGCGGCAACATTCGTCGCCGCCGAGGCGGCCGGGGTTCCGGCCCGGCCGAAAGCGGGCTTCGACCGCCCCGGCTTCGACCGCCGCGCCCCTGCTCCGTTCCTCCCTGCTGTTCTCGACGGCCGCAAGCCCCGCGTCGCCCGGCAACGGACACGGCCCATGCGCCCTTCGGGCGCTTGCGTTCGCGGCTCCGGCGGTTGCGGAAGTTTCTTTTCCCTGTCCGTCGTTTGGGCGGGGTTATTTTTTTTAATGGCCCAAGTGATTATCATCGTTATCATATTGTGCCCGAAACAGGGGGAGGGATACATAGCGGACAAAGACCGCCGAGGGGGCTTCCCCAGGCCTGGCGGTCCGGAAGGAAACGGGCGGGCCCTGTTCGCGCCCGCCGTACAATTCTCCCGCGTCGTTCGCGCCATGTGCGTCGACACCGCGTCGGGCGCTTCAGGCATCCGTGGGAGAGGACACACTTTTTCCAAGGAAGGTTCGCTATGAAAAAGCTCGTTACCCTGCTGCTCGCCGCCGGGCTGGTGGTCAGCGCCGCCAACGGGGCGTCCGCCGTGGAACTCCGCGTATCGGGAACCCTGGATTTCGCCTTTGAAGGTTACAACAACATCAACGGCGCTTACTCGTTTTTGGACAACGAAGACTTTTTGCGCAACACCGGCACGCGCGGCAACAACAAGCACTTCGACGCCGTGCAGCGTATGCGTCTGGGGTTGGAATTCATCATGTCCGAAAACCTGTCCGGTTATTATGAGGCCCAGGTGGGCACCTTTACCTGGGGCGGGCCCTCGCGCGGCCTCACCGGCGGTCAGGGCGGCAACCTCAACGAAAACCTGGGCGGCGCCCTGGGCAGCCGCGCGGCCAACATCGTCACCCGTCAGGTATACCTGGACTGGATGATCCCCAACACGGACATCAAAATCCGCATGGGGCAGCAGCTTTACCGCCTGCCCTCCTACGCCACGGCCAGCCCGGTGCTGGACGACACCGCCACCGGCGTCACCGCCTACGTGCCCTTCAACGACAAGACGGCCCTCAGCGCGTACTGGATTCGCGCCCTGTCCGACCCCCGGCGCGGCGCGGATTCGTCCATCGGAAACGCCACCAACGGCAATTTCGACCTGTTGGGCCTGAACCTCAACCTTCAGTATGACGGCTTCGAGATTACCCCGTGGGGCGCCGTGGGCTTCCTGGGCAACGATGCCGATCTGATCCAGGGCGGCGCAAGCGTGTTCTCCGGACTGCTGCCCGTCACCGGATACGACCGGGTATATTGGGACGGCGACCGGCTGAACGCCTATCGCGACGCCACCAAGTCCACCGTATGGTTCGGCGGCATCGGCGGCCAGATGGTCCGCTTCGATCCCTTCCGCCTGGCCGTGGACTTCTACTACAGCGGCACGGACAACAAGCATTCGGTCACGTCCCGTCAGGGGTGGTTCGTCGCGGCTTCGGCCGACTACCGCACCCCCTACGGCGTGCCCACCCTGAAAGGCTGGTACGCCTCGGGCGACGACGGCAACCCCACCAACGGTTCGGAACGGCCCCTGTCCCTGTCCGGCGCGTTCAACCCCGGCGCCAGCATCTACTTCCACGGTCGCTACGGCATCGCCAATACCATCAACAACGGCGACGCGGGCGGCACCTGGGGCCTGTCCGCGCAGTGGAACAATCTGTCCCTGGTGGAAGACCTGTTCCACAGCCTGCGCGTGACCTACTTCCAGGGCACCAACAACAAGAACATGCCCCGCCTGCTGAACCGCGGCTTCGTGCCCGGACTGGACGAAACGCGCGTGAGCCCGGCCACCTATCTGACCACCAAAGACCACGTGATCGAAGTGGACTTCGACACCACCTACAGCATCTATAAGAACCTGGCCACGGTTCTGGAACTGGGATATGCGTTCCAGAATTTTGACGACGACGTGTGGCGTCTGGCCGACGGCTCCAAGGCCGATTATTCCAACGCCTGGCGCGCCGCGCTCAATTTCCGCTATACCTTCTAGCCCTGTCCGCCCCGGCGGAAGAAAACGTTACGGCGGAGGGACCTTGCGGTCCCTCCTCTCAGACTGACGACAAACCCCGTGTTGCCGAGTTTGCGCCGTCTGAGCCGCAAAGCGGCTTGACGGAAAGGCACGAAAATCAGTCGCTTACGGCGCGGCTCAGCCGCGACCTGCTCCTGATTTTCAGGGCTGTCGATTGTATCGGCAGCCCAAGCGGAGGGACCTTGCGGTCCCTCCGCTATTTGTTTTTAAAAGGCTGTGATGAAAACGGGCCCGGCGCTCGACCGATGCGTAAAAAAAATTTTATCGATTCCCGTAAAAAAAACTTGATCTGCTTTGAGAGCGGCGTTAGATGTAGCCCATGCGTTCGGTGGTCCCCGCAACGGGTGGGGGCAGCGGGTGAGGGCCCGCCCGGTTCGTCCGGCCTGCGCGTGGGCCGCTTCGGCGGCAAGAGTCAACATCTCTCAAGGATTAGAATCATGAAAAAGCTCGTTACTCTCCTGCTTGCTGCCGGCCTGGTGTTCAGCGCCGCCAACAGCGCTTCGGCCGTGGAAGTGAAGACCTCCGGTCAGTTGGACTTCGCCTTTGACTGGACCCAGAACATGGATGATGGAAGCTTCTTCCAGGACATCGACGACGGTGGCACCGAGCAGAAGCACTTCGGCGCCGTGCAGCGTTTCCGCCTCGGCCTCGAATTTGTGATGTCCGAAAACCTGAGCGCCACCTACCAGGCCCAGGTGGGCACCTTCACCTGGGGCGGTGCCGCTGGTACCGGTGAAAATACTGGTGGTGTGCTCGGCTCCCGCTCGGCCAACATCGTGACTCGTCTGGCCTACCTCGACTGGATGGTGCCCAACACCTCCGTCAAGGTGCGCATGGGCCAGCAGTCCGTGGCGCTGCCCTCCTTCACCTTCGGTTCCCCCGTGCTGGACGACACCGCCACCGGCGTGGTGGTGGCCGCTCCCCTCACCGACAACTTCGGTCTGACCGGCCTGTGGCTGCGCGCCGACTCCGATTTCCGCCGCGGCACTTTCGTCACGAAAGTGGTGAACGACACGACCGATCTCTTCGGCCTGATCGGCGACGTGAAGGGCGACGGCTTCCAGGTGCAGCCTTGGGTTACTGTTGGGCTCGTCGGCCAGGACTCGCCTAAGTTCGGTGTTGAAAATGGCCTTCCGGGCAATGCCACCGCGTGGTGGGCCGGCATCAGCGGCGAACTGACCATGTTCGATCCCTTCCGTCTGACCGCCGACTTCATGTACAACAACGTGGATGTGGACCATACCAGCAATGCCAAGTATTTTGAGTCTGACGGCTGGTACGCCGCCCTGGGCGCGGAATACAAGACCGCCTACGGCACCCCGGCCCTGAAGGGCTGGTACGCCTCCGGCGACGACAAGGATTATGCGGACCGCAAAGGCAAGGGCGGTCGCGTTATGAAAATCTCCGGCGGCTTCAACGCCACCAGCACCTTCTATGACGGCGCCTTCGGTGTGGGCAAGCACATGGGCTTTACCAGCCCCAACGGCAGCTGGGGTATCAGCGCCCAGTGGAACGACATCTCCTTTGTGGAGAACCTGAGCCACGCCCTCAGCGTGACCTACGTGCAGGGCACCAACAACAAGCACAATAAACTCGACGTTAATGACGGTTATCTGACCACCAAGGACTCCCTGGTGGAAATCGACTTCAACACCACCTACAACATCTACCAGAACCTGGCCACCGTGCTCGAAATCGGCTACATCATCGAAGATTTCGACGGCAAGAATCTGGCCCGCAACGAGTATGGCCAGAATACTACGGAGAAGTTCAAGTTCTCCAACGCCTGGCGCGCTTCTCTGAACTTCCAGTACAAGTTCTAATCCGGTCCGCGTTCGCGCGGTTCGCTTAGGCTGATACGGGGGAGGAATCCGCAAGGGTTCCTCCCTTTTCGGTTGCGCGCGGGCCGGAAAAATGGAGAAGAGGAGGGGCGTCCACCTCGCGCCCGCACTTGACGCCGGGGCGCTGCCGTGCGATCCCCGTGGTGGAATGTCAACGTGGAGGTGGCTATGGGGTTCTTTTCCGCCGTCAAAAAGTTGTTCGCGGGCGACGCCGCGCCGGGTGAAGCGCAAGCGGCGGACGGGCGCGAACCATCCGCCGCGCCGGAGGCCGCGTCCGCGGAGGGAGATCTCCAAAGCGCGGCCGACGACGAAGCCCTGACCCTGGCCCTGCGTCGGGCCGAGCCCAGGCTTTCGGCCTGGCTGGCCGTGACGCTGGACGGCGTGACCGAGGCCGACGAACTGTTGTGGCGGCGTTTGCGCTTTTTGCTGGCCGCGCTGGAAACCCCGCCGGACGAGGCCCTTGCCTTCACCGACGATTTCCGGGCCTGGCTCGGACGCATGGATTACCGCCATCTGGAGGATTTTCGCTCCGAACTCCAGTACCGCCTGGCTCTGGCCCTCGATCTGGAAGATGAGGAGGACGAGCGCGATCGCCTGTTCCTCAAACTTCAGGACGGCCTGTCCCGCACCAGGGCCCGCTTCGGCCGGGGCCTGGCCGCGCTCATGGCCGGTCACGGTTCGCTGTCCGACGAATTCTGGAACGAGATGGAGGAATTGTTCATCATGGCCGATATGGGGGCGGAACCCGCCCTGGCCATGACGGCCCGCCTCAGGGAACGCGCCCGCGCGGCCGGGGTGGACAACCCCGAAGGGCTCATGCCCTTGCTGGAAGACGAAGTGGAGGGGCTGTTCAAGGCGCCGCCGCGCATCATGGCGGTCAATCCTCCGGAAGTGGTGCTCATGGTGGGAGTCAACGGCGTGGGCAAAACCACGACCATTGCCAAACTGGCCTACCGCGCCCGTATGCAGGGCAAGAAAGTGCTGGTGGCCGCGGCCGACACCTTCCGGGCGGCGGCCGTGGAACAGTTGCAGGTGTGGGCCGAACGGGTGGGCGCGGATTTCCATGCCAAGGGCGACGGCGCCGATCCGGCGGCCGTGGCTTACGAGGCTATGGATAAGGCTGTGGCGGGCGGCTATGAT
>ERZ1106941.3110-NODE-3110-length-10396-cov-5.050189_pt1 | contig 10396 bp, 9 predicted proteins | sample MGYA00403670_ERZ1106941 | MGnify/ENA primary metagenome ERZ1106941 (study PRJEB35170, sample SAMEA104062400) | human gut metagenome | biome: human gut; feature: human-associated habitat; material: faeces | place: Denmark | collected 2012-06-04 ... | reverse complement strand
ATGAAGGACTTGGTGAAAAAGGCGGGACTGGAGGACCGGTTCCAGATCGCCTCGGAGGCCACCAGCCGGGAGGAGCTAGGCAATCCGGTCTACCCGCCAGCTCGGCGAAAGCTGGCGGAGCACGATATCGCCTGCGGCGGCCATGCCGCCCGGCAGCTCCGCAACCGCGACTACGAGGAGTACGACCTGCTCATTGGAATGGATCAGGCCAACCTCCGCAACATGTATCGCATCTGCGGCGGCGACTTCAACGACAAGATGCACCTCCTGATGGAATACGCCGGCCACCCGGATCAGGAGGTAGCCGCCCCCTGGTACACTAATGACTTCGACACCGCTTGGCGGGATGTACTGGCCGGTTGCCAAGGGCTGTTTCGAGAATTGACAGGGCACCTCAGCAATGATATCTTAGCATAGAGTAGCATTTGTTTCATATAGCAGTCAAGGAGAAGTGGTGGGAAAAGTATAAGCCAATCTAAGAAAACAACATTTATCACGGTTCAGGATGTGCCGGTAGCCATCATGAGTGTGGATCAGCGCGATTATATCAGCCTTACTGATATGACGAAGGCCCGCACCGATGCAATAAGGGCAGCAGACGTGATAAAAAACTGGCTTCGTGCCTGATCGACATTGGAATTTCTCGGGACTTGGGAGGTCATGTATGGTCAAGGTGCAAAAGAAACCTGCAGTTGTACATCTGACCTCGAGGTAAGGAAAAGGTCTGGAAATGCCGGACAGAAATCGATTGTAGAAAGAACAAAACCTTGCTATAATAAAAGTCATAATAATAGGATAGCATTCAAATAAACCAATACATAAGGAGACGAGGCCAAAGTGTATACCCCTATGACGCTTGGAGAATTGATGGAAGCTCAGGAGGGTGAAGGGATTCAGTTTAAGGAGGCAAAGAACCGTTTTGATTTTGGAGAAGCACTTCGTTGCTGCTGTGCGCTTTCAAACTGTGGCGGGGGAAAACTTGTCTTTGGTATTTCAGATAAACGCCCTAGACAAGTTGTGGGCAGCCAAGCATTTGAACAGCCCGAACGCACACGTAAGGGTTTGATCGATAAGCTGCACATTATGGTTGACTTTCAAGTTTATGAACACGAGGGTAAGCGTGTTTTAGTATTTGAGATAGCAGGTCGACCAGTTGGCCTGCCTGTGCAGGCTGATGGCGTTGCCTGGTGGTACGAAGGAGATAGTCTGATTCCTATGCCAGAAACCATTCGGCGACGTATTTATGCGGAGGCAGGGATCGATTTTTCTGGCACTATTTGCGTCGGGGCAACTCTTGATGATTTAGATCCGTCTGCTGTAGACGAGTTTCGTAACAAATGGGCTGAAAAGAGCGGTAACCGTCGGATAATGAGTCTTTCGCAAGAACAGCTTTTGCGAGACTGTGAAGCCGTTATTGATGAGGACAGAATTACATATGCGGCACTGGCGTTATTTGGTAAACGAACAGCGCTCGGAAAGTTTTTGCCACAAGCTGAAATCGTTTTTGAGTACCGCTCGTCAAATGCCTCTGGCCCAGCAAATCAGAGAGAGGAATTTCGGGTAGGATTTTTTTCTTGCTATAACCGTTTGTGGGAGCTTATTAATCTGCGTAACGATAAGCAACACTATCAGGAAGGTTTTTTTGTTTATGATATTCCAACATTTAACGAACGCGTTGTTCGTGAGGCGATCTTGAATGCAGTGAGTCACCGGAATTATCAAATGGGGGGGAGCGTGTTTATCCGGCAGTACCAAGATCGGCTTGTAGTAGAGAGTCCAGGAGGCTTTCCAAATGGAATTACGATTGAAAATATCCTGGACCGGCAATCGCCACGAAACCGCCGTATTGCTGAAATTTTAGCGCTTTGTGGTCTGGTTGAGCGCTCTGGTCAGGGTATGAACTTGATGTATGAGTGGAGCATTAAGGAGGCAAAACAACTGCCTGATTTCACAGGCACAGATCAAGATTTCGTAAAATTAACTCTAAACGGTATGGTGCTGGACGAAAAAATGTTATCGCTCATTAACCGCATAGGCGATGAGCGGATGGAGTCGTTGACCACTGGCGATTTTTTGGTAATTAACGCAATGTATCATGCAGAAAGCATTCCTCAGAATCTCAGGCAGAACTTAAAACGTTTGGAGAATCTGGGATTAGTAGAGCATATCGGCCGCAACAGATATGTTTTGGTGCGCAGCCTATATGCCGCAGTTGGAAAATCCGGTGTACATACGCGGATCGTTGGTTTGGATCGTGAAACAAACAAGGAACTGCTACTGAAGCACATCCGCGAAAGCGGCGAGTACGGAACGCCATTCAAGGAATTACAACAGGTGTTACCCGGGCAAAGCCGGAATCAGTTACAGGTTCTCATGCGTGAACTTCGGCAGGAAAATCGCGTATATTGTAAGGGAAAAAACCGCGGTGCAAAATGGTTTGCAAATGATTTTGGTTCGAGTACACATAATTAAATACGACTGGAATGCGACTTGGGTTTCATTTCGGTCGCATTCAAAAGCATTTCTTTTCATCCCCATTACAGTAGTTTGGTTTTAAATGCAAGTCTGAAAGCTGGTATCTATAGTGTTGCGATGTTCCATAAAAATAACCACACCGTCAGGTGTGGTTATTTTTATGGATACCGAGAGAGATTTTACATGCTCAGGCGAAATAAAGTTGCCCTGCGCCAAGGTTTTGGCCTTCGGCCAAAACGTTTGTACGGCGCAAAAGCGCCGCCAGCCAGAAGGCCGGTTGGGTGCACTTTCGGAACCGTTCGCAGGATCTGAAAATATCCAGATTGGAGTCCAATTTCACAAAAACCGCTCTTTTCGCTTGAAAAGGGCGGCTTTATTTTTGGGGGAGAAAGAACCACCAGCTATACTGGTGGGCTTCCCCCATATGCTTTAGCAAAAAGCAGTGATAGTGACAAGAAAGTTTCAAATAGAAGATAATATGCCCGTTTACGGGCGGCCGAGCGCAAGATGCAGGCTAAAGATAGCGGTATGGGCCACTTCACCCTGTTTTTACCGCGTGGTATAGGTGCGGGTGCGCAGGGTAAACCCGGCGTCGTAGTGTCCCAGAATGGAAAAACCGTTTTGACATCCACGCCATTTTGCAGGGCTGTTGTGGCAAAGGTGGGCCTGAGGTCGTGGAACATGAGGTGCTCTAGGCCCGTGTTTTTAAAATTTATTTATAGAGGGTTACCATTCTGTCCGGGTGCTTTTCGTGCTCCTGGATGAGCAGTTCCACGGCAGCCTGTGGGATGGACACCTGCCCGACGGAGTTCTCCGTTTTGGAGTGGGTCAGCTCCAGGGAGCAGTCAGGGTTACGGACGTATTGCCTGCGCACCGGAATTGTCCGGCCTTGGATGTCCACATGTCCAACCGCAGGGCCGCCAGTTCACCTTTTCGCAGAGCGTTGTCCAAATCCAAATAGAACATGTGCAGGAGTACCCACACCCTAGCAGCCTCCAAGTCGTCCCGGATGTGCTCCAGAGGCAGGATTTTCATGTGCAGTTTTCGGGCATTAGGGACGATGCAGGCACTAACAATAAGCTCGTAATAGTTTGAAATAGCGTTGCAAACGTTAGGCTTGGCGCAAAGCTTGTACCACGTTCACAGTCCGGTGGCCGGCTCTCCCGATGTCCCTGATAATGCCAGCCATCCGCCGGCAGAGGTATTTTCTTGCAATTCTAAGTTTGGAGTGGTAAACTGGGCATGCACGCAACACAGATTGGAAGGAGAATGGAGCATGAATCCCGAGAGCGACTTCCGGATCGAGAGCACGTATGACAGGCAGGCGTATCAGGCCATGGCAAAGGCCACCTGGAAGCTGTTCCAGAAGCACAGGATGGAGGTGATGGCCTATCCCGCCCTGATCAGCGTGGCTTTGGTGATCGCCGTTCTGCTGGTATTTAACTGGAATCATACGGTCCTGCCCATACGCATTTTGGGTATTGCGTTTATTGTTCTGCAGTTCGCGGTGATCCCCCTGGGCGCGCGGCGCGCTCAAGCCAAGACGTGCCGGAAAGCGATCCGTGATGCGGAAAAACGGGGCGAATATCCCGCCCGTGTGGAGTTTTTGTTCCAGGAAGACCATATCCGTACCACAGTGGGGAAGGAAGCCACGTCGGTTCGCTACCGGGAGGTCAGCCATTTGGCCGCTCTGAAGGACTGGCGGTTCCTCTATTTCGGGCAGGGGGCGTATATCATCCCCGTCTCGGCGTTTCGGGATGCGGCGGAGCTGGACCGCTTCGATACGTTTATTACCGGGAAGTGCGGCATGCCCATTGTAATACTGGAGGGGGAAGTACCCAAGAGCTGACGGAACGCAAGAAGGGGAGGAGACGGATGCAGGAGTCCGAGCGTATTTTCATTGCTGAAAACGCCACGCTGCTGCGGGGAAGCGAGCGGGAGCTCAACCGACAGCTCTTTACGATCCTGAACAGCATCTATGACGGACTTTACATTACGGACGGACAGGCCAACACGATCCTGATCAACCGCGCCTATGAGGAGGTCTCCGGCCTGCGGCGGGAGGACGTGCTGGGCAAAAGCATGCAGGAGATTGTCGCTACCGGCATGATTGACCGCTCCGGCTCCCTGGGGGTGCTCAAGACCCGAAAGCCGGTGACGCTGGAGCAGACCTTCCGCACCGGCAAACAGGCGCTCATCACCAGCACCCCCCACTTTGACAGCAGCGGGGAAATCACCATGATCATCACGGTGGTCCGGGATATGACGGAGATCTACGGCCTGCAGCGGAAGTATCAGGAGAGCGAGGAGCGCCGCCGCTCCGAAATGGAGTTCTTGCAGCGCAACCAGAGGTTTGTCTCCCGCATGGTGGCGGCCGATCCCCGCACGCTGGAGGTGCTGGCCCGGGCCCAGAAGGTGGCCACCCTGGACACGACGGTCCTGCTGCTGGGGGAGACCGGCGTGGGCAAGGAGCAGTTTGCGCGGTACATCTACGAAAACTCCGCCCGCGCCCGGCAGAGCTTCATTGGCATCAACTGCGGCGCCATCCCGGCCAGCCTGATCGAGAGCGAGTTGTTCGGCTATGAGAAGGGGGCCTTCACCGGGGCCAGCAAAGAGGGAAAGATGGGCGTGTTTGAGAGCGCCGACAAGGGCACCGTCTTTCTGGACGAGGTGGGCGACCTGCCCCTTGAGATGCAGGTACATCTCCTCCGCGTCCTGCAGGAGATGCAGGTAAGAAGAGTTGGAGGCGTACGCTCCATCTCGGTGGACGTGCGCATCATCGCCGCCACCAACCGGAATCTGCTGGACATGGTGCATGAAAAGACCTTCCGGGAGGATCTGTACTACCGGCTCAATGTGGTGCCCATCGAGATCCCGCCCCTGCGGGAGCGCAAGCGGGACATTCGCCCACTGGTGGAGAGCTTTCTCAAGGACATGAACAAGAAGTACCGCTATCAGAAGCGGTTTGCCGACGCAGCCATGGAGATTCTATACAGCTACGTCTGGCCCGGCAACGTGCGGGAGCTGAAAAACGTAGTGGAGCAGGCGGTGATCCTCAGCGCCGGGGACGAGATCCAGCCCTCCGAGCTGCCCATTGCCTGCCGGTTTGAGGGGGAGAGCCACGGCGGGGACGAGACTGGGCGTGTGAACCTGAAGCTGGAGGTGGCGCGGTTCGAGTATGAGTATATCTGCCGCGCCTATGAGAAGTACGGAACGGTGCGGGCCGCGGCGGCCAGCCTGGGGATGGACAGCGCCACCTTTGTCCGCAAACGCCGCAAGTTTGAGGAGCTGCTGCAAAAATGAAACGCGCGCTGTAAAAATGCACCAGCCTACAGAATTGCGGCAGGTCAATTGGTTTCAGTTAGATAAGTTTAAATTAACCGATGATCTCTTGATGCAGAAATGCAGCAAACAGGGAGAGGGATTTCTCGGGGGAAAAGCCCAATCAACTGCGCGGCAGTTGATTGGGCCTTTTTTTTGAAGTTGGCATGTGAAATGCATAAAAGAAGGAGTGTCACGAACAGTTGGCCAACTGTCGCAGCGAGACTGACAAAACTCCTGTTTGGGATGAGAAAGAGGGAACGTAAATGGCAAACGAACAATTTGTCAGCCGTTACCGTAAATACGGTGAAGAACAGCCCTACTGGAAGGCCGGTATTTTCAAGATCCGCCTCCCCTTTGTCCACTACAAATGGTCGGTTCCCGAGATGGTGCAGGCCGTGTTCATGTGTGCGACCTGCCTGGGCGCTATCCCCGTGCTGCAAGAGGTCCTGGGCGTTTCGTACGGTGTAGCCCTGTCCATGGTCATCATTAACGGCTTCTTCTACAACCTGCATGTGTTGCTGGGCGACCCCGTGGTGCCCGGGTGGATCACCCCTGCCATTCCCATCATTACCGCCTTCCTGACCGACGGATATGAGATGGGCCCTGAGCGTACCCAGGCGCTGATTGCTATGCAGTTGATTCTGGGCCTTATCTTCCTGGTGTTCGGTATCACCGGTATCGGCGGCAAGATGGTACACTTGGTGCCAAACTCCGTAAAGGCCGGCGTACTGATGGGCGGCGGCTTAGCGGCCATCATCGGCGAGATGGGAGAAACCGGTCGTTTCTGGACGTATCCCATCTCTATTACCGTGGGTGTGCTGGTGGCCTACTTCTGCCTGTTCAGTCCCATATGGGCCAACCTGCGCCGGAAATACAAGGCCATTGATTTAATCGGCAAGTTCGGTATGCTGCCGGCTATCATCATCGGTGTCGTTCTGGGCCCCATTGTGAAGGAGATCGCGGTGCCTGCTGTTCAGTTGTGGCCCCTCATCAAGATCCCAGAGTTCGGCAACATCTGGAACCAGTTGTCTCCCTTTGCCATCGGCTGGCCCAGCGCGGCGACCTGGATTGCCGCCATCCCCACCGCCATCGTGGTGTATATCATTGCCTTTGGCGACTTCGTCACCTCGGAGGAGCTGCTCCGCTCCGCCGATGAGGTCCGCCAGGATGAGAAGATTGACTTCAACGCCAACCGCTCCAACGTCATCAGCGGTATCCGGAACGTGGCCATGGCGCTGTGCTGCCCCTACACCCAGACCTGCGGTCCCCTGTGGGCGGCCGTTACTGCCGCTGTGTCCCAGCGGTACAAGGAGGGCCCCAAGGCCATGGAGTCCATCTACTCCGGTGCCGGTACCTTCCGCTGGTGTACCTTTATCTGCGTGGCCCTGATCCCCATCTCCTCCCTGCTACAGCCCGTGCTGCCCGTAGCCCTGTCCCTGACCCTGATCGTGCAGGGCTTCATCTGCACCCAGCTGGCCATGAACATGTGCCGAACCGACATCGAGCGGGGTATCTGCGGTGTCATGGGCGCGGTGCTGGCCATCCAGGGTGCCGCCTGGGGACTCGCAGTGGGTCTGATTCTGTTCTTTATGCTTTTCGAGGGCAAAAAGAAGGCCTCCGAGCAGGTGGCCGTCGGTGCCGCCGATGACAAGGCGAACCAGTAGTTCCATTGAGTTCTGAGTATTCAAAAACATAGATTGATTGAATCTGATTGAGAAAGGAAGTCCTCTATTATGGCACTCATGACCGGCGAACAGTACATCGAAAGCATCCGCAAGATCCCCATGGAAATCTACATGTTCGGCAAGAAGGTGGAGAATCCGGTCGACAATCCGATCCTGCGGCCCTCCCTGAACAGCGTGCGTATGACCTATGACCTGGCCCAGATGCCCGAGTATCAGGAGCTGATGACCGCCATCTCCCCCGAGACCGGCGAGCGCATCAACCGCTTCACCCATATCCACCGCTCCACCGAAGATCTGCGCAACAAGGTGAAGATGCAGCGCCTGCTGGGCCAGAAGACCGCCGCCTGCTTCCAGCGCTGCGTGGGCATGGACGCCTTCAACGCCGAGTACTCCACCACCTATGAGATCGACAAGAAGTACGGCACCAGCTATCATGAGAACTTCAAGAAGTTCATGCTCTACTGCCAGGAGAACGACCTGACCGTGGACGGCGCCATGACCGACGTCAAGGGCGACCGCTCCAAGGCCCCCCACGCCCAGGACGACCCCGACATGTTCCTGCATGTGGTGGAGCGCCGGCCCGACGGCGTGGTGGTCTGCGGCGCCAAGGCCCACCAGACCGGCATCATCAACAGCCACGAGGTCATCGTGATGCCCACCCAGTCCATGGGCCCCGACGACAAGGACTACGCCATCTCCTTCGCCGTTCCCCTGGACACCAAGGGCTTGTTCATGATCATCGGCCGCCAGAGCTGCGACACCCGCAAGCTGGAGGGCAGCGAGATGGACGTGGGCAACAGCGAGTTCGGTGGCGTGGAGGCCCTGACCGTGTTCGACCACGTGTTCGTGCCCAACGACCGCATCTTCATGAACGGCGAGACCGAGTACGCCGGCATGCTGGTGGAGCGGTTCGCCGGCTATCACCGCCAGAGCTACGGCGGCTGTAAGGTGGGCGTGGGCGACGTGCTCATCGGCGCCGCCGCCGTGGCCGCCGACTACAACGGCGCCAACAAGGCCAGCCACATCAAGGATAAGCTCATCGAGATGACCCACCTGAACGAGACGCTGTTCTGCTGCGGCATCGCCTGCTCCGCCGAGGGCCAGGCCACTGCTTCCGGCAGCTACATCATCAACCTACTGCTGGCCAATGTCTGTAAGCTGAATGTGACCCGTTTCCCGTATGAAATCGTCCGTTTGGCAGAAGATATTGCCGGTGGCCTGATGGTCACTGCACCGTCTGAGGCAGACTTCCGCGATCCAAAGCTGGGTGCTTATATCGAGAAATATCTGCGCGGCAACTCCAAGTTCTCCACCGAGAACCGCCTGCGCGTGATGCGTCTGATCGAGAACCTGTGCCTGGGCACGGCAGCTGTCGGCTACCGCACCGAGTCCATGCATGGCGCCGGTTCCCCGCAGGCAATGCGCATCATGATTTCCCGTCAGAGCAACCTGCAGCATAAGAAGGATCTGGCTGCTGCGCTGGCGCATGTGAAATAATTTCGATAAGGAAGACTGATTGCTTTGACCATGTTAGATCGCATCGAGAAAGTTCTGGACGAGAAGGTGCGTCCACAGCTTTCTGAACACGGTGGCGCAATTCGCTCCGTGGAATTTGAGGACGGAATTTATCGATTCGAGTTTCTCGGCGCGTGTTCCGGCTGTCCCTCCGCCTATATCTCCACCGAGGAGATCGTGGGCAAGGAACTGATGGATGCCATCCCTGAGATCAAACAGGTTGTCCTGATCCAGAGTATCAGCGAAGATCTGTTGGAGCAGGCACGCAAAATTCTGCACCACGAAATGTAAATCACCCAAACGGGCACCCTGCAGACTGCGGGATGCCCGTTTGGGCTGTTATAAAGCAAATTGACAAATTTATAACAAAGAATCAAAACAGAAAAGGAGTCAAAGTATGAGTTTAGTAGAGTATGAGAAGAGAGGCCACCTGGCAATTATCACCATGCAGAACACCGCAAAGCTCAATGCCCTGAGCCTGGCATTTCTGAGCGACATCTCCGAGGCGTTTGAAAAGGTGGAGGCTGACCGCGATGTCTATTGCTGCATTCTGACGGGCTGCGAAAAGGCGTTCATCGCCGGCGCAGATATCTCTGAGATGGTACATCTGTCCGCAGCAGAGTCCCTGTTCTGGGGCAAAGAGGCATCCGACCTGGGCAACCGCATTGAAAATTGCCGCGTGCCCGTTATCGCAGCGATCAATGGGTTCTGTCTGGGCGGCGGCAATGAGGTCGCCATGTCCTGCGACATCCGCTACGCTTCTGAGAAGGCGAAGTTCGGCCAGCCGGAAGTAGGTCTGGGCATTACGCCAGGCGCCGGCGGCACCCAGCGCCTGCCGCGCCTGATCGGCGCCGGCAAAGCCAAGGAACTGCTGTATACCGGCCGCGTGATCGATGCCAAGGAGGCCTGTGAGATCGGCCTGGTGCAGAAGGTTGTTCCCCATGACGATCTGATGGACGCCTGTGTGGCACTGGCAAACGAGATCATGGCCAATGCACAGATTGCAGTTCAGGAGACCAAGAAATGCGTCAACATGGGCCTCAACTCCAGCATTGAGGCCGGTGTTTCCTATGAGCAGCAGGCGTTTGCTGTCTGCAACGGCACAGAGGACAAAAAGATCGGCATGACCGCGTTCCTGGAGAAGAAAAAGGAAAAGAACTACATCTACAAATAAGGTTTGCGCAATTAAGCGCCTGGACGAAGAGTCCAGGCGCTTTTCTTTTTTCTGGAATAATGACCGGAATTTGTGTGAATAATACGGACACAGGGAGGTAATACAATGAATTTTTTGCAGTCTAAAACAGCTATCAATCTGGCGCGCAGCTTTGCCGGTGAATCCCAGGCCAGAAACCGCTACACGATCTATGCAGAGCAGGCCCGCAATGAGCAACAGGAAT
>ERZ1106941.3109-NODE-3109-length-10407-cov-3.203632_pt1 | contig 10407 bp, 13 predicted proteins | sample MGYA00403670_ERZ1106941 | MGnify/ENA primary metagenome ERZ1106941 (study PRJEB35170, sample SAMEA104062400) | human gut metagenome | biome: human gut; feature: human-associated habitat; material: faeces | place: Denmark | collected 2012-06-04 ... | reverse complement strand
CGGCGGCTCTGCCTGCGAAGCCATCGGCGAGATGGTCAAGCGCGGCTGCAAGCACATCACGCTCATGGTGCTCGTCGCCGCTCCCGAGGGCATCAAGGCCGTTCAGGAGAAGTACCCCGACGTCAATATCTACGCCGGCGCACTCGATGATCATCTCAACGAGCACGGCTACATCGTCCCCGGTCTCGGCGACGCGGGCGACCGCATTTTCGGCACGAAGTAACTTCAATGAAACCGACTTACGTCGCTTTCATTGAGAAAGATTTGCGTCGCTCTGTGCCTCATTGTCTGCACAAGCAGACAATTCGACACTCGCTTTGCGCAAAGAGTAATTCCTGACGCACATGTCGTCAGGAATTACGATTTTAATTGTTTTCCGCCTGCGGGCGGAAAATGGTACGAAGAATCTTCACAATTTTGTCATTGCATTATTGTGTTCCATTCGTTATAATGATTGGGCATTTTCAATAGCACTTTTGCAAATCTGCAAAACCCAATAATTGAGAGGACTGAACAAACAAATGAGTGCATCCAGAGAAAAGAAGAGCCGCCAGGAGAATCTGGCAGGCGGTTATGTCGATCCCCGGACGAAGCGCGAAAAGGACGAGCAGGCGAAGGATCGCCGTAGCAATGCCCTGTATATCGCTATCGCCGTCATCTTCGTGATCGTCGGTATCGTCGTCACGGTCGCCAACTCCAAGGTGATCGAACGCAGCGCCGACGCCGTGACCATCGGCAACGAGACCTACACGGCCGCCGACGTGAGCTACTTCTACAATACCATCTACAACAGCTTCGTCTCCCAGAACTCCTACTATCTGAGCGTTTACGGTCTCGACACCAGCAAGTCGCTCAAGGAGCAGGACTGCCCCGTGACCGATGGCGGCACCTGGTACGACTATTTCCGCGATCAGGCGCTCGAGAGCCTCAAGTCTTACGCCCTGCTCGCGCAGAAGGCTGAGGCTGAAGGCTTTGACGCCAGCGAGGAAGTGGAGCAGTCCGTGCAGGAGACGCTCTCCGATCTGGATGCTTCCGCAGCTTCCGCCGGTTACACCCGCGCGCAGTACATCAAGGCCGTGTGCGGCCCGCTGGTCAACGAGAAGGTCTTCGAGCGCAACATCCGCATGATGGCGCTCGCGCAGGCTTACTCCAACAGCTACTCTGACTCCCTGTCCTACACCTCCGACGAGGTGCAGGCCGCTTATGACGCCGACCCCAAGAGCTATCAGAGCGTTGACATCGAGTACATCCTCTTCAGCTCCGGCGCCGGCAGCGATGCGACCGACGAGGAGAAGGCCCAGCTTCTTGATGAGGCCAAGCAGAAGGCCGAGACCGCCCTTTCCCGCTACGCGCAGGGCGAGGCGTTCGATGCCATCGGCGAGGATATGGAAGGCTCCTATGCGCATGTCGCCTAAGCCGCGAACGGCTCTTCCGACATGCTGACCTGGGCGTTTGACGATGCCCGTCAGGCGGGCGACACCACCGTCGCCGCCTATGGCGAGACCGGCTATTACGCCGTGCTCTTCCACTCCCGCAGCCGCAACGACTATCACACCGTTTCCGTGCGCCATATCCTTGTTGACAGCGAGGAGAAGGCCAACGAGCTCCTGCAGCAGTACAACGACGGCGAGCAGACCGAGGACGCCTTTGCCGCTCTGGCCGTCGCCAACTCCACCGACTCCAACGCCTCCTCCGGCGGCCTGTACACCGATATCTACCGCGGCCAGATGGTCAGCGAGTTTGAGGATTGGTGCTTCGATCCCTCCCGTCAGGCGGGCGATACCGGCATCGTGCAGACGAGCTACGGCTATCACGTGATGTACTTTGTCAGCACAAATGAGAACCCCTACTGGTACGTTCAGGCGGAGACCTCTCTCAAGAGCAGCGCCTACAACAAGTGGTACGCTGCCATCACCGATGGTGTGGAGGCCGAGCAGCTCAGCGGCATGAAGTACGTCGGGTAAATCTCCCTACTTACGACAAAATAAGCTGCCGGTTTCTGACCGGCAGCTTATTTCTTTTTGATTCTGACTTTTGAGGCGACACTATGGACAATCAGTTTTTACGCACGCAGATGCTGCTCGGCGGCGATGCGATGGACGCCCTGCGGCACAGCCATGTGGCCGTATTCGGCCTTGGCGGCGTGGGCAGCTACGCGGTCGAGGCGCTGGTGCGCTCGGGCGTCGGCGAGCTGACGCTCATCGACGACGACACTGTCAGCCCCACAAATTTGAACCGTCAGCTCGAGGCACTGCACTCCACCGTTGGCCAAAATAAGACCGACGCACTCGCCGCGCGTTGCCGCGATATCAACCCCGATGTCAGACTGCACCTCATCTGTGCGCGCTACGACGCCGCGCACCATGAGGACTTCTTCACCGCGCGCTATGATTACATCCTCGACGCGATCGACACGGTGTCGAGCAAGCTCGACCTCATCCAGACCGCGCAGGCACATGGCATTCCCATCCTCTCCGCCATGGGCACGGGGAACAAGCTCGACGCCTCGCAGCTGTGTATCACGGACATCTCCAAAACGCGCAACTGCTCGCTTGCGCGCGTGATGCGCAAGGAACTGCGCGACCGCGGCGTCAAGCACCTGCGCGTGATCTACTCCCCCGAGCTGCCCGCAAAGCCCGAGGCGCTGGAAGCGCCCCCGCCGGGCCGCCGCAGTGTACCGGCCAGCTTAACGTGGGTCCCCGGCTGCGCGGGGCTGATGATGGCGGGCGACGTCATCCTGACGCTTGCTGGGTACGAGAAAGAGAAAGAAGGCGGCAGCCAATGATTTTGACCGGTACCATCGTCAATTCCGCCGCGATCGTCGCGGGCAGCATCGCCGGACTTCTGCTCGGCAAGTTTATCCCCGAGCGCTTCAGCGACGCAATGGAAAAGGGCGCGGCGCTCTGCGTGCTCTACATCGGCGTGGACGGCATGCTCGCGGGCGAAAACACGCTCGTCGCCATCCTTTCGATCGCGATCGGCGCGATCCTCGGCGAACTTTTACAACTCGATGAACACATGCATCAGCTCGGCGACTGGGTCGAGCGAAAATTTGGCGGAAAAGGGTCGAAAACCTCGCTTTCCGAGGGCTTTGTCACCGCCTCGCTCCTCTTCTGCGTGGGCGCAATGGCCATCATGGGCGCACTCGACTCCGGCCTGACCGGCGACCATTCGACGCTCTATGCAAAAGCGCTGCTCGACGGCATCATTTCTGTCGTCTACGCCTCGACCCTCGGCATCGGCGTCGCGCTTTCAGCTATCCCTATCTTCCTCTATCAGGGTGCCATCGCGCTGGGTGCGTCATTCCTCGCGCCGTATCTCACAGAAGCGGTCATCCTCGAGATGAAGTGCGTCGGCTCGATTCTCATCCTCGGCCTATCGCTCAACATGCTGGGCCTGACGAAGATCAAGGTGATGAACTACGTCCCTGCGGTGTTCCTGCCGATCCTATTGTGCCGATTTCTGTAAGCAAAAAGAAGCGCTCCAAAAGGAACGCTTCTTTTTTATTCATCTAAAATCAACGGCAGGGCGCGGACGCAGCAGTGCTTCATGTCGACATGGCTGTCGTCTAAAAAGCCGACGCCTTCGGCTTTCAAAAGCTCGACCTGACGATTCGCGCCGCCGAAAGCAAAAGCACTTGACACCTCCCCGTCCCGCTTGACGACGCGGTGACACGGGATGACGCCCGGCTCTGGATTCACGTGCAGCGCGTAGCCCACGACGCGGGCGAGGCGCTTGTTGCCGATCGCCGCGGCGATCTGGCCGTAGGTCGCAACGCTTCCGCGCGGAATGAGCCGCACCGCCGCGTACACTTTGTCAAAGGTCGTCATGCTTCTCCCCTCTTTTTTTGAGCCAGCGAGCAAGAAAGATCCCACCCGCGATCAGCACCGCATAGGCCAAGATGTGCGGCAGGCACGTCCACAGCACCGCGGGAAATGCATCCCAACCGCCCAAACTCAGCATCACGATGATGCTCACGAGCAGACGCAGCAGGAGCGCCGCGCCGATGATGGCGAGCACATAGCCCGCCCAATAATCATTTCTGCGCAACGTTTCGCGGACGTTTTCTCGCTTCATCGGTTCAGCAGTGTTCGCGCCGCCGGTTAGCACGTCCTCTTCGTTTTCCCAGATCAGGTAATCCGTCGTCACGCCGAAGTACGTGCAGATGGTGCGCAGCTTGTCGAGGTCGGGCGTCGAGTCGCCGCACTCCCATTTGCTGATGGCCTGCCGCGAGACATCCAGCTCCGCGGCGAGCTGCTCCTGCGATAAACCGCGCGATCTGCGCAGCATCTGTAATTTTTCTCCCAGGGTCTCCGTTTGCTTTGATGCGCCCAGTATAGCCGACTGCGGCGAAAAGCGCCACCAGTCAAGGCTTGCAAGTCCGCAACCAAACGTGGCAAAGAGGATTTAGTCCGCTTTTTTCTTGTTCTTTCCAAACAGCGCGCCCACGTCGACCTCCACCAGCACAAGGCTCGCGAGCATCAGCGCCGCGCCGATGTAGCCCTTGACGCCGATGCGTTCATTCAGCAGGAAGTACGCGAAGATCGCCGAAAACACGGGTTCGAGCGTAAAGATGAGACTCGCGCGGCTCGCCGTCGTGTGCTTTTGATAAACGCTCTGGATCACAAGGCAGACGCCTGAACACACGATGCCGAGAAACAGCGCCGCCGCCCAGACCTTTGCCGTACCCGGCAGTGCAGGCGTCTCCAAAAATACGGAGAGCATCAGCATCACCACGCCGACGACGGCAAGGTCGCACACGCCGAGCGCCAGCGGGTCGACCTTTTCATTCGCCACGGCCTTTTCCGTAACCATCAGGTCGACGGAGTAAAACACCGCTGCGAACAGGCAGATGATATCGCCGAACGCGGGCTTGAGCGTCTCGTTCAGCGTCATCAGCGCTAAGCCGATAAGACATAAGATCATTGAAACGCCGAATTTCTTCTCCGGCTTTTTGCGATACACGATAAATTCCAAAATCGGCGTCGTCACGACCGAAAGCGCGCAGATGAAGCCCGCGTTCGACACGGATGTGTAAATGACACCGTAGGTCACGCTCGTGTACACGACGACGAGCGAAAGGCCCACTACAATGCTGTACTTGACGGTCTCGCGGCTCGCGTGGAAGACGTTTTTGCGAAACACGAATCCCAGCACGACAAACGCCGTCAAAAAGCGGAAGGCGTTGAGCGTCAACGGCTGCATATCCCTCAGACAGATCGCCGTCAGGCAGTTGGAAATGCCCCAGAAGCTCGTCGCCAGCAGCAGCATGAGATCTGCCCTGCGCTGATGTTCCATTGGTTTTCCCTCTCTCTTCTTAAAATCTCTCTTCTCTCATTTGTCAAACGGGCGCCTTGCGGCGTCCGTTTGATCAGTTGATTTTATCATGTCTATTAGGTTTTCGCAAGTGGCATGAGAAAAGAAAATGTAAGAATATAGATGCGCACGCTTTACTCTTTTTATTCACCAAAACCGCGGAGAGAGGCGGGAAAACCCACCTCTCTCCGCTCCGCGTCAAATCTTCTGCACCGGCGGCAAAAAGCCGCGCTTGGCGTTCTCCTCTGTGTCGTCCGACTCGTCGTAGGCGTCATACGGCGCGGACGGGTCATGCACTTTCTTCTTGAACAGCGAGCAGAGCTTATCGCGGTGCGCAAAGGCGAAGTAGAGATCGTCCGTCCAGCCGGTGTGGCCGGTGAGGAACAGCGGGTGTAATCCACGGCTTTGCAGCTTCTGCTCCAGCGCCGCCAGCGACTTTACCGCCAAGTTTGTTGCTTTCTGCCAGAGAGGAAATGAAGCTGTAGCCGCCGTCCGCGCCGAACCAGAGAGTGTCGCCGGTGAAGAGATATTTGTCGTCAATGAGATAGACCATATGCCCCCATGTATGGCCGGGGACGAGAAAGCACTCAATTTTGATGCCGTCAATCTCGAAAGTCTCGTCGTCATGCAGCAGCACCTTTTCGTTGTTAATTGTGACCTGCGGCAATTTATAGAGATGATATATGACTTTTCGCCGCACCTCGCCGGTGAGATACCGGTTTTCAATCTCGCCGATATAGAGCTTTGCGCTCCGGAACAAACCGGGGCTGTCTGCCTCCACCGCGCCCACGTGGTCGGTGTCCTGATGAGTGATGAGGATGTGCCGGATGGACTGCGGGTCGATGCCCAGCCAGCCTATTTTTTCTGCCAGCCGGTCGTAGTTGTACCCGGCATCGATCATGATGGTGGTGTCGCCCTTGCGGTAGAAGAAGATGTTCGCCACCCACTCCCGCACGCAGGCCACGCGCTCATCCACCCAGCCGGTGTTCAGCGGCTTGAATATCTCCTTGCCGCGGTACATCTTGCTCAATTCTCTTTTCTGAAATTCGGTCGCTTTCTTTGACATGGCGCATCCTCCTCACTTTTTAACGCAAATCTGTTTTCAAGTCATCTCATCTTTCAACGATTGTACAAGCAGCTGCGGGTGATTGAGAATATCCCCGTGCCCAAAATCCGGAAAGCACCGAACGGTCAGCTTTGGGTAGACCATCCGCAGCTTTTCAATGGCTTTCTTCATATGTCCCTCCCGCTGCCCGTACCAGCAGGTCACATCCGCGTCCAGCTGAGGTTCCGGCATCCAGCGGTACAGGTACAGTCCAACCTTCCATGTAGCATAAACGGATTCCAGACTGACATGGTCCGGTATCCGACGCAGCATGGTTTGCATACCTGCTTCGGTCTGCCCCATAAAACGCAGCGCCCATGCGGGTATGGTCTTTGTTTTTGCTGTCTGATATTGCTTTTGCGGCATGATTTTCAGAATCAATGGATTGAGAATTCCAAAATCCAGATATTCCGGCCCGCTGAGGATCATCCTGCGAATTCGGATGTTTTTCGATGCTTTCAGGCACACCGCTGGCCCGCAGCCAAGAGACTCCGCAAAAAGCGCATCCAGCGAACCGCCGCAGTGGTGAATCAGATATGCTTCCAGCTTATCTGCCTGTTCTTGCGCTGTAGTATAGGTCGTTTTTCCGGTACCGTCGAAGCCGTCAAAGCTGACCGCATAAACATCAAATTCTTCTTCCAGCAGCGGGATCACATTTTCAAACTGCCGCCAGCACATCAGATTTCCGTGCAGCAGCATGATCTTTTTCCCTTCTGGGTTACCAAACCGTTTGATTTCCATTTTGCTTTTCCCCTTACAGCAGCAGTCCGATTCCCGCAAGAATCAGAGAGAACACCGCCATCCCCACGGTTCCGAACAGCCATTTCTTTTGCTTATCGGCTTTTGAGATATACGGCATCAGATTCTCTGTCCCCGGGATTACCCATGCCTCTGTGTGTCCGACCCAGTAGCCGTCAATGCCAAACCGGTCGATGAGATTCATCACGGACAGGATCACAAAGCACTGCCAGAAACCGTCCCAAAATGTATGTGCGCCGTTGATGGCATACACGCAAAGAAGCACATAAAAAAGGTAGATTGGAATGCAGATCGCCTTGAAGCGCAGCGCGTTCCGTTTGATCTTCTCCCTTGTGGTCAGCCCCAGTGCGATGCATCGCTCCTGCACCTTTTCGCCATACAGATGCACCATGCCGACAGCGCCCTTTCGGATACCGACAGCGCAGACCGCCACCAGCAGTGCGCCCAGCCACAGTCCTTCCAGAATCGTTTGCAGCAGCATTTCTATTTCTCCTTTTCCACCACAATGATCTTATTGGAAATATTCCGCACGGCGGGCAGCCTGTCCAGCAGCTTGTAAACTGGCGCAAATGCCGCCATGCCCTCGGTTAAGCTGTGTTCCTCCACAAAGCGAAAATCCGGCAGCAGTTCGGCAAGTGTTTTCCCATTCTTGATTCCCCAGTTGAATTTTGCGTTGCTTGCGTCAATGGATTTCTCCTTGAAGTGCCGCACTATCGTAGGATTCATGGTTTCCACAAAGACTGTGGCGTTGGAAAACCGGCTGGAAATCACCGTGAAAATACGCTGTATATTCCTCTCGGAAAGGTACATGGTCAGTCCCTCGATGACGATCAGCACCGGCACATTCTGCCCGCTGATTTCGCTGCCCCAATCTTCCATGGCAGACATGGCAATCTGCGAAATCGTGCCGCTTTCCGGCAGAAGCTTTTCCCGCACCGCCATCGTTTCCGGCAGGTCGAGGTTATACCAATGTGCGTAACCCGACATCCGGTAGCAGCGGGTATCCAGCCCGCAGGCAATGTTGACCACCACCGCGCCGGGATGCGACACAAGCCACGCCTTTGTCAGCCGGTCCAGCACGATGGTGCGGGCAATGACGCCGCTGCGCATGGCGGTATCCTTGTCCGCGAGGGAAAAATCGTAGTCCAGCTTCCCGATGATCTCCTCCGCCTTCACGTCGTGAATCGCGCCGCGTCCTCGACTCTCTTTCGCTCTTGCATAAATGGTTTGCAGCATGGTCTCCGGCACGCCGGAGAGTTTGATTTTTTCTTTCATGTCATACTTCCTCCGCTTGCAAAGCCAGAAATTTTTCCGCATACCGGCAGAACTCCTCCGGATGCACCATCACCAACTCCGCATGGGCCATCTTGGGAATACCGTGGATGCGAGTCTGCGGAAAATAGTGCTTGACAAATTGAATGTTGCGTCTGCGGTCCTTCTTTTCGTCGTCGCCATACCAGTAGGTGATTTTTGTGTCGATTTTCGCAGGGCACTTCGGAAGCGCATAGTTGTTGGCGGACCAGAATATGTTGCGAATCGTCCGGTCTGAAAAGGTTTTCAGATAGGCTTCCATGGCGTCGTATTCCTTTTTAGGGTCGTGCCCTGCGGGGGTAAACCGTTCCGGCGGAAAAGCCGCTTCCAGTACCTTTCGGCTGTTTGCCGCCATTTTGAAAGACAGCACATCCCGCGCCAGCAGCAGCTTTCGCACCAAGAAGGGCAGCTGATAGGGTGTGATCCCGCCATCAATGATGGCTCGGCTGATGGGTATTTTCCCCAATGCCAGCATACGGGTCAGACAGGCACCGCCCATGGAACAGCCATAGGCCGCATCCAGTCGGGAGACGCCGCGGCTTTTCAGATATTCCGTCACTTCATCCACGGTCTGCTCCACGGAGGTGAAGTCCCCAGGGTACTCCGGCTGATGGCCGTCAAATACCACCTGAAAAACGTGCCATTTCCGAGAAAGCAGCGCAATGGTATCCGCAAAAGCCCATACAGGCTCTGCGGTGCAGGGAAGAAACAGCAGTGTCCGCTCATGCTCCTGTCCGTGTTCTAATATCTGCATGGTTCATCCCTCCGCCTTCGCACACTCGGCATAGGTCAGCGGGAAGGATGCTTTCAGCACGGTGCTTTTCCGCACCATCCAGCCGTTTCCCCGCAGGAATTCCAGATATTCTGCGCTCGTCCATTTGCTGTGCAGCGGAAAGCCCGCCAGCTTCATGAAAAATGCTTTGACCTTTCCGAAGAAAGCGTTATCCGCATGGGTGAAGGTCGGCGCGACCAACATGCCGTCATCCTTCAGCACCCGGCGAATCTCCGACAATGCCTTCTCCGGTTCCGGCACGATGTGCAGCGCATTGGCCACGATGACCACGTCAAAGCTTCCGTCGGCATAGGGGAGGTGAAACATATCCTGCAAAGAGAAATGCAGCTTGGCAGATCGACTGTCCCGCTTGGCCTGCGCAATCATCTCCCCGGATGCATCCGTGGCCTCGATGTGAGCGGCGCTGCTCACGATATTTTTGGCGATCAGCCCTGTGCCGGTGGCCAGCTCCAGCACCGTTTTGCGCCGCACGACCGGACGTAGCAGCTCAAATAACCGCTCGTAGGCTGCGGCGTCCTTTCGCATGAAGCGGTCGTACCGCCCGGCGTTTCTGTCCCGGAAAGATTTGCGTCTTCCCATTTCCTGCCCTCCCCTCGCGTTAGCGCAAGCTAACCTTCGCGTATCAGAAATCGGTTAGATTGCGCTAACCGCATTGTCTTTGAAAAGCCGCATTCATGCGGCTTCTCTGTTTATGCAAATAACTCCCGGCAGGCGCCCCGCACCAGCGTTTCCAGCACCTGCGGGTAAAGCGCCCCGATCTGCTCCTGATGGGAGACGGTCAAAATCAAGCCCCGCACCGTGGCGGCGGCCAGCGCCATGCCGCCCTTGGGCTGCAAGCCGCCCGCCTCCAGCAGGGCACGAATGTGGGTCTCGTCGTCGTGGTAGTGGGCCGTTTTCACGTTCTCCGGCAGCCGATGCAGAAGAAAATCTGCGTCTTGCTCGATGAACACGAAGGCTTTCGTCTCGGCCAGCCACCGGCACGCCGCCAGGATCACCTCTGCCGCGCGGGCGGCAGGGGCAAACGCCGCATTCTCCTGCAAGGACCTCTGCGCCGCCGCAAAGCACTCGGTATGGATATCCTCCAGCACGGTGAAAAACAGCAGCTCCTTGGAATCAAAGAATT
>ERZ1106941.3094-NODE-3094-length-10484-cov-12.251414_pt1 | contig 10484 bp, 9 predicted proteins | sample MGYA00403670_ERZ1106941 | MGnify/ENA primary metagenome ERZ1106941 (study PRJEB35170, sample SAMEA104062400) | human gut metagenome | biome: human gut; feature: human-associated habitat; material: faeces | place: Denmark | collected 2012-06-04 ... | reverse complement strand
CGATACGCTGTATAGGAGCGTTTGTTTTCATATCGCGGTAGACACCGTTGCTTGGATTTTTTCGGATCAAATCGTCATCTACCGCAAGCTCCAGAACCGGATGGATCAGATTGTTGATGCTTTCCAGGGAATTGGAAGCAAAGCCCTCCTGCAGTAATTTGGCGTATAGCAATTTGACATCGCTTTTATGGATCTTGGAGAGCACTTTTTCTGCTATGGGTTCGTGTTGAATATAGTGCTCCCAGAGATAGCGGTAGTTGGATTCCGTAGATTCTTTCAAATTGGCCTTTGTTTTCATATATATCTGGAAAAGATCATTTAATGTGAGACGGGAACTCTCATATATCCGGATTCCGTCTATCAAATCAGCTTCGATCTGCTGTTCTTTCTTCCTTAGGTTGGAGAGCTCCGTATCATAGATAAACACCCGTTTTCCATTGTATCTGTACGCATAGGCATAGCGCCCGTCCGGTCGCTGGTATTCTCCTTTGTGAAGGTTGCGACCATGTTTATCTTTTCTGATTTTTGCCATAAAGTACCTCCTGATTGTAGTAAGACTGGAATGATTACTTCAACCAGTAAATAGGAAAAACTTCTGAAAATTCTGCAGTAAGGAAAGAAAAATCGGATTGAATAATAAACTCATTCTCTAACAAGTTAAACATATCACAGATGGAGAAGAGAGTACAGCGACCATGGCTGAGAATACTCATCCATGGCATGGATTTCAGGAGGAAAACGGAAATATGTTATTATTGAGATACAAGAAAAGCTATCGAGAAATTCTTACTCGATATATTCAAGAGCATAAAGTGGAGGAACTAATCGTAACGAATCAAGTTGGTCAATACACAGCAGAAGAACTTGGAAAAGGTGCTGCTGATGTCAAAAAGGCTGTTAATGTAACGATGGAAAGACTTGAAAAAGATGGATATGTCATTAGATTGGCTAAGGGCGTATATTGTAAGAAGATAAAGATGTTATTTGGTTTTTATATGCCAAACAAAGATGATCTATTCTACAAACAGTTACTACAGGACAAGGACAAGATAATTGGTTATGAAACTGGGGTGTCAGCGCTGAACAGATTCTGGCTTGTTTCCCAAGTACCCAAGAAGATATGTGTTGCATCTAATCTGTACCAGAAAAGAGTTCCCGAAGGCATTCAGCTTGAACTCAGAAAACCTCCGATTGCAGTTAACAGTAAAGACTATCGATACCTTCAAATGCTAGATATGATTCAAGATTTAGACCAAGCCCCGGTAGATGTAACGCACCCTGTGGATATATTAAAAAATGCAGTCAAAACATTGACATTAGATACGGATACATTGATTTTATTAGCAAGAAAGTATATTAGCAATAAAATCCTGATTCGTACCATTGACATCATACTGGAGGAAAGGTATGAAACTACATGATATGGACTAGTTTAGGCGCAATCGAGCTGTCCGGGGCCATGTAGGGTGCCTTGTTCACAGCGTTCACCGCATACTGTTTATGCCGGGAGACAACGACTTCGGAGTGTTTCGGTGTGACCTGAGAATTACGGCTCAAGGGCAGGAACGCGCCAATTTCAGTCCCGAATTGTGCCAATTACTTGCCCGCCTTTTTCTCGGTGGATTTCGGCTCCGGGAAGAACTGTTCCAGCACATCCAGACTGTCTTTGGAGGTGTAGCCCCACAGCACTGAACTGAGAGCGTCAATGGCCTCCCGGCGCTTGCGGTAGTAGGTGCGGAAGGAGATGTCCCGGATGTGCGGGCGCAGGTTCTCGATGATTTCCTCCACATTCTTCAGCTGCTGGGGAGAGAGGAAGGAGTAGTACAGCAGCCGGTAATACGCCTCGCCATTCTTGTGGCGGGTGCGTAGCAATTCGACTGCAGAATCCAGAAGTTTCAGCATCTTGTGGCTGCGCTCAATGCACTTGGCATGGTGTTCAATATCGCTCCCGTTCAGATCGGCGCCGGCCAGATAGATGGAATCCAGAAATTCCTCAATGGATGTTCCGTATTCGATCTCAAACTTGGACCGCACATGCTGGACAGAAATTTCCAGGCTCCACACCACATCACGGTATTTTTTCAGCAGTTTCCAGGTATCATGGTACAGAGGATTTTCTGCGACATCTTTTTCAACAAATTTTTTCATGGTAAGACCTCCTTGTTCAATTCTCCGCGACGGGAGAAAGTGTAAGTTCAAAAGTAGCGACCTGCCTGTTCCCGCACAGAATAGACAGGCCAAAACAGAGCGTTGACTGTTCCCGCACGCGGGGTAGTAAATCTTCCCGGCAGTCGCCCGATAAGGGATATAACTTATAGCGGGAGAGGGGACAACCAAAGCACGAAATCCCTTGTGCCATCAGGATTTGAGCCATCTTTTGGATGATAATTTCAATGTGCGATTTTGAAACGCTATTGAGTTCGTTTGAAACGATAACCTCATGCTCTATACTTGGTGTGTTTTGGCTGGAGCCTGATTCATCGGGGAGTTCCAAATGGATGTTGAGCGTCATAGCGACCTCCTCTTTGTCCACCATAACATCCGATATTTCAAACATGGTGGACAGGTAATTTTTCAAATAGACCACGCTGCCGTGTCGGCCCGGGAAGGACATAAGGGAGATATAGTCCAGTGCGGCCAGCTTTTTGAGGACGCGGCCGACTGTCGCCCGGGACACCCCCCAGCGGACAGCCAGTTCAGTGTAGGCAACAAGAGGATTGCCGGTGCCGTTGCGGAAATAGACTACTGGCCCCAGGTCTGACCCCTGTACCTGATTATCGTTGTAGACGGCTGAAACCCAGAGGTCCAGAATAATATCCATTTCGGAGCATCGGCTTGTGCTGATGAGATCTGTGACAACGGAAACGGGCAGAAAGAAAAAGCCGGTATCCTTTTGGCAGGGAGCATTATATTCAAGCACCGTGTTATGCCGCGCCCAGTCGCAAATTTTATAGCGGATCACATTGCCGCGATCCAGTGTATGAAAAGTGATAAAGTGCTGTTTCTGCAGTTGTTCCAGCACTGTCAACGCCTGGCATTGAAACCGTGTGCGAAACCATTGGGACACTTCCTTGAGTGTGCAGACCCATTCGCCCGGATAGATGGTATAGCTAATACCATCAATGCGGCGGTATGAAGTGCGGAAGTTTGCGTAGCTGCAAAGCACGGTAAAATAAAAAAGACCAGAGCCTCCGCTTGTGCGAATGCTCCGGTCTGCCATCAGCCGATGGACGAATTGCCGATAAATCCGGCATCGTGGGTAATCCACGACCTGTTTGATCTGTAATTGATAAGCCGGCATGGAAACCTCCTATTTTAAGATTGATTCTATTGCATAAAAATGATAAAATAGCCCGGGATGCGTATAAAAATAACACACCCCGGGCGGGCCGCTCTGCTAATAATCTGCTAATTTGCGTTTTTACAAAAGCTCAAAAATGCCGTCTGCTAATTTTTTGCTAATTGCGCGAAAGGTATTCCAGCGCCTTGAAACTGTGCAGAATGACACAAAACGGCGTGAGAAACCAAAAATTCATTGGGCTAAATTGACACAAAACGAAGCGGAATGTAGTGTAAGGGAATCGTAGGACAAAGAGTTATTTGTTCTCCTAAGGTTGTGCTCTACCAGCTGCCTTACGGGGAAAAGTGATCGTTGCCAGTCTCAATTTAATATAAGTCTCTGTAGCTCAGCAGGATAGAGCGTTCGCCTCCTAAGCGAAAGGCCGTGGGTTCGAATCCCGCCAGGGACGCCAGCAAACACGCCGAAAACCTTTGATTTATCAGGGTTTTCGGCTTTTCTTATTTCTGCGGCTTTTGTGGCTTTTTTGCAAAAAAACCTTGGTTTGCTAACATTTGCTAACGAGATTTGGCCTTTTGCTAAGAAAGGCGGTAAGTCAGAGGTTCGATTTTTACCAAAGGAACTTGCAAACATTTGTTAGCAGAAATTAGAGGAAGTTGCAAACAAAATCGCGAATTTGCTAACATCGCTCAAAAATGCTTTCAGAACCTTGCTAACAAAAAAAGTGTTTGGTCACTGTGCAAAGTGGTTCAAACGAAGAAAACCTCTCACAAAGTGAGAGGCGTTCTTCTGAGGGAGGGACTTTATAAAGCTTTTGCCAGCTGCTTGAGCAGTGCGGCAGTTTCGGGATTTTTAAGCAGTTCCAGTATCTTCGCTGCATCACTTTCATCACTTTCAGTGACGGCAGTATCCGCAGTTTTAGGCTCTGTATCTTCAACAGGGTCAGGAGTCTTAGAGGAATAAAAAGCTTCCTCCAATCGCTGAGCGTTTATGCACCGATCCTCGTCGATGATGTGAGAATAGACATCCGCAACCATTTTAACCTGAGCATGACCAGAGTCACCCTGGACTGATTTCATATCGCCGCCATTGAGTTTCAGCTTGTAGGTGATGCTGGAGTGGCGAAGAGAATGGAACACAACATGAGGCAGTCCGTTTTCTTTGATAAGTTTATTGAAAGCACGGTTAATCACCTGACTTTCCATCGGACGGCCATTGCTGGAGCAAAAGACCAGGTTATTGTCGATGTATTCATCTCCAAACAGATCCATCAGCTCATCAATTTCTTTTTTTCTCTCTACCAGCATATAGGCAACTGTTTTCGGCAGGTACACGCGGCGAATACTGGTTTTGGTTTTAGGCTCTTTCAGGACCAGAGCAGTATGGGTACTGGCTATGCAAGGTGGAAACTTCTTAATAACACCTTTGTCGCTCAAATCGTCCAATGCACCTCGTGTAACCCGTTGCAGCTCTTTGTTGACGAATATATAAGCTGAACCATTTTCTATGCTCTGTGGTGCAATATCAATGCAGTCCCAGGTAAGGCCCAGCATTTCGCCAATGCGTAAAGAGCAGGAGAACGCCAGATTTAAGGCAAGGGAGAGGATAGGATCATCACAGACTTCCATAGCCTTGCTCAGCGTTTCGGCAGTCCATATATCCCGTTCTTTATGTTCTTCTTTGGGAAGTGTCGCATTCAGGACAGGGTTACGGCTGATTAGTTCCCAACGCACCGCCTGATTAAAGGCACTGCGAAGTAGCTTGTGAATTTCTCTTACTGTATGCGGGGTCAGATATTCGCTTGTGGGTTTGCGGTTGTTGACGCTTACCGTTTTCACAGAGAGCAGATCGCGGTAATACTTATCCATCATCCTTGGAGTGATGTCGGATAGTAACATATCTCCGATAATAGGAGTTATGTAGTTTCTCGCCAGACCACGGCGGCTTTCATATGTTGACATTGCCCAGGTATTTACACCATAGATGGACATATATTCATCGAGCAGATCGTTCAGGGTCTTTGCCGTAGGAATAAAGAAGGTTCCAGAGTCCTGCTCATACTCAATTTGCTTTTTTCGTTTTTTTGCTTCTGCATTTGTGCTGAAGGTTTCCCAACGCTGTCTGCGTTTTCCGTTTTCATCTGTGTAATCATACACCACAGAATATTTGCTTTTACGCTTCACGATAGATGCCATTTTCATTGCTCCTTTCTGAGATTTTCACATAATGAGTTTGCTTTTGATACCAGGCTTCAAAACTGCTGGTAATGATACGAATTCTTCGATCAATCAAGGTCGTCTCAAAATAGCCCCTTTTAACAAGGTCATAAGCTGTGCCAGATTTCAGCCCCAAAAGATCCGCCATTTCCGGAACTGACATCGTAGTATGCCTCCATTTCTCTCCGGGCGGTGTACCATCCACTTTTTTATAGTGGAACTGGCCGGCATACCAATCTTCAAAGCTATCCAGCATAACTCTCATTCGTCCGGCCACTTGAATTGTTTTGAAATAGTTCTTTTTAACCAACCAGTAGGATTCTACTTTACCAAGCCCAAGCATTTTGCCCATCTCTGGTACAGACATACTGGTCTTTACTCTTTGTTTTTGCATGGCTTTTGCCTCCTCTATAAAGTTTTTCTTGCTATGGCCTCATTGTAAGAGAAAGCAGAAAAAAAGTTAAGGATGTCGATTTGGAGATCGGCATCCTTGACAAATCATTCATCTGCGTGATCCAGCCAGTCATCAAAGCTCTTTTTGGAAATGCGGATATGACCGCCGACTCTGACGCTGTGGAATACACCCTGTTTTACCAGATTATATGCTGTGGGACGACTGATACCCAAAATGTCCTGAATCTCATCGACCGTATAGGTTCTTTTGTCATAGCTGACAGGATTTTGTTCATTAAAGCGGTTCAATTCCGCAATTCTTGCTTCAAACATAAAAACGCCTCCTTTATCCGGTAAGTGGCCTTACGGAGCCTCCATTTCCTCCGGAATATGAATATCTAAACTAACTTGCAGAGCATCATCAATCGCTCTCATTTCTTCGCGAGATACGCGCCCAATGTACGATAAAACACGCCTTTTATCAATCGTTTTAATTTGCTCCAGCAGAACAACAGATTTCAGTCCAAGCTCTGGAACGCTCTCCAGTGCATAGTGTGTGGGCAGCTCCTTTTTCTTAATCCATTTACTGGTGAGTGGAGCTACGATCAAAGTGGGGCAGAAAAAATTCCCCACATTGTTTTGAAGAACCAGGACAGGACGGGTGCCGCCTTGCTCTGATCCAAAATAAGGGTTCAAATTGGCATAATATAAATCCCCACGCTTATAAATCCAATCTTCTTTCATGTTCATCCTCCTATGTTTTGAGATTTGATTATGTAAGAAGGAGGCTCTGCAAATTACAGAGTCTCCTTCAATTTAGCGCCTGTTTTATCCCTTACTTGTCCACGACACCCCAGGGATTTGGGTAATCATTAAGCCGCAGGTGGCTGGCCTGCTTCTCAGGAGTTTCACCTCCACTTCGTTTGGTCTTACCCATGGCCTGCGACGGTTATTATCACGCTCGGACTATGGCTGTAAGAGAGCTTTCCTCCTTGTTATGCCATGACCGGATGCCATCCGATGTATTCCAGCCTGATATATTTCTGATAAACCGAAAACTCATCTATACAGCAAAAATGGGTTGGCCTGTTATGCGAGTGGCAGCTCTCAGAAAATATACCGCTGATGTAGCGGCTATTACGCCCAAAGAGGATCAAACTTAATGATTCGTATATGAGGTTGTCAAGGTGCAAGTGAAAGGATTTCCCTCTCACTTGCTACTGCCACTTTTTTAGAAAATCGCAACCAACTTTTTTATTTTTTCTTCAATTTTTTTCAATCGCTTATCTGCGGCTTGCCGAGTAATACCATATCGTTGGGCTAAACAAGTTGCATTTGGTATTTTCATTTCATAATAGGACAATATAAAATCTCGTTCTGCCGGACTCAGTTTCAATAGAGCTTGGTGTAAATCCTCAAGAAGTAAATTCTGAATAGCTTGTTCCGCAGTATCAACAGATTCATCCACAAACAAATCTGTATCCTGATAACCTTCCTCTGTGCCGTCACGATCTCCCACATGAGAAGCCGGGAATATAGAGCGACTTTTCTCATGTTCCTGGAGATAGCGGCTGTGGCGGTCCTCCTGTTGGTATTTTTCAAAATCTTTGCGAGAACATTCCATGATAATGCGGTCATCTTCATCACGGAACATTTTGACTGTTTCAACAAAAAAGCGCCCAGTAAAGCAACCATTGCGGCGTGCCTTACTGAACGCTGAAAAACTGATTTCCTCCCATTCCTGTGGGCTGTTATTTTTCCAAATGAATACTCTCGTCATATCCTTTCCTCCGTTCAAATTCTTGGTAGTCAGCGAATTTGAACGGTGTCATGGATATTTTGCTATGTACGCCTCCCAGCGCATACCGGCCTCCTAATACCGGGCAAAGAAAAAGGCCGGAAGTGTTTTCACCTCCAGCCATGTTCCTGCCGCCATATTGCAGCAGGAATGAAAAAAGCCCGGTTAATGCCGGGCCTTATGTAGAAAAGTATTCAATTTAGCGCATTCCTGCCACTATAACAAGTATAGCAGGTCGGAAGTCGGAAGGGAGTAGGGATTAGGTCGGGGATTTGTCGGGATTTAGTCGGGATTTAGTCGGGATTTAGTCGGGGCAGCTCCTCCAGGACTTCTGGAATAGAATATCCAAACAAGCAAACAGAAAATAAATAGATGGCTTCTCGTTTTCGGTCATAAAAGACACTGCGCTCTATATTTAGTTCTTCCAGCAATTCTTTCTCTGTACTGTTGAACCGATAGATAAATTGCTTAGTCAAAATTTCATAGTAAAGTTCTCCTCGATCCGGATACCGTTTCAGACGAAGGAGTGCACGGTCAATAATATTGACCAACATTTGATTTTGAACAAGGCAGCAAACTTTTTCTTCAAAGGCTTGCAGTTCAATATCTGGTGCAAAATTTTCAAGATAGCAGAGGCCAGACTCTATATCTTGTTCTCCCATAATCCAAGCAGTTTCTTGTAATTCTTCTGCCCGTTCACTCAGAACCCAGACTACATCACGGTAAATCTTTAGAATCAGCTTACTTCTATGAAACGCAGCGTCGCTGTTAAGCCCCAAAGCTGTTAGCCTGCTGTTACATTTTTGGATTGTTGTGCTTTCTTTTCTCATAGAACATCCCTCCTTGTTCGCAATATTGCGAACATATTAGGTACAAAATAGCATAGCAGAGGAGCGTGAGAGAGGGCAGTGCCTCTCTCTATTCCCCCATTTGGTTATATCAGGTTTCTGGATTTTAGACGAATCTGCATTGCTTGCTTGGAAACCTCAAAAATATTTGCCATTTCAGCAATGAGCTGTTCATCTGTCCGGCCTATTCTAAGCCGGTAAAAACATTTTTTGATCTGCGGTAAAGGCATTAGCAGAGCAGAGGCCAGAGTATCCGCCTGACGCTCAATTATGCCATGACTTTCGTCGGAAGAAACATTTCCGTTATAAGCAGCAACATCTCCAGTACCAGAGTACAACTTCTTATGTAGTACCCAATGAGCCAGCTCATGGGCACAGGTAAAACGGAGCCGCCCTAATTTTGATGGATCACAAAGCCGTTCATCAATTAAGATTGTACCAGCTCTTACTGCAATCATTCGATACTGTCTCTGTATCTGGTCATATAAAACAACGGCACCATCATCGAAAATTGTTTCCCCTAATATCTTGGGGTTTTTTCTTAGTGTATGAAACTCCAGGATTAGATCAAACTTTGTCTCGATAATGGTTTCGATTGGCACAGAACATGGTTGCCCGGATAGCAGAGAGGGATCATATTCCATCAGGATTTTTCGCCCTACCGCCTCGATTGCTTCTGTACGGATTTGTGGAATTGACAAAGCTATCCCCCCTATCGTTTACGCTCCTTTAGCATTTTCATAAATGTCTGCCATTCTTCATCGGTAGCGTCTACTTCTTTTGCCACACGCAAGGCTGCCCGAACAATATCTTTTTCCATGATATAGTCTGGCAAATCAGCAGATACTGTATTGCGTGATTTTGCAGCCAGATCCAAAAGCAACTCATATTCTGATTTATCCAAATTCAGAAAGGCGGAGATGCGTTCCACAAAATCTCCATTGGGTGCAGGACGGCGGCTTTGTTCAATATCACACAGATAGCCGTAAGCAATATTCAAATGCTTGGCTGTATCGCGTAAATTGAATTTGTGCGCCTTGCGTTTCTCGGCTATAAATGATCCAAAAGTTATATTGCCCACAGCATTCACCTCTCATTTGTTCGACGAACTGCGAACATCTTGCTTATATTGTATATCGAACATCTGTTCACTTCAAGGATAAAAATTTCATTTGAAAAGAGGTGTTAAAAATCAATAACACCTCTTTTGCGCTATATAAATTCCTGAGCGATTTGCTGCATTTCCGTAATGCACTCTTTGGGAGAGAGAATTTTTATTTTCCCTTTGAATTTGAATATCCAGCCATAAAAAGTTCCACTGGGGTTCACTTCAATTTTGGCTGTGAAGTGTGTATCATCATACCTATCAACAGCAGCATCTTCTCCATAATGATCTATGATTACTCTCATCAATTCGTTTTCACATAGAAGGGTTACTTCCTTCGATGACTCCGATGTAAACATATCAACCATTTTATTTGTATAGGAGGCTACATCAAATCCCTCTATCGGCATAAAGTAAGTTTCCAGATTTTCTACACTTGTTAGCCGATCTACACGGAAGTGAGCAATTTTCTGATGCTTCAGAGAAAATCCAATCAAATAGTAATGGTCATTTTTCCATTCAAGCGCATAAGGATTTACGACATAATAATATCCATCATGCTTTAAGATTTTCTTTTTTTCTTGAGTATATTCATAGTATTGGAACCGAATTTGCTGATGGTTTCCAATCGCTGTTTGGATATTGTCAATGATGTAGTAAACCTTTTCATTATGCGGTTTGACACGGCTGGATAAAGCAGCAAATTTTTGAAGCTGCTTTGCCTGATGTAGACTGGTCAGACGGCATAATTTCTGCACCAGCTCCTCAGACTTCTTGGCAGAAATGATCTTCGAGGATGCTACTGCGTCTGTCAGCATTTTCAGTT